>Ga0066479_1000074_pt1 | contig 37353 bp, 33 predicted proteins | sample LakWasM117_HOW13_2_FD_59555 | JGI IMG/M metagenome (GOLD analysis project Ga0066479, IMG submission 59555) | Freshwater sediment methanotrophic microbial communities from Lake Washington under simulated oxygen tension - Sediment Metagenome 117_HOW13 | ecosystem: Environmental > Aquatic >... | reverse complement strand
TGCTGCGCGCAACCACCGATGCCGTACTGGCGCGCACCGAACAGATCCGTTCCGGCAACGCACGCCAGCCCGTGCCGACGCCGGTGCAGGCAAACGTCGCACCCGCGGCATCTGCCAGCACGCAGGAATTGCCCACACCGCCAAGTTCCACGCGCGGACAACGGCGCTCGCTGGTTGCCGCCAAGATGTACATGATCGATATGTTGCAGCTGCAGCGGCATCCGGACGCAGTGGAGCATAAGGCCCGCATCCAATTCGCCAGCAATGATCGCGACTTGCTGGATGCAATCCTTTGCAGCCTGCGCATACTGCATCAGCTGACCAGTGCCGGCTATGGCCAGCGGATCGTCACTCGCTTGGGCGAGTCGCTGCCGGAGGCCTTGCTGCCCGCGTTGGCGCAGACGGTGGCGACGCTGCAGCTGCCAACGGAATCGGCAGGCAGCACACCACAGTTGAAGCTGGTCAGCGGCTGAACGGCTGGCTCAACCCACGAAGTGCTTCTTCAGCCCCATCCAGCAGTCGGGGTAATCCTGCTGCCGATGCGCGGCATTCACCGCCTGCGCGGTGGGGCGGATCACCGCACGGGTTTCGAACATGATCGCCATGGTGTCGGTGATGTAGTCCGGCTTGCCGGTATCGGCCACGCTGGCTTTTTCGAAGGTGGCCGCATCCGGACCGTGCCCGGTCATGCAGTTGTGCAGCGAGCAGCCACCGGGCGCGAACCCATCGGCCTTGGCGTCGTACACGCCGTGCACCAGACCCATGAATTCGCTGGCGATATTGCGATGGAACCACGGCGGACGGAAGGTGTCCTGCATGGCCAGCACCCGTGGCGCGAAGATCGCGAAATCGACATTGCTGGTGCCGGGGGTATCGCTGGGCGAATGCAGCACCAGGAAGATCGACGGGTCGGGGTGGTCGTAGCTGATCGAGCCGATCACGTTGAAGCGGCGCAGATCATATTTGTACGGCGCGTAATTGCCGTGCCACGCCACCACATCCAGCGGGCTGTGGTCGATGTCGGCGCGCCACAGATGCCCTTGGAATTTGGTGATCAGGCTGAAGTGGCCTTCCACATCTTCATACGCCGCATTCGGGGTCAAGAAATCACGTGCATTGGCCAACCCATTGCTGCCAATCGGGCCCAGATCCGGCAGTTTGAACAGTGCGCCGAAGTTCTCGCACACATAGCCTGTGGCCTGCCCATCCGGCAAGCTCACACGGAAGCGCACGCCGCGAGGCAGCACCGCAATTTCCTGCGGCTCCACGTCCAGCACGCCCAGCTCGGTTTCAATATGCAAGCGCCCGGATTGCGGCACCAACATCAACTCGCCATCGGCATTGCAGAACCAGCGGCCGTGCATGTCGGCATTCGCCGCATACAGGTGGATACCCACGCCCACTGCCGCTTCCGGGCTGCCATTGCCGGCCACGGTGTAGAGACCATCCAGAAAGTCCACGCCGGCTGGCGGTGCTGGCAACGGGTTCCAACGCAGCTTTTCCGGGGTCGCCGGGCCGCTGCCGAAATCGTTGTGGAATGCGCCTTGTTGCAGCAATTCAAACTTGCCATGCATCGCCGCCGGACGGATGCGATACAGCCAACTGCGGCGGTTGGCGTGGCGTGGCGCGGTGAACGCGCTGCCGGTCAGCTGCTCGGCATACAGCCCGTGCGCCACCTGCTGCGGCGAGTTGCGGCCAATCGGCAATGCGCCGGGGATGGCTTCGCTGGCAAATTCATTGCCAAACCCGGTTTGGTAGCCGGTGCCTTGAAGGGTCATGGGCTGCAGGCTCCTTACAACACGCCGCGACGCATCTGGTCGCGCTCGATGCTTTCAAACAAGGCCTGGAAATTGCCTTCGCCAAAGCCTTCATTGCCCTTGCGCTGGATGATCTCGAAGAAGATCGGACCCAGGGCATTTTGGGTGAAAATTTGCAGCAGCAGACGCTTTTTGGTTTCCGGGTCGGCGTCGATCAGGATGCTGTTCTTGCGCAGGCGCGGCAGGTCTTCGCCGTGGCCGGGAATGCGTTGATCGACCACATCGAAATAGGTCTCCGGGGTGTCGAGAAATTCGACCCCGGCGGCGCGCATTTTTTCCACCGTGGTGTAGATGTCATCGGTGAAACAGGCGATGTGCTGGATGCCCTCGCCGTTGTACTGGCCCAGATATTCGTTGATCTGCGATTTGGGGTCGGACGATTCATTCAGCGGAATGCGCACCATGCCATCCGGCGCGGTCATCGCCCGCGACAGCAGGCCGGTCTTGGCACCCTTGATGTCGAAGTAGCGAATTTCGCGGAAGTTGAACAGGCGCTCGTAATAATCCGACCACTTGGCCATGTTGCCTTGGAACAGGTTGTGGGTCAGATGGTCGATGAAGGTCAGGCCGAAGCCCGTGGGCATTTTTTCCGCGCCGGGCAGCCATTCGTAATCCGGGTCGTGGATGGTGCCCACGCTGTCGTAGCGGTCCACCAGATACAACATGCAGCCGCCAATACCCTTGATCACCGGCGCGGCCACCGCCTTGCTCAATTCATCCTTGGCATCGAAAGCTTCCGCGCCGTTTTTCAGCGCCTGCACGCGCACCCACTCGGCCAGTTTGTTGAAGCGGATCGCAAAGCCGCAGGCCGATGGCCCGTGCTGCGCGGCAAAACGCGCGGCGAAGGAGTCGGGATCTTCGTTGATCAAAAAGGTGCAATCGCCTTGGCGATAGGTGTGAATCGGGCGGGTCTTGTGGCGCGCCACCGGGGTGAAGCCCATCTTGCGGAAGTAGTCGTGCAGATAGCCCAATTGATCCTGCGGAGCGGAATATTCGACGAATTCAAACCCATCAATGCCCATCGGGTTTTCAAACGTGGTCGGCTGCATGCCAAGATTGGGGTGTGCACTCATGGTGGTGGTCTCGCCGCTAGGATGGTGCATTCTATAGTTGCAATTGCAACCATCTCAAGTGTCCCTCTCAATCTCACGCCCGATCATGCCCAACCACGCCCAATTGGAACTCCAGAATTTCCTGCCCTACCGCCTCAGCGTGCTGTCCAATCGCACCTCCGACGCGATTGCCCGCGCCTATTCGCAGCGCTTTGCATTGGGCGTGACGGAGTGGCGGGTGATGGCGGTACTGGGGCGTTACCCGGACCTGTCGGCCAACCAAGTTGCGCAACGCACGGCAATGGACAAGGTCGCGGTCAGCCGCGCGGTGGCCAAGTTACTGGACTCCGGGAGGCTGCTACGTGCGTTTGATGACGATGACCGTCGGCGTTCGGTATTGCGGCTGTCCGAAGCCGGCCATGCGATCTACGACCAGATCGTGCCGCTGGCGCTGGGGTTTGAGCGCCAGTTGCTGGGCGATATGGATGCGACCGAACGCACGCTGCTGTTTCGCCTGCTGGACCGGCTGGATGAGCTGGAATTGCGCGCAGAAGGCGAAACCGCGCTGCAGGATCCGTAGCCGGCGTTGAAGGCGCTGCGCTGGATGGCGAACCACGCAGATGCTGGCCTGCACGCACTGGGAATTGAGGTCATCATCGCCGCCTGAGCGTTGCGCCTTTGCAATGCAAAACGGCGGCCCGAAGGCCGCCGTTTGCGTCTGCCCTGACGGCGCAAGACTTACTTCACGCCGTGCATCCAGCGCTGGATCAGCGGCGCAATCAGGAACAGCAACGCGCCAGCACCGACCAAGGCATAGAAGCCGAAGGTGTAGCCGGCGTGTGCGGAGGCCACGGACATGCCGCCTTCGCCGCTGACGATCCCGGCAAAAATGCCGGCCAGGTTATTGCCAATGGCAATCGACAGGAACCAGCACCCCATCGCCATCCCCGCCAACCGTGCGGGGGCCAGCTTGGTGGTCATCGACAACCCGATCGGCGACAGGCACAGCTCGCCCACCGACTGGATCACATAGACCATGAACAAGGTCCAGAACGGGATCTTGCCGCTGCCATCCACCATGCTTTTCAGCGCCACCATCAGCAACAGGAATGCCAGCCCGTTGAAGATCAGACCCAGACCGAACTTGCGCGGGATGATGGGATTGTTCTTGCCCATCTTCACCCACAACCACGCCAGGATCGGGGCCAGCACGATGATCGCCACCGAGTTCACCGACTGAAACCACGACACCGGGAAGTCATGGGTTCCGGCCAGCGCTTGAAACAGCCCTTGCATGCCGATGTCGCGGTTGACGATCTTCTCGGCAAGGAAGTTGAACGAGCTGCCGGCTTGCTCGAAGAAACACCAGAACAACACGTTGAAGGTGAAGATGATCAACATCGCCACCACCTTGTCACGCGCCACCGCGCCTTCCACCACGCCTTCACGCAGCAGCATGACCGCCGGAATGACGAACAGGGCCATCAAAATGCCTTGCAACAGGGTGGCATCAATGGTCAACAACGCATAGAACAGCGGGATGCCGATCACCACGCCGAACAGCAAGACCAAGCTGACATTGCGCATACCGGTTTGATGCGCTGCCGGCAAGCCAATGCCCTTGAGCTGGGCGCGGCCAAACCAGAACCACACCAAGCTCAGCAGCATGCCGATACCCGCGGCAATAAATACCACCTTGTAGGCCGGCATGCCGTCGATGCCGAACAATTTCTTGGCCAAATACTGGGTGATCAACGGTGCCAGCAGCGCGCCGATGTTGATGCCCATGTAGAAGATGGTGAAGCCGGAATCACGGCGCTCATCGCTGGTGGCATACAGCTTGCCCACCATGGTGGAGATGATGGGCTTGAACAGGCCGTTGCCCACGATAATGGTGGCCAGCCCCAGCTTGAACATGGTTTCGGTGGGCGATGCCAGCAAGAACAAGCCCGCCGACATCACGATGGCGCCCAACAAAATGGAACGCTGGAAGCCGATCAACTTGTCGGCCACATAGCCGCCGAAGATCGCACCGGCATACACCAGCGCCAGATACGCGCCGTACAACTCGCTGGCGGGTTTTTCGCCACTGGCGTCGCCACCGTGGAACTGCGCGACGATGTACAGCACCATCGCCCAGCGGATGCCGTAGAACGCAAAGCGCTCCCAGAACTCCGACATGAACAACATCCACAACGGGCGTGGATGCCCCATGAGTTGCGGGAATTCCGGTGGATTCACCGGTGTGATTGCAGCGGCTCCGCTCATGCGGGCTCCCCCATCTTGTTAGGCGTTGAAAGGATGTCGAACCGGGCCAACGCAGGGCTCGGAACCGGGCGAGGATGGCCGACCCGGCGGCACTACGTCAAACCTTGCGCATTCAGGGTTTGGATGCTGCGATGCAGCAAGAACCATCCCCGGGTGCGAACACCTCGTCGCGGCCAGGGGCCGCTCCCACCGGGATATGGGCATGGGCTCTGGTGGGAGCGCGCCCTGCGCGCGACATCCTGCTACCTCGTCGCGGCCAAGGGCCGCTCCCGCATTTCTTGCTAGCCGGCGCTGCCGCGCCCCGGCCCGATCGAGGTGCGCACTTCGAACAGCTCCGGGAAGAACGTCAACTCCAGCGCACGTTTGAGGAAGGACACCCCACTGGATCCGCCAGTGCCGGGTTTGAAACCGATGATGCGCTGCACCGTGCGCATGTGGCGGAAACGCCAAAGCTGGAACTGGGTTTCCAGATCCACCAGGTCCTCGCACAACTGATACTCGCGCCAATAACGATCGGTGTCTTCGTAAATGCGTTCGAATACCGGCAACAGCGCGGCATCCTGCACATGCGGCAAGCTCCAGTCGCGCTGCAGATTGGCCGCAGGCACCGAATGCCCCCACCGCGCCAGGTAACGCAAGAATTCGTCATACAAACTCGGGGCCTGCAACACGCACTGCAATGCGGATTGGCCCTGCGGATCATGCGCAAACACCTTCAGCATTGCCGCATTCTTGTTCCCCAGCAAAAATTCCACGGTGCGATATTGCAAGGACTGGAACCCGGATGACGGTCCCAGCACATCGCGGAACTGCATGTATTCCGAAGGCGTCAACGTTTCCAGCACGGTCCATTGCGCGGTCAATTGCTCCAACACCCGCTTGCAACGCGCGACCACCTTGCCGAACTGCCCGACCCGGTCATTGCGCAGGTGCGCAACCGCCGCACTCAGCTCGTGAATCAGCAACTTCAGCCACAGCTCCGAGGTCTGGTGCTGGATGATGAACAGCATCTCGTCGTGATGCGGCGGGCTGGACAGCGGCTGCTGCGCGATCAACAACTGATCCAGGCGCAAGTACCCGGCATAGGTCAACCGTCCATGCAGATCGGTATGAATACCGGCCTCTAGGTCACGCTGGTTTTTTTCGCTGGTCATGCCGGAATTGTGGCATGCCTGGCCGGGTCATCTTGCACTGCGTCACGCAACTGCCATGCAGATGCGGCAAAATCGCACCGGTGCGAACCGAATGTTTGGTTTGCTGTCCATTTCCGGGAAATCACATGATAAATCTTCCACTGCAGCGCTTGGCGCTGGCAGCGATGGTGTTCTGTTCACCACTGGCCGCGCAGGCCCAGGTCAGCCTGAGCGGCGGCAGTTACACCCAGAATTTCGACACCTTGGCCAATACCGGCACCAGTTCAACGCTACCGGCGGGCTGGTTGATGAGTGAGACGGGTGCCAGTGCCAATGGCACCTACACTGCCGGCACCGGCTCCAGCAATACCGGCGACACCTACAGCTTTGGCGCTGCCGGCAGCAGCGAGCGCGCCTTGGGCAGCTTGCGCAGCGGCAATCTTGTGCCCTCGTTCGGAGCCTGCTTTGTCAACAATACCGCCAGCGCATTGGGCAGCTTCGACGTCGCCTACACCGGCGAACAGTGGCGTCTGGGCACCGCTGCCCGCAGCGATCGCCTGGACTTCCAGTACAGCCTCAATGCGACCTCGCTGACCACCGGCACCTGGGTGGATGTGGATGGGCTGGACTTCAGCACCCCCAATACCGCCACCACCGGGGCCAAGGACGGCAATGCCGTTGGCAACCGCCAGAACCTGGCCGCCACCATCAGCAGCGTGTCGATCCCCATCGGCAGTACCTTCTGCTTGCGTTGGACGGATGCCGATGCCAGCGGCGCCGATGACGGCTTGGCCATCGACGATTTTTCGCTCACCGTTGGCGGTGCTGCACTGCCCCAGCTCTCGATCAATAACGTCACCCAACTTGAAGGCGATAGCGGCAGCACCCTCTTCACGTTCACCATTACCCTGAGCGCCCCGGCACCCGCTGGCGGTGTCACGGTCGATTACGCCACCAGCAGCGATTCAGCCACGTCGGGGGTGGATTTCATCGCCGCCGCGGGTACCGCCACCATTGCCGCCGGCCAGACCAGCACCACCGTCAGCGCCAGCGTGCTGGGTGATACCGATCTGGAGATCAACGAAACCTTCCTGGTCACCCTCAGCAATCCGGTCGCTGCCAATATCGCATCGGGTGCGGGCGTGGGCACCGGCACGATTACCAATGACGACATCGTCATCACCTCGATCGGCGCGATCCAGGGCAGCGGTGAGCTCTCACCGTTCAATGGCCAGTTGAAGATGACCGAGGGCGTGGTCACCGGCAAACGCGGCAATGGCTTCTTCCTGCAGTCCTTCGGTACTGGTGCCGCCGCCGCCGATGGCGACGCCGCCACCTCGGATGGCATCTTTGTGTTTACCGCAGGTGTTCCCAGCATGGTCGCAGTGGGCGATCACGCCCGCGTAGTCGGCACGGTGGATGAATTTGCCGGCAGCAGCGCCACCCCGACCACCGAGTTGGTCTCGCCCAGCGTGGCGGTACTGGCAACCGGCATGGCCCTGCCCGCACCGGTGGAGTTAACCCCCGCATTGGCTGGCCCGGCCAGTGAGCCGGCAACCATGGAGCGCCTGGAAGGCATGCTGGTCAGCGTGGCACAGGGCGTGGTCACTGCGCAGACCGATGGCAATATCAATGAACCCAATGCCACGTCCAGTGACAGCAATACGGCGTTTGAATTCGTGGTCGCAGGCGTGCCACGCCCGATGCGCGAACCGGGCCTGAGCATCCTCGACCCGTTCCCGGTACCGCCAGCCAAGCAGGCTACCCTGCCGTACTTCGACGCCAACCAGGAACGCATCAAGGCGTTCCCGTTGCAAGGCACCCGTCTGGTCGCCGATGCCGGCGCACCGGTGAGCAATTTGGTGGGCGTACTGACGTACTACGGCGACTCGTGGGAGTTGCTGTATGACGTGGCCAACCCACCGGTCATCGGTGCCGCCAGCGCCAGTGCCGTCAGCGATGCCGGCGCTAACGACATCACCGTGGCCGGCTTCAATCTGCAGCGGTTCTTCGACAACATCAATGACCCAGCCATTGGCGAGCCTGTGCTCACCAATACCGCCTTCGCCAATCGCTTGGCCAAGACCGGTGCCGCGATCTGTGACTGGGTGAAATCGCCCGACATTCTCGGCGTGGTGGAAGTGGAGAACATCAGCACCCTGACCTCGCTTGCCAACTACATCAACAGCAACTGCGCACGCGCGCCGCAGTACGTGCCGTATCTGCAGGAAGGCAACGACGTGGGCGGGATTGACGTGGGCTTTCTGCTCAGCAGCCGCACCGTGCGCAGCGGCGTGTCGCGCGTGGAGGTAACCTCGGTAACCCAGGTGGGCAAGGACACCCGCTACGGCACCTCGCCGCTGGGCTGTACTCCGAATGCGCCTGGCTGCACCTCGTCACTGCTGAATGATCGCCCTTCGCTGGTGCTGCGCGCAGCAGTGAATTTCACCGACGGCCGTCACTATCCATTGACGGTTATTGCCAATCATCTGCGCTCGCTCAACGGCAATGATGATCCGGTTGATAGCCGCGTGCGTTACAAGCGTGCCGAGCAGGCGATGTTCCTGGCCAATGTGGTGAACGATATGCAAATCGCCAACCCGGCCGAGAAAATCGTGCTGGTGGGCGACTTCAACGCGTTCCCGTTCAACGACGGCTACGTCGATCCGATGGGCATCATCACCGGCCACGCTGCGCCGGAAGACCACGTCATCGAATATCGTGCCAGCCCCGTCGTCACACCGTTGGTGCTGGGTGATGCACTTACCGTCGATCCGATGCAGCGCTATTCGTATGTGTTTGGTGGCAATGCGCAAACCCTGGATCATGCGGTGGTCAATCAGGCCCTGGTCAACGACCCGGCGCTGACTGGCCTGAGCGTGGAGCACGCGCGCATCAACAGCAACTTCCGCGTCGCCCACTACGGCGAGTTCAACCCGCCCTACACCGCCGCCAATCCGCCGCTGCGCGTCTCCGACCATGATCCCGTGCGTCTGAGCATCGGGGTGGTGCGTCCGGCCAGTGCCGATCTCACGCAATCGTGGACGGTGCGGCAAATGAGCCTGCAGGGCGCATTCACCACGCTGACCCTACGCAACGGCGGCAGCAGTGATCTGCATGGCGTGCAGGTGTGGGTGGATATGGATATCCCCGTACCCGCAGTGGGCAGCGTGGCCGGTGGCGCTGGCTGGACCTGCGACCGCATGAGCGTGAGCAGTTTCGTGTGCACCTCCACCACGGTTGTGCGGGCCGGTTCCATCCATGTCTTCAACGTCAGCGTGAAGCCTCAGCGCAGTTTCAAACCCACCGATGTGCTGCGCTTCAGCGCCAAGTCCAGCGTGCTCACCGATCCCATTTCCGGCGACAACACGTCGGTTCTCACGCTCCCCTGAGCCAGTCAGCAACAGGGTTTCAGACAAAACGCAGCTTCGGCTGCGTTTTGTTTTATTGCGCCGCGCAACGGTTTGTTAGCAGCTCGCCGGTATCATAGAGCGATTGCTCCAACGCGAAGGCCCCCATGAGTACCGCTGCCAGTTTTGATATCGAATACCTGCAATACCTCAAACCCGACGGCAGCCTTGCCGGCCCATTGCCGCCAGCCGTGCCCGACGCCGCATCGCTGCTGCCGATCTTCAAGCAGATGCTGTTTCTGCGCACCTTCGATGGCAAGGCCATTGCCCTGCAACGCACCGGCAAGTTGGGCACCTATGCCGCCAGTCTTGGCCATGAGGCCACCCACGTCGGCATCGGCTACTCGATGCAGCCGGAGGATGTGCTGGCACCCAGCTACCGCGAATACGGCGCGCAGTTCGCGCGCGGCGTGCTGCCGCGCCAAGTGTTGCTGTACTGGGGTGGCGATGAACGCGGCAACCTGCTCACCGGCGGGCCCACCCACGATTACCCGTGGTGCGTGCCGATTTCCACGCAGATGCTGATGGCATCGGGCGCGGCATTGTCGTTCAAACTGCGCAAGCAAACCAAAGTCGCGGTGGCGGTGTGCGGTGACGGTGGCTCATCCAAAACCGACTTCTACGCCGCCGTGAATTCGGCCGGCGCGTTCCACCTGCCGCTGATCCTGTGCGTGGTCAACAACGGCTGGGCGATCAGTGTGCCACGCAAGGCGCAGACAGGGGCCGACACCTTGGCGCAAAAAGGTATCGCCGGCGGCCTGCACTGCTTGCAAGTGGATGGCAACGACATCATCGCGGTGCTGGAAGGCCTGCGCCGCGCACACCAGCGCGCCCGCAATGGCGAGGGCGGCAGCGTGATCGAATTCATCACCTATCGCCTGCATGACCACACCACCGCCGACGATGCACGCCGCTATCGCGATGATGCCGAAGTCAAAGCCGCATGGGAGAAAGAACCGTTCCTGCGCCTGCGCAAATACCTGACCGATGCCGGGCTATGGGACGAAGCGCAAGAGAAGGCATGGATTGAAGACAGCGGCAAGCGCGTGGACGAAGAAATCAACGCGTATTTGAATACGCCCGTGCAACCGGTGGAAGCGATGTTTGATTATCTGTATGCGGAGTTGCCCAGTGAGCTGATAACGCAGCGCGCCGAAGCGATGGCGCGGGAGCAGCGGGCATGAGCGCACAACCCATCACCTTGATCGAGGCCATCACCCAGGCCCTGGCGTATGAACTGCGCAAGGACGACGCGGTGGTTGTGCTGGGCGAAGATGTGGGCGTCAACGGCGGCGTGTTCCGCGCCACTGCTGGCCTGTCCGCGCAGTTTGGCCCCGAACGCATCCTGGATACGCCGCTGGACGAAACCACGATTGCCGGCCTGACCGTGGGCATGGCCAGCCAAGGCATGAAGCCTGTCGCCGAGGCGCAATTCGACGGCTTCATGTATCCGATGGTGGATTTCATCATTTGCCACGCCGCCCGCATGCGCTACCGCACGCGTGGCCGCCTGACCTGCCCGATGGTGCTGCGGGTACCGTGGGGCGGTGGCATTCGCGCACCCGAACACCACAGCGAGGCCAACGAATCCATCTTCACCAATGTGCCGGGCCTGCGCGTGGTGATGCCGTCCAGCCCGCAGCGTGCCTATGGCCTGCTGCTGGCCGCGATCCGCGACCCGGATCCGGTGATCTACATGGAGCCCAAACGCATCTATCGCCAGTACAAGGAACTGGTGCCGGATGACGGCGAAGCATTGCCGCTGGATGTTTGCTACGTGCTGCGCGATGGCAGTGACATCACCTTGGTGACGTGGGGCGCGCAGGTGAAAGAAACGCTGGAAGCGGCGGATGCCTTGGCCAAGGACGGTATCAGTGCGGAAGTGATCGACGTGGCCACGCTGACCCCGCTGGATTTCGCCACGATTGCCGAGTCGGTGGCCAAGACCGGGCGCTGCGTGATCGTGCACGAAGCTGCCAAAACCGCAGGCTTTGGCGCGGAAATTGCCGCCCGCGTGGCCGAAGAATGTTTGTTCGATCTACTGGCTCCGGTGGAACGTGTGACGGGCTACGACACCCATATCCCGCTGTTCCGCCTGGAAATGAAGTACCTGCCCAGCACCGACAAAATCGTGGCCGCTGCCAAGCGCGCCATGGCCTATTCGTAAGGACCGTTCATGAGCAAGAAATTTTTTCTCCCCGACCTTGGCGAAGGCTTGCCGGATGCCACCATTGTCGAGTGGCACGTCAAAGTGGGTGATGTGATTCGTCTGGACGAGAATCTGGTGTCGATGGAAACCGCCAAAGCGGTGGTGGATGTGCCCTCGCCGGTGTCCGGTACGGTGCTCAAGCTGGCCGGCGCGGCCGGCGATGTCATCGTCACGGGTCATTGGCTGGCCGAGTTCGAACTCGACATGAGCATGCCGCAGCGCGCGGAAGGCCAGGACACCGGCCACCATCACGGCGGCGCGGCGCATGCAGAACCCGAACCGGCAGCGCCTGCACCGGCTGCCAAATCCGAGCCCGCTGATGCCGGCACCGTGGTCGGTGCGATGCAGGTGGGCAACGCGGTTGTTGCCGAGGCAGCGTTGGCGGTGGGTGGGGTAAAAGCCGTGCCCGCAGTGCGTGCCACCGCGCGCAAGCTGGGCGTGGATTTGGCACGCGTGCGCGCCACCGGCGCGGATGGCACGGTGACGATGCAGGATGTGAAGCAGGCAGCGGCCAATCCGGCCTTGCTGGCGACGGCTGCGGCACCCGCAGCCGCGCATGCAGCGGCCCTCGTCGTTGCGGCGCCACCCGCTGCACCAGCACAACGCAGCACGCTGTCGCAATCGGGCAAACCGATGCGCACCCAGCCGCCGGGCGTGGCGGCATCGGGCCAGCCCGAACAGCTCAAGGGCGTGCGCCGCAATATGGCGCGGGTGATGGCCGATGCGCATGCCAAGGTGGTGCCCACCACCCTGGTGGATGATGCCGATCTGCACGCGTGGATTGGCAAGCAGGACATCACCGCACGCTTGATTCGCGCGATTGTCACCGCCTGCAAAACCGTGCCGGCGCTGAATGCCTGGTTCGATGGCGACAACCTCAGCCGCACCCTGCACCCGCAGGTGGATATCGGCATCGCGGTGGACACCGACGATGGCCTGTTCGTGCCGGCGCTGCGCAATGCCGACATGCTGGATGCACGCGGCATTCGCGAAAGCATCAATCGCCTGCGCACGCAGGTGGAAGCACGCACGATTCCGGCCTCGGAACTGTCCGGCTACACCATCTCGCTGTCCAATTTCGGCATGTTCGCCGGCCGTTATGCCACGCCGGTCGTGGTGCCACCGTGCGTAGCGATTGTCGGGGCCGGCAAGTTGTGCCATGACGTGGTGGCGGTGATGGGCGGCATTGAAGTGCATCGCCGCATGCCGATCAGCCTGACCTTCGACCACCGTGCCTGCACCGGCGGCGAAGCAGCGCGCTTCCTGAAGGCGCTGCTGGATGATCTGGGGCTGCCGCAGTAAAGCAGCACCCCGCAAGCCCCCCTCTCCCGCCAGCGGGTGAGGGGTCGGCTTAGTTCTTCCGGCCTTCCAACGCCGCCGCCACAAACGCCTCCAGTGCGGCGTTGACTTCATCACTGCTCACGCCTTCACCCAGCATGAAATCGGCCACATCGGCATCCAGCGTGCCGCTTTTGATCGATGCAATGCGCTGCCCGGCATCGCGCGGGGAATCAAAGCCCGCGCTTTGCAGCAATACGCGTTCGCCTTGCACCAGCTTGAAGTAGAACTTGCCATCGGCATCACGGTATTGCTTGAAGCTGGGCACCTCGGCATCGGCAGACTTTCTGGGCTTGCCGGCAGCGCTGGCCAGCACCACCTGCGACAAATCGCGCAGCCCCACCGCTTCGCGCAGGCGGCTGATCGCCGGCGTTGCATAGGCTGCGCGCAAGCGCGCTGCGCCGTCGCGCAAGATGGCTTCAATCTCGCCAGGCTTGGCCATCAGGGCTTCATAGCGCTCGCGCAGCGGGGTGATTTCGGCATCAATTTTTTCGAATAATGCTTGCTTGGCCTCACCCCACGCGATCCCGTCTGCAAACGCTTGCGCGAATGCCGCGGTGTCGTCTTTGCTGGCGAAGGCCTGGTACAACTGGAACAGCGCCGAGCCTTCGGTAGGCTTGGGTTCGCCCGGTGCACGCGAGTCGGTGAGAATGCCGGCGATGAGTTTTTTCAATTCCGCACGCGGCACGAACATCGGGATGGTGTTGTCGTAGCTCTTGCTCATCTTGCGGCCATCCAGGCCCGGCAAGGTCGCCACGTTGTCGTCCACCAGGGCTTCCGGCAGGGTGAAAAATTCATCACCATAGATGTGGTTGAAGCGCTGGCCAAAATCGCGCGCCATTTCGATGTGCTGCACCTGATCGCGCCCCACCGGCACTTTGTGCGCATTGAAAATCAGGATATCGGCGGCCATCAGCACCGGGTACATGAACAGGCCGGCGGTGATGCCGGCATCGTCGTCTTCACCTTCGGCGCGGTTTTTGTCCACCGATGCCTTGTAGGCATGGGCGCGATTGAGAATGCCCTTGCCGGCCACACACGTGAGCAACCATGTCAGCTCCGGAATTTCAGGGATATCCGACTGCCGATAGAACCACACCCTGGCCGGGTCCAGCCCGCAGGCCAACCACGCGGCGGCGATCTCCAGGGTGGAGCGCTGCGTGCGCGCCGGATCTTGCGCCTTGATCAGGCTGTGGTAGTCGGCGAGGAAATAGAAACTCTCGGCATCGGCCGCGCGCGCGGCGGCAATCGCCGGACGAATGGCGCCGACATAGTTGCCAAGGTGGGGAGTGCCGGAGGTGGTAATGCCGGTTAGGACGCGGGTCTTGCTCATGTGCTGGCTGCAATGACTGTACGAAATCAATCTGCATTCTACCGGGCCTGCAAACCCGCACCGTGCTTGACCCCACTCTGCCGCCTCGGGCGTTGACTGGATTGCCGCGCACGCCACCGCGCGCTGACCTCAACCTTGGAGACCGCCATGTTTCGTCCACTTGCCCTCGCACTTGCCCTTGCCGCCACCACCGCGTGCAGCCTCCCCGCCCAAGCCCGTGACATCGTCGCCTTGGGCGTGGTGGATCGTGACAATGGCCAGACCCTGCCCGACTACCCCTACCGTGGCCAACGCTGGATCGCAGGCACCCCTGGCCATCGCTATGCGGTGCGGCTCACCAACACCACCGGCGAGCGCGTGCTGGTAGTGCTGTCGGTGGATGGGGTGAATGCGGTCAGTGGGCAGACCGCCGCGCCATCGCAAGCCGGTTATGTGTTGGGGCCGTGGGAATCCACCGAGATCGCCGGCTGGCGCAAATCGCTGGACGATATCGCCCAATTCGTGTTCACCGACTTGCCAGACAGTTATGCCGCGCGCACCGGGCGGCCGGCCAATGTGGGCGTGGTGGGGATCGCGGTGTTTCGCGAATATCAGCCACCCCGCCCGCAATACTCGCCGTCGCTGTCTGTGCAAGAACAGGCACGCGACAGCATGGCCAAGGCCGCAGCACCGGCGCCACCGGCAGCCTCCGGCAATGGGCAGATGCGGGCAGCAGCGGCCGAGGCCATGCCGCAGCGGATCGGCACCGGCCACGGCCAGCGCGAATGGGCGCCGGTAGGGCAAACCACGTTTCAACGGATGAGCACGCGGCCCGAGCAAGTCAGCCAGCTGCGCTATGACGATGCCCATGCGCTGGTGGCGATGGGCATCCTTCCCCGTCCCTATCGCGGCTATGCCGGCAACACGCCGCGTGCGTTTCCGCAGGGATTCGTGCCGGATCCGCGCTGATCACCGGAACCGAAATCGGCAAACTGCCCATCGGCTTGCGGGCCGATGGGCGATTGCGGGTTACTTCGAAGACGCGCCTTCGATTTTTTCGCCCACTTTCTTGATGTCCTTGCCGGCACCGTTCACGGTATTGCAGGCGGTCAAGGTGGCGCTGACGAACACGGTCAATAACAGCAGAGCAAACAGACGCTTCATGGCTACCTCACGGTTGGGGATGAAAACTTGCCACATTAAACCGCGCAACAGGGCAAACCGCACGTGAACGTGCATCCGTGCAGCAATTAATCGCGCATCAAGGTCGATTTACCAAACAGGCTTTCCACCAGATCCACCGCCAGCCTGGCAGTCGTGTTGCGGCGATCCAGTGCCGGGTTCACTTCCACCAGGTCCAGCGAGCCCAAGCACCCGGAATCGGCCACCATTTCCATGATCAGTTGCGCCTCGCGGTAGTTCACTCCACCCGGTACGCGGGTGCCGGTACCAGGAGCGATCGACGGATCCAGCATGTCCACATCGAAGCTCACATGCAGATGGGTATTGGCATCCACACCTTCCAGCGCTTCTTCCATGCTGCGGCGCATGCCCACTTCATCGATGTAGCGCATGTCGTAGATATCCAGCCCGTGCTCTTGCACCAAACGCTTCTCACCCGGGTCCACCGAACGGATGCCGATCTGACGCACTTGGTCCGGGGTGATGGCCGGGGTGATGCCGCCCAGTTGGGTCAATGCCGCCGGCCCCATGCCGCACAAGCAGGCCACCGGCATGCCGTGGATGTTGCCGCTGGGGGTGAGCTCGCGCGTGTTGAAATCGGCATGCGCATCCAGCCACAGCACGCGCAGGGTCTTGCCCACCTGCCGGCAATGCGCCGCCACTGCGGCGATGGAACCAATCGCCAGACAATGATCGCCGCCCAACAGGATCGGCATGCGCCCGGCTTGCAGCTCACGCAAGCTGAGCTCGAACACACCGCGATTCCATGCCGTCACTTCGTCCAGATGCCGATAACCATCCACCGGCGCGCTGACCGGATTGCGCGGGCCCTGCACGTCGCCTATGTCACGTACAGCCACACCGCGAGCGGCAATGGCTTCCACCAAACCCGCCACGCGCAACGCTTCTGGCCCCATGGATGCGCCACGCTTGGACGCGCCAATATCCGTAGGAACGCCGAAGATGGACACCGGCGGATAGCTACGCTGCATATGCAAACCCCATGAATGCGCCGCCTGCGGCTCTGGCGCAAGCTGGGCGTACTGGTGCCGCTTGTCCGAATCGAACGGACGACCTACCGCTTACAAGGCGGTTGCTCTACCTGCTGAGCTAAAGCGGCATGGGTGCGCATTCTACCTTGCCCGACGTGGGCTGTCCGCCCGAATCAATGCAATGCGCTGCAATCCAGGGGCTGTGCGGGGGCAATGCGCAGCAAATCAACGCGATGCGCCGACTGCGGCAGCCGCGCATCCAGCCATGCCTGCGCAGGAATGCCACCAATCGCCGCGACCTGTGCGGGAAACCCCTTGCCGCGCAATTCGGACTGCCGGCGTTGGGCCGCAGGCTCGCTGCCGAAGCGCCCCAAGGCAATGCTGTTGATGTCGCCGCCCTGGGTCATCACGAAGAGGTCGGCTACACCAGCGCCCTTGATTTTTTCGGCCAGTGCCAGTGCCGCCTCACGCGATGCCTGCGCCGGCAAGTACACCTTCCAGCCGCGCACCTCGCGTGCCGGACTGTCATGCGGGCGTGGGTCTACACCTGCCTGCTGCAAGCGCACACGCGCCGCATCCCGCGCACTGCTGCTGGCAAACGGGCCAAAGCGCAAACACACCGCCGTGGTCGCCACCGGCGGCATGGCCACGGGCGCAGGCGTGACTGGGTCAACCGTGCGAGCAGCAGGCGCAAGCGTGGCTGCCGATTGTTCATCAACCAGCTGCAGACGGGGCCCGCGGGTGCTCGCCGAGGTTGCCGGAGTGGCCGTCAGCGGTTGCCAGACCCACCATCCGGCCGCCCCCAGATTGAGCATCACAAGCATGACGATGGCAGCGCGCAGCAGCATCCGTGCAGTTTATGCGATTCGCAGCGCATGCCAACGCGCCAAGCCTTGCAGAACCGCATCGGGCACCCAGTCATGCGCGGACAAGTGTGGGCGCAGCGCCTGCGCGCCACCGCCATGCACGCACAGGCGCGGCACCTGACCCAGCAGCGTAGTGGCATGCTGCAGGCTGCGTTCGATCAAGGCCAAGGCGGCGCCCTCACAGCCCGAGGTCAATGCCGGGGCGGTGTCATCTGCAAATTCGGTGTAATCACCGCCGCGGGCGGGCAATTGCGCCGCGCGTGCGTGCAGGGCTTCGCGCATCACCGCGGGCGACGGCGCGATGCGACCGCCGCCGTGCTGGCCATGCGCGTCCAGCACATCCAGCGTCAGCGCAGTGCCCACACCCAGTACCAAAGCCGCCCGGCCATCGGCAGCGGCCAGCATCGCCAAAAACCGATCCACACCCAGATGCGCCGGATTGGCGTAGGCAATGCGCAGTGGCCCCAACGCAGGTTCGGTGGACACCCGATGCAAGCGTTGGAAGCGCGTGCACAAGGCGTCCAGTAATGCCACCCGCCGCGCCGGCGAGGCCACACTGGCAATACAGGCCACCTCGCCTTCCGGCAACGCTGCCAGCCACGCTTCGGCATCGTCATGCGCCACCGCGTGCACCGCACCCAGTTGGCCATCGGCCACCAGCGGCGCGTATTTCAGGCGGGTATTGCCCAGATCAAACAGCCACGTCGTCATCACCCAGTCACCTTGGTTGCACGCACGCTGACATCGCCTGCATGCACATGGCGAATTTCACCCGCTTCATTGCACACCCGCAGTGCGCCATCTTCGCTGATGCCCAGCGCCTGTGCATGCCACACACGTGACACTTCATGCACACATACCGGCCGCCCAGCCAGCACATCCAACGCGCTGAAGCGCGGCAAAAAGGCAGACAACCCCTGCGCGTCAAACTGCTCCAATGCAGGCAGCAGATGTTGCAGCAACATCGCCACCACCGCATTGCGTGATGGCGGCGCAGGCTGCAACGACTGCATGTCCGCCCAAGGCTGATCGAGGCTGCGGGCTGCTGCGGCAGGCATCCGCACGTTCAGGCCAACCCCAATCACCGCACGTGCTGCGCCGCCGGCTTCACCGCCACCTTCCACCAGCAAGCCACCCAGTTTGCGCAGGCCATCACCATCGGTCACCACCACATCATTGGGCCATTTCAGGCCTGTTTGGGTGAAGCCAAGTGCGTGCAGCGCTTCGCACACCGCCACCCCGGCCACCAGGCTCAAGCCGCCCAAGCGCGCCAAGCCGCCATCGAAACATCTGGCCAGTGACAGATAGACATGCGCAGCCAATGGCGAAGCCCAAACGCGCCCGCGCCGCCCGCGCCCACCTGTCTGGCGCTCGGCCAGCAACACCGCACAACCGGCGTCCGGGGTCTGCCTGCGCAGCAGCTCGCTATTGGTTGAGTCCAGGCCCCACACAATGTCCAGTGCGGTCAATTGCGGTTGCACTGCTGCGGGCAACAAGGCGCGAATGTGCGCGTCCGCCAGCCAATCCAGTGGCTGTACCAGCGCATAACCACGCCCCGGTGCAGCGTCGATGGCAATCCCGGCCTGCCGCAGCGCTTCGATCCGCTTCCACACCGCGGCGCGCGTCAATCCCAGTTCCGCAGCCAAGTGATCGCCACTGACTGGACCGTGCTGCAGGCGCTGGAGCAGTGCGCGCTCATCGGCCTCACTCATGTGTCCTGCCGCCATTGGGTAGATGGACGGCGCTCAATTGCGCGGCATGATCACGGGAGCTCGACATGCGCAAAATCATACGCAAGCCAGCGCGTGACCGGAATCATGCCTGCTGCGGCGCAGCAACTCCGACCCACGCAGCCTGCTATAGTCGGCAGCGGTGTTGTGCACCCTGCACGCTCTCTACCCGGTGACGCCCATGCACCTTGTCAGCCTGCGCCAGACACTGTCCTGCCTCGCCCTGCTGGCTGCGTTCGGCTGTGCCAATGCCGCCGGGGCCAAGCACCAGCTGCCCGAGAACACCAACACCGCGATCGATCCTCCGGCACCGCCTGCAGATCGCTTGGATGATGCGGACTTGGACGGCGCGATTGCCAACAACCATGTGCAACGCACGCCGAAAGCCAAGCCGCAAGCCGTCGTGCCCGCACGCAGTGCCGGTGACAGCCGCGTGCTGCCATCGCGCTTTCACAGCTTTTTGCCGGGGATGTTCCGCTAAGCCGGCAGCTGGTTGAAGCAGCCCTGCACGCTGGCCCGTACGCCCGGTTCTATTTACAGGCCCGGTGGCAAACTCACTTCGAATTTGGCCCCGCCCAGCTCGTGCGAGCGGGTCACATGCAGCTGCCCGCGATAACTTTTGATGATGTCCTGCACGATCGACATGCCGATGCCGTGGCCCTGCACACGCTCGTCACCGCGCACGCCGCGTTGCAGCACATAAGCAATCCGATCTTCGGCAATCCCGGGGCCGTCGTCTTCCACCGTGATCAGCAAGCCCGGTCGCCGATCGGTCAGCCTCTGCCCTTCCGCCACGGTTAACAGCACGCGCGACTTCGCCCATTTGAAGGCGTTTTCGAGCAGGTTGCCCAGCAATTCCTGAAGGTCGCCGGTTTCGCCGTGAAAGCGCGCCTCGGCGGCGATTTCAAATTCACACAACACGCCCTTGGCGGCATACACCTTTTCCAGCCCGACCACGATCTGCTCGGCCTGCGGCTCAATCGCGATGGGGGCTGCAAACAACTGGTGACCCGAACGTGCCGCCCGCGCCAACTGGTACGACACCAGATCATTCATGCGGCGCAATTGGGTATCCACTTCACTGCGCAGCTCGGCCTCGCCGGTATCGCTGTCCAGCCGCGAGCGCAACACCGCCAACGGTGTCTTCAGGCTGTGCGCCAGGTCGGCCAAGGTATTGCGCTGCCGTTCCAGATTTTCGCGCTCACTGTGGATGAAGGCATTGATGCTGTCGGTGAGCGGTTCCAATTCGCGCGGATGCGCTTCGCTCATGCCTGCGGCGCTACCTGCTTGCACGCGCTTGAGCTCGCCGATCACATCACGCAATGGCCGCAGGCTCCAACGCAGCACCCACATTTGCAGCAGCAACAACACCACGCCGGCACCGCCCAGATAGCGCCACAGCGCGGTACGAAAGGTCGCTACCTGTTGCCCGAGTGCGGTGCTGTCTTCCAGGATATACACCGTGTACGGCAATTCGTTGGCCGCATCTCCGTTTTCACTCAGCGCCAGGCCATAGCCGTAGCGATACACCTCACCGGCTTGTCCATTAATCTGGGTCAGCGGCAATGGCCCTTCGAAGGTCTGGGTGCCTGGCGGCAACATCGGCCCCTCGGGCAATTTCGGGCCTTGTGCGGAATCCGATTCCCAATGTCCGTTGGCCAACACGATCTGCGCATACAGGCCACTACCCGGACGCTTGAAGCGCGCATCCGGCGACTCCCACGGCGGAATCACACTGCCATCGCGGGCAAAATCACTGCCGGCATAGGCCAGGGCATAACTGTGCAAGCGTTCACGCATGCCGCTTTGTGCAGTGTTCAGGAACGCGCGATCCAGCGCCAGGCCGGCCAGCGCCAGAAACGCAATCAAACCCAAGCTGGCTGCCCATAACTGGCGCGATTGCAACGAACGCGGCTGCGCAATGCGCAGCCGACGCGGACGCAACGCGCTGGGCGCAACGTCGGGATCAGGGGGCGGTGGAGGGCTCATGCACCACCGGCGCAGGCAAAATCATTCGCCGCTGCGCGCAATGGCGAACCGGTAGCCACGGCCACGCACCGTTTCAATCGGTTTGACCGACCCATCCGGATCCAATTTCTTGCGCAGACGACCGATGAATACTTCCAGCACATTGGAGTCGCGGTCGAAATCCTGCTGGTAGATGTGCTCGGTCAGGTCGGCCTTCGAGACCAACTCGCCAGCGTGCATCATCAAGTATTCCAGCACTTTGTATTCGTAGCTGGTCAGGTCCACGTTGGCACCGTCCACACTCACCGTTTGCGCGGCCAGATCCAGTACTACCGGCCCGCATTCCAAGGTCGGCTTGCTCCAGCCGGCGGCGCGCCGCACCAGCGCATTGATGCGTGCCAGCAACTCTTCCACATGGAACGGTTTGACCAAATAGTCGTCGGCGCCTTGCTTGAGGCCATCCACTTTGTCTTGCCAACTGGAGCGTGCGGTCAGAATCAGGATGGGGAATTTCTTGCCCTCGGCACGCAGTGCACGGATCAATTCCATGCCGCTCATCTTCGGCAGGCCAAGGTCAATGATGCCCACATCGAACGGCACTTCCTTGCCCATGTACAGGCCTTCCTCGCCGTCTTGCGCGGCATCCACCGCATAGCCTTCGCGCTTCAAGCGCGCGGCCAAGGTTTCACGCAACGGGGCTTCGTCTTCAACCAGCAGGATGCGCATGCTCAATCCTCGTAAATGGCGTTCTGTGGGTCAGCGCAAGCACCGACGGGTCAATCATCATTACTGCTTTTGGCTTGATCGTTATTGCTGCGACGGGCCGGATCCTGCATGAACACGCGCACCCGGCCTTGGTCGTCCACCACTTTGACGCGGTGCATGTCGCGGCCGTCGTACTGCACACGCTCGGCCGACAATACTTCGCCACGGCTGTTGCGCTCGGCACGCCGTACCGAATCGGACATCGCATCCCGTGGTGGCGGGCGATCCTGATTGCCGCGATCCTGATTACTGCGGTCTTGACTGCGGTCACGCGGCGGTGGCATCTGTTGCGCCCATGCAGAGGCCACCGGCAACAACGCCATCAGCGCAGCGGCAAGCACGTTCGGCAATGTTCGATCACGACGGGACATGGCAGATCAACCTAGCAACTCGGACAAGGGCATTGTTGGAAGCAGGCGGTGAATCCGCCCTGAAGTTTCCTGAACAGGATAGCGCGCCGTTCAGGTTTGCGCACAAACGGCGGCGTCCTTGGTCAGTAGATCTCGCCAATGCAGCAGCGCAGCGAACCGCCGGCGGCTTCAATTGCGTCCAGCGCCACCGATTCCACCCGCAAGCCCGCCTGCGCCAGCACCTCCCGATGCGCCGGCGTCAGTGCGGCAGCCGCTTGCGCGCTCATCCACACACACTCGCCCGACAACGCGATGCAATTGCCGACGAAGGCGGCGTGTTCGCTGGCATCACAGACCACCGCATGCGGCGCATACAGTGCGGCGATCGCCTCGGCCACGGCGGCATCGGCAAACCCGTTCGGGCACACCACCGCGGCGCGCCCGGCCAGCACCGCCAGCACCACATTGGTGTGGTATTCGCCGGCGGCCAGATCAAACAGCAGGGTGGCACGCAAGCCGAATGCCTCGTGCATCAGCCGCGCGCCGGCCTCGTCGCAGCGTTCGGACAGGCCGCAAAAGCCAAGACCCCGCGCACGGTCGATCACCAGCGCGCCGGTCAGTTCGCAGGCATGCGGCTGGGCAGAGAGGTCAACTTCCTGCTTGCCGAGCACATCACGGAAAAACGCGCGGATATCGCCGCGTGCGGCTTCGCGCTGGCGTACCTCGTGGCGCATGCGGCCGACGATATAGCGCCCCTGCGCAGTGCCGAATACGTTGTTGGGGAAGACCGCATCCGGCGTCTGCGGATTGCCGGCAAAACAAATGGCCGGCACTGCCGTTGCGATAGCGCGCTGCAACTCGCGGTGCTGCAATGATGCGCGGGCGGCATCGAATGCGCCGGCCGCAGCCATATAGGTATTGTCTTGCGCGGATTGTTCGGCCAGGCAAAACCCATCCGGTGCCACCAGAAATGCAGCACGTGCAGTGGCCGGGCCGAAGTCGGCGGGCGCACTGCGGGCAACTTCAAAAAAGCGATCTGTATCCCGAGTAATCATGAAAAATACGGCTCGCGTTCGGTCACTGCCAAGGCACGCTCCACCAGCGTCCAATCGGCACCGGGTTTGTGTGCGCCTTCACTCAACACCTGACGGAACGCACGCCCGCCAGGTTGTCCTGCAAACAAGCCCAACAGGTGGCGGGTGATGTGTTTCAAGGACACCCCGCGCCCCAGCTGCGCCTCCACATACGGACGATAAGCGCGCAGCAACCCGGCACGCGCTTGCAGTTCACCGCCAAACCAGCGCACGTCAAGCGCGTGCAACAAGTACGGCGTGTGATATGCGGCACGACCCAGCATCGCACCTTCGACATGCGCCAGATGCGCGCTGGCCTCTTCGGCATCGGCAATGCCGCCATTGACGATCACTTGCAACTGCGGGCGCTCGCGCTTGAGCCGGTACGCCCAGTCATAGCGCAGCGGCGGCACTTCGCGATTTTCTTTCGGCGAGAGCCCTTGCAACCACGCATTGCGCGCATGCACCACGAAGGTTTGGCAACCGGCGTCGGCAATGGTGTCGATGAAACGCACGAAGTGTTGCCACTCGTGATCATCATCCACACCCAACCGGCACTTCACCGTCACCGGAACGTTGCACGCCGCAATCATCGCCGCCACGCTGTCGGCCACCAGTTGCGGTTCGCGCATCAAACAGGCGCCGAACCGCCCGGCCTGCACGCGGTCGGACGGGCAGCCGCAGTTGAGATTGATTTCGTCATAGCCCCAATCGGCGCCGATGCGCGCCGCCTGCGCCAGCAGCGCCGGCTCGCTGCCGCCCAGTTGCAGCGCCACCGGGTGTTCGCACGGGTCCATCGCCAGCAGCCGCGCGCGGTCGCCCAGCACCACCGCGTTGGCGTGCACCATTTCCGAATACAGCCGCGCGTGCGGTGCCAGCAGCCGATGAAATACCCGGCAATGCGAATCCGTCCAATCCATCATCGGGGCGACGGACAGGCGCAACTGCGCGGCGGGGATGGCGGGGGATGCAATCATCGCCGCGCATTGTACGAGGCGAACGCGGCCGGCTTCCCATTGCGCGACAATAGACATTCCCCACGCCGCTGCCTCACGCCATGAACACAGCCTTCCGCACCGCCTTGCCCACCACCTCACTGGATTATTTCGACGCCCGCGCGGCGGTGGAGGCGATCGAGCCGGGTGCGTGGGCCGGTCTGCCGTACACGGCGCGGGTGCATGCCGAAAACATCGTGCGCTGCGCGGATCCCTCGCACATCGGCGCCTTTCTAGGCCAGCTGATCGAGCGCAAGCGCGACCTGGATTTTCCGTGGTTTCCGGCGCGAGTGGTCTGCCACGACATCCTTGGTCAAACTGCGCTGGTCGATCTGGCTGGCTTGCGTGAGGCGATTGCCGCGCAAGGCGGCGACCCGGCCAAGGTCAACCCGGTGGTGCCGGTGCAGTTGATCGTGGATCACTCGCTGGCGGTGGAGGCGCCGGGATTCGACAAGGATGCGTTTGCGAAAAATCGTGCGATCGAAGATCGCCGCAATGCCGACCGCTTCGACTTCATCGAGTGGACGCGGCTGGCGTTCGACAACGTGGATGTAATCCCGGCTGGCAACGGGATCATGCATCAAATCAATTTGGAAAAAATGTCGCCGGTGATCTACACCAAGGACGGCGCGGCCTTCCCGGATACCTGCGTGGGCACCGATTCGCACACCCCGCATGTGGACGCGCTGGGCGTGATTGCGGTGGGCGTGGGTGGGCTGGAAGCCGAGAGCGTGATGCTGGGCAATCCATCGTGGATGCGCCTGCCCGACATCATCGCGGTGGAGCTGGCCGGCAAGCCGCAACCGGGCATCACCGCCACCGACGTGGTACTGGCGCTGACCGAATTCTTGCGCGCCGCCAAAGTGGTGGGCGCGTATCTGGAATTCCGTGGTGAAGGCGCAGCGGCGCTGACCATTGGCGACCGCGCCACCATCTCCAACATGGCGCCCGAATACGGCGCGACGGCGGCGATGTTCGCGATTGATGACAACACCCTGGACTACCTGCGTTTGACCGGACGCGAGGATGCGCAGGTGGCGCTGGTGGAAACCTATGCCAAACATTGCGGCTTCTGGGCCGATGATCTGCGTGATGCGCAGTTCGAGCGCACGCTGCATTTCGATCTTGCAACGGTGGTACGCAACCTCGCCGGCCCATCCAACCCGCATCGCCGCCTGCCGGTCAGTGCGCTGCACGAGCGCGGCATTGCCGATGCCGCCAAACTCGATGCGGCGCGCAGTGAAGAAGCGCTGGGTTTGATCCCCGATGGCGCGGTGATCATTGCCGCGATCACCAGTTGCACCAATACCAGCAACCCGCGCAACGTCATCGCGGCTGCGCTGTTGGCGCGCAATGCCAATGCGCGTGGCCTGACCCGCAAGCCGTGGGTCAAAACGTCGCTGGCACCCGGCTCGAAAGCGGTGCAGTTGTATCTGGAAGCAGCCCAGCTGTTGCCGGAGCTGGAGCAGCTGGGCTTCGGCATCGTCGGCTTCGCCTGCACCACCTGCAACGGCATGAGCGGCGCGCTGGATCCGGTGATCCAGAAGGAAGTGATCGAGCGCGATCTGTATGTGACCGCGGTGCTGTCGGGCAATCGCAATTTCGATGGCCGCATCCATCCGTATGCCAAGCAGGCATTTTTGGCGTCACCGCCGCTGGTGATTGCCTATGCCATCGCCGGCACGGTGCGCTTCGATATCGAAAAAGACGTGCTGGGTATCGACCACGACGGCAACGAAGTGCGGCTGAAGGACATCTGGCCCACCGATGCCGAAATCGACACGGTGGTGAAAGCCTGCGTGAAACCGGAGCAGTTCCGCAGCATCTATGGCCCGATGTTCGCCAGCCGCGCCAAGACCCAAGCCAAGCCGCTGTACGCCTGGCGGCCGATGAGCACCTACATCCGCAACCCGCCGTATTGGAAAGGCGCATTGGCGGGCGAGCGCACGCTCAAGCACATGCGCGCCTTGGCGGTGCTGGGCGACAACATCACCACCGATCATCTGTCGCCCAGCAACGCGATTTTGCGCAGCAGCGCCGCCGGTGAATACCTCGCCCAAATGGGCCTGCCGGAAGAAGACTTCAATTCCTATGCCACCCATCGTGGCGATCATTTGACCGCGCAGCGCGCCACCTTCGCCAATCCCAAGCTGATCAACGAAATGGCGGTGGTCGATGGCGAAGTGAAGCAAGGCTCGCTGGCGCGGATGGAGCCCGAAGGCACGGTGGTACGGATGTGGGAAGCCATCGAAACCTACATGCAGCGCAAGCAGCCGCTGATCATCATCGCCGGCGCCGACTACGGCCAGGGCAGCTCGCGCGACTGGGCCGCCAAGGGCGTGCGCCTGGCAGGCGTGGAGGCCATCGTCGCCGAAGGCTTCGAGCGCATCCACCGCACCAATCTGGTCGGCATGGGCGTGTTGCCGCTGCAGTTCCAGGCCGGCACCACGCGCAAGACGCTGGGCATCGATGGCAGCGAAACCTTCGACGTGCTCGGCGACGCCGCGCCCGGCGCCACGCTGACGCTGGTCATCCGCCGTCGCAACGGCGACACCGTGGAAGTGCCGATGACCTGCCGGCTGGATTCGGATGAAGACCTGTTGATCTATCAGGCAGGCGGCGTGCTGCAGCGGTTCGCGCAGGATTTCATGGCGGCCAGCAGCGCCGGCTGAACCAATGCCCCGCTTCCGCCTGACCGAACCGCTGGTGATGCTGGCCACTGTCCTGCAGTGGCTGGTATTGGCCAGCGTGACCGGGGTGGTGGTGGGGTTGGGCTGCACGCTGTTCCTGCGCGCGCTGTTTGCCACCGAAGGGCGCGTGTATGCAGCGCCGTGGTGGTGGCTGCTGTTGCTGTTGCCGCTGGGTGGGTTGGTCAATGGCCTGCTGCTGCATTACGGCTACCGCTTGCGGCGCAGCAAATTCATCGACAACCCCATCGTGGCGGTCAACGAACAGCAAGGGAAGCTGCCGTTCCGCACGATGTGGATCAAGCCGGTTGCGTCTCTGGTCACGCTGGCCTGCGGTGGCTCGGCCGGCAAGGAAGGGCCTTGTTCGCATATCGGTGCCAGCCTGGCTGCAGCCATCGGCCGGGTGCTGGGGCTCAACCGGGAGATGCGCAAGCGGCTGCTGGCCTGCGGGGTCAGCGCCGGTTTCGCCAGCGTGTTCGGCACGCCCATCGCGGGCGCGATCTACGGCGTGGAGATGCTCGCCATCGGCCGCATCCGCCACGACTTCCTGTTTCCCGGCATCGTGGCTGGCGTCGCGGCGCTGCAGGTGTCGCGCTATCTCGGCGTTCCCTATCCCAGCTACCACATCGATTTTGCCGGCCACTTCACCGAGCTGCTGTTCCTGAAGACCGTGCTGATCGGGATTCTGTGCGGCGGGGTGGCGTGGATTTTCGTGGAGCTGCTGCGTCAGGCCAAGCGTGCGACCCACCTGCTGCGCACGCGCTGGGCGCTGTGGCCGCCGCTGATGCCGATGCTGGGCGGGCTACTGGTGGCGCTGCTGGTGCTGGCCGTCCCCACCGATTACCTGGGCCTGAGCCTGCCGGTCATGGAACGGGCACTGGCCGGCGCTGACATACCGGTGACCGCTTTCTTCTGGAAGGCGCTGCTGGTGGCCATCACGCTTGGCTCGGGCTTCTACGGCGGCATCGTCACCCCGCAGTTCGTGCTGGGCGCCTTGGCCGGTGGCGCCTTCGCGCCGTGGCTGGGAATTCCGCCCGCGCTGGGCGCGGCGGTCGGCTTCGTGTCGGTGGTGGCCGCGGCGTCGAATGCGCCGATGGCCGCCATCGTGATGGGCGCCGAATTGTTTGGCAGCGATTCCACCTTGTACGTGGCCGGCGCCTGCGTGGCCGCATATCTGATCATCGGCCACCGCAGCGTGTATCCGGAACAGCAGATCGCCTTCAGCAAATCCTCGTGGATTTTTGCCCACGCCGGATTACCGGTGGGCGAAGAGAAAGTGCGACTGTCCTACGGACTGCTGCGCTGGCTGCAGAAGCGCCGACGCCGGGGCGCTTGAAAGAGTACCATTACGGTACTGATTCAACGGGAGTGCATCCATGTCCTCGCCTGAGCTGGCTTCCAGGGCCGACTGGGACGACGTGCTGGTCGACATCGTCGACTACATCCGTGATTTCCAGCCGGCGTCCGACCTGGCCTGGCGCAGCGCGCGGCTGGTACTGATCGATTCGCTGGGCTGCGCGCTGGAAGCGCTGGAGCACCCGGCCTGCAGCAAGTTACTGGGGCCGCTGGTGCCCGGCGCGACGCTGGACAACGGCGCGCGCGTGCCCGGCACCGGCTTCCAGCTGGATCCCGTCAAGGCCGCGTTCGACATCGGCGCGGCGATCCGCTGGCTGGATTTCAACGACACCTGGCTGGCCGCCGAGTGGGGCCACCCGTCCGACAACCTCGGCGCGATCCTCGCGGTGGCCGACTGGCGCAGCCGCGCCGGCGCGGCGCTGAGCATGCGCGAGGTGCTGGCCTGCGCGATCAAGGCGCACGAGATCCAGGGCGTGATGGCACTGAAGAACTCGTTCAACCAGGTCGGGCTGGACCACGTGGCACTGGTGAAGCTGGCCTCGACGGCGGTGGTGTCGTCCCTGCTCGGGCTGGACCGCGCACAGGCGCTGGCGGCGCTGTCGCAGGTGTTCGTGGACGGCCAAAGCCTGCGCACCTACCGGCACGCGCCCAATACCGGTTCGCGCAAGAGCTGGGCCGCCGGCGACGCCTGTTCGCGCGCGGTGCGGCTGGCGCTGATCGCGCAAGCCGGCGAGATGGGCTATCCCAGTGCGCTCACCGCGCCGGCCTGGGGCTTCTATGACGTCAGCTTCCAGGGCCGGCCGTTCCGCTTCGAGCGCGGGTTCGGCAGCTACGTGATCGAGAACGTGCTGTTCAAGATCAGCTACCCGGCCGAATTCCACGCGCAGAGTGCGGTGGAAGCGGCGGTGACGCTGCACCAGCGGCTGCGCGAACTCGGCCGCAGCAGCGACGACATCGAGAAGATCGTCATCCGCACCCAGGCCGCGTGCATGCGCATCATCGACAAGCACGGCCCGCTGGACAACCCCGCCGACCGCGATCACTGCATCCAGTACATGGTGGCTGTGCCGCTGCTGCTGGGCCGCCTGACCGCTGCCGACTACGAGGACGACGTGGCCGCCGATCCACGCATCGATGCGCTGCGCGCGCGCATCCGCTGCATGGAGGAACCGCAGTTCACCGCCGACTACCACGACCCCGGCAAACGCAGCATTGCCAACGGCCTGACCGTCCACTTCAAGGACGGCAGCGCGCTGGACGAGGTGCTGGTGGAATACCCCATCGGCCATTCGCGCCGCCGCGACGAGGGCCTGCCGCTGCTGGAGGAAAAGTTCCGCCGCAACCTGGCGCGGCGCTTCGACGCGCAGCGCCAGCAGCGCATCCTCGACGTGGCGCTGGACCAGGACGCACTGGAGGCGATGCCGGTGCGCGACTTCATGGACCTGTTGGCGGGCTGAAATTCGCGAAAGTGCCGGCAAGCGGCGAAAATGGGTGCCCGTTCCGACTGCAGGCGCCACCATGTCATCGCTTCCGCAACTGCGCATCCCCGCCACCTACATGCGCGGCGGCACCTCCAAGGGCGTGTTCTTCAAACGCGACGACCTGCCGGAAGCCGCGCGCGAACCCGGCCCGGCGCGCGATGCCCTGCTGCTGCGGGTGATCGGCTCGCCCGACCCGTACGGCAAGCACACCGACGGCATGGGCGGGGCAACCTCCAGTACCAGCAAATGCGTGATCATCGCGCCGGCCAGCGTGCCCGACCACGACGTGGACTATCTGTACGGGCAGGTCAGCATTGATTCCGCGTTTGTGGATTGGTCGGGCAACTGCGGCAATCTGAGTACGGCAGTGGGGCCTTTCGCGATTGCCAATGGTTTCCTTGCGGCCGAGCGCATCCCGCAGGACGGCACGGTGACGGTGCGGATCTGGCAGGCCAATATCGGCAAGACCATCCTTGCACATGTGCCGGTGCGCGACGGCAAGGTGCAGGAAACCGGCGATTTCGAAGTGGATGGTGTGACGTTCCCGGCTGCTGAAATCGTGTTGGAATTTTTGGATCCGTCCGATGACGACGGCGAAGGCGGGTCGATGTTTCCCACCGGGAATCTGGTCGATGACCTCGACGTGCCGGGTGTAGGCGTATTGCAGGCCACGCTGATCACCGCCGGCATCCCCACCGTGTTCGTCAACGCCGCCGACATCGGCCATGCCGGCAGCGAATTGCAGCCGGCCATCAATGACAACAAGGCCGCGCTGGCGAAACTGGAAGCCATCCGCATTGCCGGCGCGCTGCGCATGGGCCTGATCAAGACGGCGGAAGAGGCAACCACCCGCCAACACACGCCGAAAGTGGCATTCGTTGCACCACCGCAGGCGTACACCGCCAGCAGCGGCAAACCGATTGCCGCCGGCGACATTGATTTGAATGTACGTGCGATGTCGATGGGCAAATTGCACCACGCGATGATGGGCACCGCTTCGGTCGCGATTGCCACTGCCGCGGCAGTGCCAGGCACCTTGGTCAATCTGGCCGCCGGTGGCGGCAGCCGCGACGCGGTGCGCTTTGGCCACCCCTCCGGCACGTTGCGCGTGGGTGCGTCGGTCGCGCAGGTGGATGGCGTATGGCAAGTGACACGCGCCGTGATGTCGCGCTCCGCGCGGGTATTGATGGAAGGCTGGGTGCGGGTGCCGCAGGGCTGAACCATCGCGCTAGCCGCAGCGGGCCATCTGCTTTCGCGAATGTCCCCCAACCGTGGCCTTGCGGCCACGGCCTCCTCCATGATTCCGCTTCAGAAGATGGCCCGCCGCGGCTCCCCATGGGTCCGGCAACCCACCAGAACGTCACGCCTCGAAATGAAACCCGCCCTTGCGCAGTTCGTGACGTGCCTGATCGAAGCCCTGGGTGGGGACGAAATCCTGATCGCGGCTGGCCAACGCATTCCACTGCTGCAAGATGGCTTCGGCAGTGGCCGCTTCGCCCAATGCAATGCCTTGCGTCATCGTCAGCTGCACCAGCTCGAAGCTGCCCGCACCGGCACTGAGGATGGCGCGCTTGGGTGCCTGCTCGCTGACGAGCGCCAGCACCGCAGGACTCACTAATTCGGGCTTGAATTTCGACAGCTGCTCGGGTGGCAAGATGCCTTCCATCATGCGGGTTGCACCGGTGGGTGCCAGGCAGTTGACGCGGATATCGTGCTTCTCGCCTTCGATGCCCAAGGTCTGCATCAACCCCACCAAACCCATCTTCGCGGCGGCGTAATTGGCTTGGCCAAAATTGCCGAACAAGCCACTGCACGAGGTGGTCATCACGATGCGGCCGTACTGTTGTTCACGCATCGCGTTCCACACTGCACGCGTGCAATTGACCGACCCCATCAAGTGCACATCCAGCACCAGACGGAAATCCGCCAACTCCATCTTGGCGAAACTTTTGTCGCGCAGGATGCCGGCGTTGTTGATCAGGATGTCGATGCGGCCGAATTCGGCCAGGACAGCATCCACCATCGCCTGCACGGCCTCGGCATCGGCCACCGAACACTTGCCCGCGCGCGCCTTGCCACCGGTGGCACTGATTTCTGCCACCACCGCATCGGCAGCATCACCCAGATCATTGACGATGACCTGCGCACCACGGCTGGCCAACAGCAATGCATGTGCGCGGCCCAAGCCGCCACCGGCTCCGGTGACAATGGCCACGCGACCATTCAAATCAATTTTCGACATCCGTGGGTACGTCCTGTTGTGGAATGCATGAGTGGGATGAATCAGCGAGCAGCCAGCGGTTGCAACTGCTGCAAGACCGGCGGAAGTTCAGCAAGCGTGGCGATGGTGCGCATGCGTTGGTGGCCGGTGGTCAGCTGCGTCTCGGCTTCATGCGCCCAGGTGGTGTGATACGGCACATGCACGCCCCAGCCGCCCAGCGCCAACACCGGTGCAATGTCCGAACGCAGTGAATTGCCCACCATCAGAAATTGCGCTGCGTCGATGCCGAACTCTGCCAGCAACCGCGCATAAGTCGCCGGATCCTTTTCACTGACCACCTCGATGCGGCGGAACAATTCCGACAACCCGCTCTCGCGCACCTTGGCCTCTTGATGGAACAAGTCGCCCTTGGTGATCAACACCACCGGCGAGTCAGTGGCCACTGCCTGCACGGCTTCGCGCACACCCGGCAACAACTCCACCGGATGCTGCAACAATTCCTTGGCCAAACTGATGATACGGCCGATATCGGCGGCGCGAATACTGGCCCCGGTGATGTCAATGGCGGCTTCGATCATCGACAGCGCCATGCCTTTCACGCCATAGCCGAAGAACGCGATGTTGCGTGCCTCATAGGCATACAGGCGTTTACCGGCATCGGCCAGATCCACATAGTGGGCAATGATCTCTTCAAAGTGCGCCTGTGCTTCGTCGAAATAATCCTGGCTGCGCCAGAGCGTGTCATCGGCATCGAAACCGACCAGCGCGATACCGCCGTGTGTGCTCTTCATCTGCATAGTGTAATCAGCCCGCGCACTTACACCGGCAGTGCAGTGGTGCGCTTGACCGTGCGCAGGGCCAGCGTGGTCTGCACACGGGTGACCCCGGGCAACTGGGTCAACACATCGGTATGAATACGTTCGAAGTCGGCGGCATCGGCATACACCACCCGCACCATGTAATCGGCGGTGCCAGCCAGCAGGCAGCATTCGGTCACTTCCGGATGGTCGTGGATGGCACTTTCGAACGCATCCAGCGCGCCGCGCCCTTGCTGGTCCAGCGTCACCAGGACGAAGGCGGTGCCGGGCAGGCCGGCCTGGTCTTCGTCCAGCAACATCACATAGCGCGCCACCAGCCCGGAGTCTTCCAGCAACTTGACCCGACGCAGGCAGGCCGAGGGCGACAGATTGATGCGTTGGGCCAGTTCCAGATTGCTCAACCGGCCGTCGTCTTGCAGCAGCCGCAGGATGGCACGGTCACGCTCATCCAAGGCGATGCCAAGGGGGCGTATTTTATTCATTTGATTGTTCGATTATTGGAATATTACTCCAATATTAACCGTGAATCATGGCGAATTTAGCGACAGAATGCGCGTTTCGAAGCGCATACTGCGTTCCTTCCGGCGCCGGGGAGGCTGGTGCCTGTCACCTACCAAGGAAAACCCGTATGCGTATCGGCGTCCCCAAGGAAATCAAGAACCACGAATATCGCGTAGGCCTGATCCCGACGTCCGTGCATGAGCTGGTGCATCACGGCCACGAGGTGGTGGTGCAAACGGGCGCCGGTCTGGGTGCGGGCTTGTCCGATGCGGACTACATCGCCGCCGGCGCCACTCTGCTGGACACGGTGGATGAAATTTTCGCCAGCGCCGACATGATCGTGAAGGTCAAGGAGCCGCAGGCCGACGAGCGCAAGAAGCTGCGTCCGGGCCAGATCCTGTTCACCTATTTGCACCTGGCCCCGGATGCGCCGCAAACCAAGGACCTGATCGACTCCGGCGCGGTCTGCATTGCCTATGAAACCGTCACCGCCGCCAATGGCTCGCTGCCGCTGCTGACCCCGATGTCGGAAGTGGCCGGCCGGCTGGCCCCGCAAGTGGGCGCGCATGCGCTGGAAAAAGCACAAGGCGGGCGGGGCGTGCTGCTGGGCGGCGTGCCCGGCGTGGCCGCGGCCGAAGTGGTGATCCTGGGCGGCGGCGTGTCCGGCACCCACGCCGCCACCATTGCCGTGGGCATGGGCGCGCAGGTAACCGTGGTGGATCGCTCCAACGATGCGCTGAAGCGTTTGGCCAGCCAGTTTGGCCCGGCGATTACCACGGTCTATTCCACCCGCGCCGCGATTGAAGAATTGCTGCGCCGTGCGGATCTGGTGATCGGCACCGTGCTGATCCCGGGCGCTGCGGCGCCCAAACTCATCACCCGCGACATGCTCAAGCTGATGAAGCCGGGCGCGGTGATTGTGGACGTGGCGATCGACCAAGGCGGCTGCACCGAAACCTCGCACGCCACCACCCATGCCGACCCCACCTATGTGGTGGATGGCATCGTGCATTACTGCGTGGCCAACATGCCCGGCGCCGTGGCGCGCACATCCACCTTCGCGCTCAACAATGCCACCTTGCCGTTCACCCTGGCGCTGGCCAACAAGGGCTGGAAGCAGGCGCTGATCGACGATACGCACTTGCGCAACGGCTTGAACGTATGCGCCGGCAAACTCACCTGCGAGCCGGTGGCGCAAGTGCACGGCCTGACCTACACCAGCGCGGAAAGCGTGCTGGGCCTGTAAGCCATCACCAACCCCTGGGTGAAGCAGCAGTCATGCATTCTTCCCCCACTTTCGGGGATGGCCCTGCCATCCCCCTTTTTTTGCTTGGCAACGACAGCAAGTACCTCAAGCCTTCTTCACGAACCCCGACTTCAGCCCCATCTGGCCAATGCCATCAATCTTGCAGTCGATATCGTGATCGCCATCGACCAAGCGAATATTGCGCACCTTGGTGCCCACCTTCACCACCAGCGATGAGCCCTTCACCTTCAGATCCTTGATCACGGTGACGGTATCGCCATCGGCCAGCACATTGCCCACCGCATCCTTGATGATTTTGACATCGTCGTCGGCACCCGCATCACCGGACACCCACTCATGCGCGCATTCCGGGCAGACCCACTGCGCGCCGTCTTCGTAGGTGTATTCGCAATTGCATTTCGGGCAAGGTGGCAGCGTGGTCATGAGGTGGCAGGTGGCGTGGGGGGGGTCTGCCATTTTACCCGCTTGCCCGGTTTCGGCCTAACCTTGGCACCCCAAACCCGTTTGCGAATGACGACATGACGATGGACTGGATCGATCTGCGCAGTGACACCGTCACCCAACCCACGGCGGCGATGCGTGCGGCGATGCACACGGCCGATGTCGGCGACGATGTGTATGGCGAAGACCCCACGGTCAACCACCTGCAACAGCGGCTGGCCGATGCTCTGGGTTTCGCGGCGGGCCTGTTTGTCCCCAGCGGCACCCAGTCCAACTTGCTGGCGTTGCTGGCCCACTGCGAGCGTGGCGATGAATACATCGTGGGCATGGACGCGCATACCTACAAATTCGAAGGTGGCGGCGCGGCAGTATTGGGCTCGATCCAACCGCAACCGATCGTGCAAGCCGACGACGGCTCGCTGCCGCTTGAGCGTGTGGCGGCCTCCATCAAACCGGTGGATCCGCACTTTGCGCGTACGCGCTTGCTGACTCTGGAAAACACATGGCATGGCCGTGTGCTGCCGCTGGATTATCTGCGCCAGGCCCGCGCGTTTTCACGCACGCACGGACTGGGCCTGCATCTGGATGGTGCGCGCCTGTTCAATGCGGCGATTGCCTGCAATGTGCCCGCCCGCGAGATTGCGCAGCAGTTCGATACTGTTTCCATTTGTCTCTCCAAGGGCCTCGGCGCACCGGTGGGATCGGTGCTGGTGGGAAGTGACGCCTTGATCGGGAAAGCACGCCGCTGGCGCAAGGTCTGTGGTGGCGGCTGGCGACAAGCCGGGATGCTGGCGGCGGGCTGCTTGTACGCGCTGGATCACCATGTTGCACGTCTCGCCGACGACCACGCGCGCGCCGCACAACTGGCCGACAGACTGGGCAAGATCGACGGCCTTACCCTGCTGGGTCAGCACACCAATATGGTGTTCATCGATGTGCCGGCAGAACACCTGCGCGCACTCGACACCCACCTGCGCACCGCCGGCATTCGCATCAGCATCGGCTACCTGCCCACGTTGCGGCTGGTGACCCATCTGGACGTGGACGATGCCGGCATCGACCGCACCGTGGCCGCATTCGCAGGCTTCTTCAGCCGCCGATAGAGCCAGTGCCGCACATTTTCGCAAACGTAACGATGGTGTGCTCCCATCCCGCAGGAACAGCGTCATGCACACGTACAAAGTGGGTTATTTGGTAGGCAGCTTGGCCAAGGCCTCGATCAACCGCAAGCTGGCCAAAGCGCTGGCCAAGCTGGCACCACCAGAGCTGCAACTGCATGAAATCCGGATTGGCGAATTGCCGCTGTACAGCTACGACTACGACGCCGACTACCCCGACGTTGCGCGCCTGTTCAAACAGGCGATTGCCGATGTCGATGCCGTGCTGTTTGTTACCCCCGAATACAACCGCTCCATTCCCGGTGTGCTGAAAAACGCCATCGACTGGGCCAGCCGTCCGTGGGGCCAGAACTCCTTCAGTCGCAAACCTTCGGGCGTGGTGGGCACCTCTCCCGGCTCGATCGGCACTGCGGTGGCACAGCAGCATCTACGCAGCGTACTGTGCTTTTGCAACTCGCCACTGATGAACACGATGGAGGTCTATCTGCAAACCACACCCGACCTAATCGACGATGACGGCAATATCAGCAATCCCGGCACGGCTGATTTCCTGCGCAAGTACATGCAGGAATATGCGGTCTTCGTGCAGCGCGTACTCACGGTACTGCCGCGCACGAGCTGAGTCCCTGCCGCAAACTAATCGACCACGTCCGATGGCGCGGATGACTGCAGTTCAATCCTCGCCATCGTTCGCTTGCCGGGCCTGCATCACATCATGCTTGCGCCCCTTGAACGGGGCATACCAGCGCTGCAGGCGGGCGATATCGGCGGGCATGTCACCGCTTAATTCGAAGGCGGGGCCGATCACGATGCGCCGATTTTGGTAATCAAACGCGGCCACCACCACCGGCACACCCGCCGCGTGCGCGATGTGCCAGAAGCCCGGCTTCCACCGCTGCACGGGTTTGCGGGTGCCCTCCGGCGCGATGGCATACCAAATCCGATCCACCGCCTGCATCGCGGCCACGGCTTGCTCCACCACGCCCTGCGGTGCGCTGCGGTT
>Ga0066479_1000068_pt1 | contig 38798 bp, 28 predicted proteins | sample LakWasM117_HOW13_2_FD_59555 | JGI IMG/M metagenome (GOLD analysis project Ga0066479, IMG submission 59555) | Freshwater sediment methanotrophic microbial communities from Lake Washington under simulated oxygen tension - Sediment Metagenome 117_HOW13 | ecosystem: Environmental > Aquatic >... | reverse complement strand
GCCATGCAGAAGATGGCAACGCCTGCGGGCGAACCTGCATACTCGCCCACTCCGGTGGGATGGACCAAGGTGTACGAGACCGGCTACCTCCAGTGGAAACCGATCTGGACACTGCCCAAGAGTTCGTCGGAGTGGAGCGCAGCAGTGGCTGTCGGCACGATCGCAAACCCCGGCACCTTGCGCTTGAATCTCAACGACACATCCGGCGCAGGGCCGCAGGCTCCGGCTGCCCTGCAGGCCCTGGACGCTTCCGGCCGCGTCCTTGCGCTACCCGCAGCTTCGCTGGAGACGGTGACGATCACCTCTGAATGCTGGGACCAAGTGCCGATCTACCCCGGCAGCTGGTACGACGCTTCGATGGTGGCGCTGGGTCGCGGCCTGGTGCCAGATGCAGGCGTATTCTTCGGGCCTGGCGGCCTGATGGCGTGCCGTGTGTCAACTTTCTACGTCGCGTTGAAGCCCAGCTTCGACTTCACTGCCGCAGCGCCGATCCCCGCCTCGCTGCGCCAGACGCTGGATAAGGCTGACACCGTGCAGGCCATGGGTGTGACGGTTCAGCGAGCAAGCGGAGACGGGCAGCCAAACCAGGCCTTGCGCCTCGTGAACACGGACCCTGCCCCCGTCATCGTGGCCGTGAGCCTTGAAACCTTGGCGTGATTCGTCACGTCCACCGCCATATCCGCCGCCATATCCACCGTCATGTCCACCGTCACCCCAGCCCCCGCCTACCAGCGGTAGGTGGCCGTGGCCACTGCCTGCCGCAGCTCGCCGTAGCGGCAGCTGCCTGCGCTGCAGTTGCTCAGATAGGCCTTGTTGCCCAGGTTGTGCAGGTTCAGCGCCAGGCTCCAGCGCTGCAGGTCGTAGGCGACCAGGGCATCCACCACCGTGTACGAAGGCAGCGGGGCCGCTGCCGACTCCTGGTAGCCGCGGTTGGAGCCCATGTAGCGCGCTCCAATCCCCACCCGCAGGCCGGTTGCAAAGCGGTAGTCGGCCCATACCGACAGCTGGTTGCGCGACACCGCCTGCATCTGCTTGCCAACCTCCGAAGGCGTGCTGCTGGCCGTGACGATGGCCTTGGGCGTATAGGTATAGGCCGCGATCACGTTCAGGTTCTTCAGCGGCTGGAACGCGGCCTCCAGCTCCAGCCCGCGCACCGCAATCTCGCCGGTCTGCCGGGGCAGGAACTCCGGCGTGTAGGTGATGTAGTTCCTGCGGCGCAGATCGAAGATGGCGGCGCTGTAGCGGCCTTTTCCATCTGTCGGCACATAGCGCACGCCGGCCTCGTACTGGCGCCCGGTTTCGGGCTTGAGCGGCGTATTGGTCTCCGGGTCCATGGTCACCGTGGGCAAGAACGACTCGGAATAGCTCACATAGGGCGCCCAGCCGCTGGGGTGCAGATAGACCAGTCCCGCGCGGCTGGTGAACTTGTGGTCGTTGATGCGCGTGCGGCTGCCGTCGATATGGCTGCTCACCGTGGCCGAGGCGCTGTCATACCGGCCCCCCACCGTGGCCACCCAGTCGCTCCACTTGATCTGGTCCTGCAGGTAAATGCCCGTCTGTGTCAGCCGCGTGCGGGCGTCGAACCAGGGATCACCGGGCACCACATCGTTCGTATACACCGGCGCATAGCCGTCGATGCCCGACACCGTGCCCGCGTTGTAGGTGCGCTGGTCATTGCGCGAGCCCTGGTAGTCCAGCCCCGCCAGAAACGTGTGCTGCCAATCGCCCAGCCGCAGCTTGGCCTGGACCTGGTTGTCTATGGTCAGCAGCCGCGCCCGCTCCTTGCTGCCGAACGGAAAGCGGTTGAGCCGCCGGAAATTGGCCGGGTCCAGCGGATCGGCAGGGTTGACGATGGCGAAATCGCTCTGGTTGTAGACCTGCTGGTAGTCCACCTTGATGGCGCCGTAGCGCGCGTTCTGGCGCAGCGTCCAGGTGTCGTTCAGGCGGTGCTCGAACAGATAGCCCAGCATCCACTGGTCCTGACTGAAATGGTCGAATCCCGGCTCGCCCACATAGGTGCCCGGCGAGAACTTGCCGTTGGGATTGGGCAGCAGCGTGCCCACCTCGGGAAAGCTGCCGTAGGAGCTGCCATCGCGTATGCGCAGATAGTGCGCCAGCACGGTCAGCGAGGTATCGGTGGAAGGCTTCCACGTCAGCGAAGGAGCCAGGTACACCCGGTCATTGGGCAGGCCGCTGGCCTGCAGCTCGGCATCGCGCACCATGCCGGTCACGCGGTACTGCAGCGTGCCCTGCGCATCCAGCGCCCCCGCAAAATCCCCGCCCACCTGGCGGCGTCCATGGTTACCCACCTGCACCTGCAGCTCACGCAGCGGCTCGCCCGTGGGCCGCTTGCTGACCACGTTGACCATGCCGCCCGGCCCCGTCTGCCCATACAGCACCGAGGATGGGCCGCGCAGCACCTCGATGCGCTCCGTGCCGTAGTTCTCCGTCTGCCACACGGCCCAGCCGTTGTTGTTGCGCAGCGGCAGGCCGTCCAGGTAGTAGCCGGGCGTCTGCGCGTCGAAGCCCCGAATGATGGTCCAGTCGAAGCGCGAATCCGCACCCCAGGGCGACACATTGATGCCCGGCGTATAGGCCAGCGCATCCTTGAGCCGCAGCGCCCCGCTGGCGTTGATGAAATCCGAAGTCACCACCGAGATCGACTGCGGCGTCTCCTCCAGCGGCGTATCGGTCTTGGTGGCCGTGGCGCTGCGCCGGGCGACATAGCCGGGCACCGGCCCCGTGGCCGTCTCGGCATCCACCGCCCCGCTCACCGTCACCGTGGGCAGGCGCGGAATCTCCCTGGCTGCCGGAGACACTGCCTCAGGCGCGGGCTGCGGTGCGGCCCGCAGCACATAGCCGCCGGTCGTCCTCGCCAGCACATAGCCGCTGCCGCGCAGCAGTACGCCAAAGCCTTCTTCCACGCCATGGCGGCCCTGCAGCCCGGGGGAGCGCAGGCCGCGCAACTGATTGGCATCGATGGCAATGGCCACGCCCGCCTGCAGCGCAAAGCGGTTGAGCGCATCGGCCAGCGGGCCGGCAGGTACGTCATAGGCAATGGGCTGCGCGGGGGCCTGCGCGACCGCGGCCCCCGTTCCCGTGGCAGCCAGCGCCGCCACCGCAGCGGCGATGGCGATCCTGGCGAACCGCCCGGGCAGCGACGGGGGGCGGCTGCGGCCTGCGTTGATCGGCAATGGCATGGCAGAGGATTCCTTCCTTGGTTCGTTGGTGTCTTCCAGGGCTTGACGCACGAACTGCGGAAAGGCGAACCGGATCGGCAAAAAAATTTTGAAATCGTCCCCTCAGGGCCCGGGCGCATCCACCAGTACCAGCCAAGGCGTGAGCTTGCGAATGCGCAGCTCGGGGAAGCTGCTCATCAGCAGCTGCAGCGCGCGGTCCGTATCGTCAAGCGGCAGCACGGCGCTCACGCGCAGGTGGTGGATCTGTGCGCTGTCGTAGCGGATATGGCCGGGCCGGTGGCGGGCCAGCGCATCCAGCACCTCGGCCAGGGGCTGGTCGCTCACCACCAGCTGGTGCTGGCGCCAGGCATCCGCCAGGCCCCGAGCGTCCATGGCCTGCACGGGCCCCAGGCCGTGGTCCGTGATGCGCACACGCTGGCCGGCATCCACCGTGGCGAAGTCCTGGCCGCCCGCAGCGGCCTGCGCCGCCACGCGCGACTCCAGCACGCTCAACACCGTGGCATCGGCCTGCCGGTCCACCACGAAGCGCGTGCCCAGCGCACGCAGGCTGCCCTGCGCGGTCTCCACCACAAAGGGGCGCGATGCATCACGGGCCACATCGACCAGAATCTCGCCCTGCACCAGCTCCACCGTGCGGCGCCGCTCGTCATAACGCAGGTTCACCGCGCTGCCACTGGCCAGGGTGATGCGCGTGCCATCCGCCAGCGCCCGGGTCTGCCACTGGCCTGTGGCCGTGCGCAGGTCCGCCATCAGATAGCCCGGTGGCCAGGCCTGCAATGCCACCCAGGCCGGCAAGGCCAGCACGGCAGCCAGCATCAGGGCCGCACCGGCACGCCGCGTGCGCCGAGCCCGGCGTGTCTGCCCATCCTGCTTTCTTCCAGCGCTGCCCGACGCATCCAGCGCCGCACGGGCTGGCCGGCTGCCGGCCGGGCCGCTGCGCGCAGCCTGCAGGCGGTCCAGAAACTGCTCCATGTCCAGGGCGGCGGCCGCATGGCGGGGGTCGGCACGCTTCCATGCTTCAAAGCCCGCGCGGGCCGTGGCGCATTCGGCCTCGTCATCGCCAGTCAGCGCCACAAGCCACTGCGCCGCCTGCTCGGCCAGGGCATCGTCATCCGGCCCTGCGCCGGGCATGCGCTCCGCTCTACCGGACATGCTCGGCCACGGCAGGGCAATGGGCGCGGCAGTGCAGCAGCGCCTGCACCAGGTACTTCTGCACCATGCGCGTGGAAACACCCAGGCCCTGTGCAATCTCGGCCTGCGGCTGCTCGTCCAGGTAGTGGCGCAGAAACGCCTCGCGCGGGCGATCGGCCAGCCCCTCCAGCGCAGCGCCAATCTGCTCCAGCGCCTGCACCGCCATCAGGATTTCTTCGGGCGCCGGATAGCCGGTCAGGCTTTGCGCCACCAGCGCCAGCTCATCCAGATAGGCCTGCGCCATGGCCTGGCGCCGCGCCCGGTCCACCAGCAGCCGCCTGGCCGTGGTCGTCAGATAGGCGCGTGGCTCCGCCATACCCAGCAACGCATCGCGCGACGCCAGGATGCGCACAAACGTGTCATGCGCCACATCGGCCGCATCAAACGCATTGCCCACCCTGCGCCGCAGCCAGCCGCGCAACCAGCCATGGTGGTCGGCATAAAGGGCAGCCATGCGTTGCTGCAGCGCAGATTCGGTGGAAGACACGGTTTCTTCTGCGCTGCGCCCGGGGCAAGGCGGCAGCCGCAGCGGCGGAATTGAGAATGAAACGCATTCTATCGAGACAGGACGCATGCGTATCAGTCTGCGGCGTGCCCACAACGGGCGCGGTGGCAGGCATGGACCGGCGGGCAACGGTGCGGCGGATACGGCCAAGCCAGTCCAGCGCACCGCCATGTGCCCTGCCCCGCCCTATCGCAGCCCTTCCGCCTGCAGCGACTGGCGCACGGCAGGCCGCTCCCGCATCCGCGCGTACCAGGCTGCAAGATGCTCCAGGCCATCGAAGCGGATGCTCGTCTTGTAGACCGACTCCAGCCACGGCGCCTGCCCCCACTGCGTGAGCGCGAACAGATAGGCATCGGCCACGGTGAAGCCATCGCCCATCAGGTAGCGCTTGCCGGCCAGTTGCGCGTTCACCCAGGCATACCGCTGCTCCAGCTTGGGCCTGGCCGTCTCCACGCCGTACTTTCCCGCCAGCACGGCATACAGCAGCGGGATGAAGCCCTTGTGGATCTCCGAGTTCAGAAAGGCCAGCCACTCCAGCAGCCGATAGCGCTCCAGGCTGCCCTGGACTGGCGCCAGAAGCGACGCAGGCCGCAGGTCCGCCAGGTACTGCAGGACGGCGGGCCCTTCCCGCAGCAGGCTGCCGTCGTCCAACTCCAGCAGGGGGACATAGCCGAACGGACTGAGCGCACGGAAATCCCTGCCGTCTTCCGTCTGGTGGGTCTTGTGGTCCACCCGGACCAGTTGGAAATCAAGCCCCAGCTCGTTCAGGACAATGTGCGGCGCCAGCGAACAGGCACCCGGCAGGTAATACAGCTTCATGGAATTTCTCTGGTGATGGAACAAGGGGCCTGCGCGTTCAGGCACAGCCCCTGGCCAATGTCATGCACCAGGGATAAATCTGGAAGAAGGCAATAAAACTGCCCATAGGTTAAAAAAATATACCTGCCGCCTGCCTATGATGAATGTGCTATGAAACCCAACATCTCCGGCTGCTCCGTGGAAGAAGCCATGCGCCTGCTGGGCGGCCGCTGGAGGCTGCTCATCGCCTCCTACCTCATCGACGGCCCCCGGCGCTTCAACGACCTGCGCCGCGACATGCCCGGCATCTCCCAACGCTCCCTCACCCTGGACCTTCGCGCGCTGGAGGAAGCGGGCCTGGTCAAGCGCACGGTGTACCCCACTGCGCCGATCAACGTGGAGTACGAATTGACCCAGGATGGGGAGCGGCTGAAGCCCGTGGTGGGGGTGATGAAGGAGTTTGGGTTGTGGGTGAAGGGGAAGGCGCCGGCCTGACGAGAGCTGCGCCGGCTGGTCGTCTCCATCCGCCCCCCTGCTGACAGGCAAGCCCCATCGCCGCATGAACGGTGATTTCCAGAACAACGACCATGACGAACAAGCCTTCCGAGCAGGCATCCCGCGCCGAGTACGCGCGACGGATCAATCGCGTGCTCAACTACATCGATGCCCACCTGGATCAGCCCCTGGATGGCGCACATCTGGCCGACATCGCCAATTTCTCGCGCTTCCACTTTCACCGAATTTTCGCGGCATGGATGGGAGAAACGCTGGGCAGCTATGCGCAGCGCCGACGGCTCGAGAAGGCGGCGTTCCGGCTGTCCTGCGGCAGCAAGGAAACCGTGCTTGAAACCGCGCTGGCCACCGGCTTCCAATCGGGCGAAGCATTTGCGCGCGCCTTCAAACTCAAGTTTGGCTGCACGCCATCGGCCTGGCGCTCCACCACGCTTGAGCGGCTGAAAACCCAGGCGGCCGCCATCGGGCAGCCGCAAGGCAGCCAGGAGAGCAATCCTGATCAGGTCTTCGGCAATCTCCATCAGACAGACCCGCGCGCGTTAGGCGAACCTCAGGGCTCTTGTCACCTGAAGGAAGAAATCGCCATGGACGTCCGCATCATTGATCTACCCAAAGCACATGTCGCCTATCAACGCTTGATCGGCCCCTATGGGCCAGCCATAGGCCAATTCTGGCGAGGCACCATTGCGCCGTGGATGCACTCCAATGGCCTCAGCGATCAAACGTGCTACGGCATAGGCTATGACGACCCCTCTCTCACGCCCGCCAGCAAATGCCGCTATGACGCCTGCGTGGAAATCCCCGCGCATTTTGTCGCCAGCGGCCAGGTGGACACCCAATCCCTGCCGGGCGGCCGTTACGCCGTGGCAAGGTTCAAAGGAAAACCCGAGGGCTTGGCCAACGCCTGGATGTGGCTGACGCGCGAATGGATGCCGTCCAGCGGGATGCAATGCGACGACCGGCCTTGCTTTGAGATGTTTTCTGTGGCCACCGCAATGGATGCCGACACAGGCGAGTTCTGCTGCGACATCTGCATTCCGGTGCGGGCGCTGTAAAGCGACTCAAGCCGGTTGAGGTTTGACGAATGTGTTGGGTTGGGCGGTTGAATCCACTACCCGCTGCAGGCGTTGGACCTTTGCCGTCAGGGGTCGGCTTTGCAGCGGTTGCCGCCATCTGCTCAATGGCGCCGAACGCGCACTATCGGCCAAAGCAGTCGCTCGCCAGCACGGCAGAATCTAGCTAGGGCGTGGCGTCAACCAAACCCGCTGACATAGCAGGGTTGCGCCCGTTCACGCCGGCCATACCATGGAAGCCGCCAGATGGATGGCACCCAGGAAGTTAAAAGATCCTTGATCAACTCCCATTGGGCGTCACTGAGGGAGTGTCTTTTACTCATGGCCTCTACGGGGTCCTGACGCTGGGGATTTCAACTGTAGGGGCTTTTATTGATGACATGCCCTAGATGGCTGGATTCCTCAAGGGCAATAAATATGGTGACGTCATGGCGATGTGCGTGTAACACTCTGTGTCACCTGCAAAAACCACAAGTCGGGATGCAGGCTCAACTTGACTGTTCTGTTATCGCACGGAGTGGTGCACTATGCAAGACACAGGGAATTTCCAAGAGGGTGTTGCTGCGGTGCTTGTTCCCAATGCATCTGCGCACAAAGCGCTCGACCCACAACCTTTGCTTGGTCCGCCTGACTGGTTGTCAGATGCGCGTCACCTGCGCGGGGTGGATAAAGAAGCTCCTTTGGCAGGGCTGGCCTTGTCTGGTGGTGGCATTCGGAGTGCCACCTTCAGCTTGGGCCTTATACGGGCACTGGCCGAGCAGGACGTCTTCAAACGGTTCGACTATCTTTCAACTGTCTCCGGCGGGGGATATGCGGGAGCTGCCATAGGCAAGCTTTTCAACCCTGCGAACTCTCAAGCGACACCAACTTCGCAGCCTCAGAATTCAGCTTCAGCTGCGACCTCAACGTCTCCATCCCCATCTTCCCTGTCGGACATGGACAGCAGTTGGTTTGTATGGTGGCTGCGAGCGACCAGCAGATATCTGACACCTCGTGGCTTTACCGACATACTGCGTGCCCTGGCAACGTACCTGCGCAGCATGTTAGGTGTCCATTTTGAGACTGCGGTACTGGCATTGACCGCCGGATGCGCAATGGCCTTGTTCGATGCCGGAGCATGGTGGGCACTGCGAGAGTTGCATGCCTTCCATCCGCAGACAGCGCTAGCTCTCTCGCAGCCCTGGATGTCTGCTTGGTGGCTACTGCTCATATTTCCGATGACAGGCGCGCTGGCCTACATGTTTGCCTACTGGCAGGTTCCGCGCGAAGGAACCGACTCCTCGTTGAAGCGAATTTGCACGTCAGTTGTGGCGCTTGCTGTCGCTGTCTTGCTATTTGTGCTTTTGCGTGCTCCCGACCTCAGATGGCTTCCCGTGGATGAAGCACTCTGGCAAACGTCGGTGTTTGCTACTTGCTATGTTCTTTTGCTAGTGAGCCTCGCTCCATTGGTGGCCTTGGGCCATGCTCGCAGAGCAGGTGATGCGGACCCGGTGCAAAGGGCTGCCAAGGCTCGCAATACATTGACCATGGGCTTGTCGCGTTTTCTGGCTGCTACTGCGGTGTTGCTTGTGGTCGGCTTGCTGGACAGACTGGCGTGGTGGTTTGCCTTTGGCGATGCTTTGAACTGGCGCGCCACTCAGACTGCTGCAGGTATCGTGGCTGCGTCGCTTCTTGCTGCACGGCTTGCGGCTTCTGCCACAGCGCGACAAACGGCCGCTCATAGAGGTACAGCGCCTGCTGGACCTGATCGAACTGGTGCTTGGATCGGTGCGCTGGGCTTGCTTGTTGGATTTCTACTGCTCGCGCTTTGGGTGGGGGTGGCTTACCGTTGGGTGCTGGGGGCACTATTTCCTGCTGGCGTCGACCAAGTCGACGTCTACAGGGCTGCAATCACCATAGGGGGGAGCACGTTGTTGGTGCTGGCAGGGTATGTCGTCGTAACAGGAAGGGGCGCAGGCTTTGTCAATCAATCGTCATTGCACATGTTCTATCGCGCCCGTTTGGCACGAAGTTACTTGGGAGCATCCAACTCTGCACGCTTTACTACTCCTCCTCCAAATGAACATATCTATCGACCGCTGGATGCAGTTCCGGGGGAACTAAGAGCCGATGGTGCCAACCGGAAAACAGTTTTCGATGTAGACCAAGGCGATCTTGTGGCGCTTGCTGACTACCGGCCACACAAGGGGGGCGGCCCGGTGCACATTCTGAACATGACGGTCAACCAGACTGTTGATCCAGCTGGCGGCCTTTTCAACCAAGACCGAAAAGGTGAGTACCTGTCGGTTACCACGGATGGATGGTCGCGACTTGGCACGCGGGATTGGGAATATCGTCCGGCACTCGCCGGCGAAGATCTTGCCACTTGGATGGCTGTATCCGGTGCCGCCGCGGCGCCAGGACTGGGCGCCCAAACGTCAAAGGGCTTGGCACTGATTTGTTTCCTAGCAGGAGTGCGGTTGGGGTACTGGTGGGACACCCTGACAGGGCAGCGGCATGCACCGTTGGCAAAGTACCGGCTTTTCGTTCAAGAGATGCTGGCCAATTTTCCAGGCACCCGCAGCCGCTACTGGTTCCTGAGCGATGGCGGCCATTTCGACAACACCGGCGCCTACGCGCTACTGCGCGAGCGTGCGGGACTGATCGTATTGGCCGACTGCGGAGCCGATCCAGACTACGACTTCAAAGACCTGGAAAATTTGGTGCGCAAGGCACGGATTGATCTTCAAACCGATATCCGCTTCCTGCGTCCCAGAGACGAAGCGAAATCGGACGACAACTTCAAGCGATTCGGGACGTTGCATGACCTGGCAGACCCAGGTGGGGACGCCTGTCTGGCGTTAGCGAGCATCCATTACCCAGATCCGGAGGGGAGGAGGTCGGATCCACATCGGGACCCGGATGGATATCTGGTGCTGGTCAAGCCAAACATCTTCCACGGTCTGCCGGTCGACCTCTTGCGGTACAAGCGCGACAACATTACGTTTCCGCAGGAGACCACTACCGATCAATTTTTTAGCGAAGCACAATGGGAGAGCTACTACCGTCTGGGAGCGAGTTTGGGGGAGAGCGTGACACCCCATCTCCTGGACTTGTTGCGTCATCCGCTCGACTCCAACTTGTTTGTCCCGGACTTGACGCGACGAGCCGCGACACAAACAGGCGTGGCTTCAACTAACGACAAGGAGATCGCTGCGGTAGCAGCCGCTGCAGTTTCTGCTGTACGTGAAATCCCTTTGCGGCGTGAAGAACGTCTGCGAAGTGGGCTGGGCTTCACTGCTGTGCTGGCAGCACTGCTGTGCGGTGGGTGGTTGTGGCATTTGCATGAGGAGAAAGAGTCTGGTCGAGGCGTCGAACTGATGGCGCAGACCAACGAAGTTCGAACCCAATATGAGGCCAGCACAGTCGCTCAGTGCAGCACATTACGCATGTCATTCGAGCAACTTGCTCGGCGTTGGTGCGACGATCCGCGGGGCAGAAACGAGCTCGTCAAAATGGGCGGTCGCTACGACGCGTTGGCGCGTGGCTGCGAAAAGGCTGACGAGGCTGGATGCGACGGGTTAAGAGAGCAGCAGGTTCGGAACTGCTACAGCGGGAGTGGTTCGCTGGATGGTGTGCCTTATCCAACCTACTGGGGTTGGCCGGTCTTGGGATCGTTTCCCAGTCCAGCCGCTAAACCATCTGCATGCGGCGTTGTCGAGACGTTGGCTTCTTCTGCTCCAACACCTACGGAAGTTCCTGAGCACCCACCGGAACCTTCGACCCTGCCACAAGGTGGCGTCTGCAGTGGACGTACGGTCTATGTGCAGGTCTTCGGTGCCAAAGAGCTTGTGGATGCACGCGAGCGGCTAAAAAGGTGGCCTGCTGAACTTGGCTTGAAGCTGCCCGCTACTGAGGATGTACTTGCCTCTGCTTATGCGGCTGGTCGCAAGCCGCCAGCTGTGGTCAACAAAGATGTAGTCATCTACAACGTCGATGAAGACAGGCACTGCGCTGCCGTCTTGTTTGCCCGACTTGGCGCGGAGCCCACGCTTCGCATGCAAGCACCAGGGCTACGCAGGACACCCGGCGTGATTGAGGTCTGGCTCAAGCCGCGGTCCTAGGGCGTGCCATCAATCAAACCCGACGAGGCAAGCGGTTTACGGCCGTTCATGAGAGCCAGACCATGGCAGCAGCCAGATGCACCGCACCAAGGAAGTTGCACGCAGTCTTGTCGTACCAAGGCTGTTAACGCTAATGCTGGTTGAACCGCTTGCCGACCGCGAACTGGGCCAGTGCAAGCGGTCCCGATGCGGCATAAGCCATGACTCCAAGCCGGCTCACGCAGAGTCCGGTATATAGCTGGCGACAACAGTCTCGCGTCAATCGTTCCACGGGCTAACTGCCGATGTGTGCGCTCCGCCGCGGTCCCCTACCGGGTGCTTGGGTACGGCTCCGGCCGGCGGCTTTAGGGCAACGAGATCATCACAGCCAAGGTCTCCTCAGGGTCGACAGGAGCCAACCGCACTGCACGAAGTCGACCCTTGGAACCGATGCAGGGCGAATCGAGCAATCGGCTGGCGGCGTCCAAGGATGGAGCGGTCGTCCATGACCGGAATCGCTCAACGGCCGGTGTTGGTCGTTGCGGTCACTCGCGCACTGCACCGTGAATGACTCAGATCAGCCTTGAAGCCATCGTTCAAACGTCTACGGTAGCCTACTGCTGACGCACAGGCCTTGAACACCCTGACGGCTTCTTTGACCGCATGGCACGTTGGGCGCTGGGGGCCATTCTTGCCAATGCGCAGGAGCCCGCGCTGCCGCTCGAGCTGCCCTGCCTGGGCTTTGCGCCGCTGGAGGGCATGGAGGCCATGCTGGCGACTGCGGCTGCGCCCCGGCCGCTGCCGGACCATGTGCAGGAGGCCATAGACAGGCAGGCCTGGCAGGAGGCGGCCGAGTGCCAGCGGCATTACTACGAGCGCCGCCGCCGTGACCTGATGGCGCGGCACGACTGACGCGGGCGTCAAATGCCACTCCTTTACCCCAGGAGTGGCCAGCGGCTAGCCGGGAAGTGTTCCGGCGCCTTGATTCCGAAGTGGGTGAAGCCTGGTATTGCGAAGTGACCAGGGCAGGCCAGAGCACCCCGCAAAAACTGTGGATGAGCGATGTGCCCGGTTTCATTGACCGCCGCGACTATTTCAAGACCGCCGAGATCAGCGGCAACAGCTACATCGCCAAGAGTCGCCTGGGCCGGGTGGTCTTCGAGACTCCGCTGGCGTAGCGCCAAACTGCCCCCGCCATTTCCTTTGCTGGAGCGCGCTCAGGGCAAATCGATCTTCAGCCCGCGCCCGGTCTGCACGGCCACGTAGTGCGCATCCTTCAGGGCCCGGGCCAGCTCTGGATCGGTCTCGTCGAACTCCTTGACCGCAACGCTGCCGATGGTGATCTGGTGCAGCCTGGAGCGATCCAGGCCCCGGTCCAGCAGGACCGCACGCACGTATTGCAGCTGTTGCGCCAGGTGCTGGAAGACATCGTGCCCTGGCAGGGCCAGGGCACGTTGGGCCACCAGCGCCAGGGCGCGGTCGATGTATTCAAGGGGCGTCAATGGGATTCAACCGGTTCATGGAGTGGCTGCAGAGCATGCCAGAGCGCCGCGGGCCCGAGAGGGCGGGCCGCTGGAGCCAGGGGCACCAGGCTCCCCTGGCCTCACCCGGTGGCTCTCAGAAACTGTCCCAGTCGTCATCGGCCGTGGAGGCCGTGGCGACGGGCTTGGCGGCGGCCGTTTTTGCCGGGGCCGCCGGGGCTGCGGGCTTGGCTGCGGCAGCGCTGGGCGCCAGAGACGGAGCACGCGGGGCGGTGTGCGTGGCGCTCGCTGCGCGGGCCTCAGTCTGCAGCGGCGCACCATTGCCGCCCGGCAGCCTGAAGACCGAGACCACGCGCACCAGTTGATCGGACTGGTGGCGCAGGCCGGCGGCGGCGCCGGCCATTTCCTCGACCAGGGCCGCGTTTTTCTGCGTGGTCTGGTCGATGTGGGTGATGGCCTCGGCCACCTGGGCGACGCCGCTGTTTTGCTCGGCGCTGGCGTGGCTGATGTCCGAGATGAGCTGGGTGACCTTGCGGATTTCCTCCATGGCCTGTTCCATGGTTTCCCCGGCAAACGCGGCCTCCTGGTTGCCGGTGTGGATTTCGGCCACGCTGTGGCTGATGAGCTGCTTGATTTCCTTGGCGGCCTCGGCGCTGCGGCCCGCCAGGGCGCGCACTTCCTCGGCCACCACGGCAAAGCCCCGGCCATGCTCGCCCGCCCGGGCCGCTTCCACGGCGGCGTTGAGGGCGAGGATATTGGTCTGGAAGGCAATGGAGTCGATGACGCCGATGATGTCGGCGATCTTCTTGCTGCTGGCGTCTATGCCCTGCATGGTCTGCACGACTTTGCGCACGGCCTGCCCGCCTTCGGTGACGACGCGCTGGGCCTCTCGCGTGATGCGGTCGGCCGATTGCGCGTGGTCTGCGTTGTGGGCCACGGTGGAGCCCAGTTCCTCCATGGCGGCGGCGGTCTGCTCCAGCGCGCTGGCTTCGCTTTCGGTGCGGGCGGCCAGGTCCTGGTTGCCCTGGGCGATTTCCGCGCTGGCCAGGGCCACGCTGTGGGCCTGTTCGTTCACGCTGCCGACCACGCGCGTCAGGCCCGTGCTGGTGGTGTTCATGGCTTCCAGCAGGTGGCCGATTTCATCCTGGCGGTCGCTGGCGATGCGCACGGTCAGGTCGCCATCGGCAATGGCGTAGGCCATGTGGCTGGCCTGCTTCAAGGGGCGCACGATCATGCGGCGGATGAGCCAGAACCATGCCGCCGACAGCAGCAGCACGGCGCCCAGGCCCATGAGCGCGAACTGCAGGACCAGGCTGCGGGTCTCGGACACGGCTTCGTCCACGTAGGCGCTGGTGGCAATGACCCAGTTCCAGGGTGCGTACTGGCTGAAGACGACCAGCTTGTCGCGGGCCTGGGTTTCGCCCGGATTGGTCCAGGGATAGGCCATGCTGCCCTGCTTGCGGTCCAGCATGTCGCGGATGAAGAAGCGGCCATCGCCGTCCTTGGAATCGCTCATGTTCTGGCCTTCCAGGGCGGGATGCACGACCAGTTGGCCGCGCTGGGGGCCGTCTTCGGCATTGAGCACGTAGTAGTAGCCGGTCTGGCCCACCTTGAGCGCGCGGATGGAGTCCTTGAAGTGCTCCAGCAGTTGCGAGAAGTCCTGGCCCACGAAGGCGATGCCCACGGTGGCGCCGGAGGCGTCCTTGAGCGGGCGATATTGCGTCATGTACTGGCGGCCGAACAGGTGGGCCAGGCCCATGTAGCTTTGGCCGGCCTGGATGGCGGCATAGGCGGGATGGGCGCGGTCCAGCCGGCTGCCCAGCACGGCCGCGCTCTGGTCGCCTTTCTCGTTTTTGAGCGTGGTGGCAATGCGCACGAAGTCGCCCTGCCCCTGGGCCGCAAACACGGTGGCCACGGCGCCGGTGCTGCGCGTGAAGGCCTGCAGGTGCGCATCGTTGCCGTTGAGCGGCTGGCCGTCCAGGCTCAGCACGGGTTCGCCGCCGCTGGTGTCCAGGCTGAGCGTTCCCTGCAGGCTGCGCGCTAGGCTGTCGGCCAGGAACTGGGTGCGCTGGCGCAGCTCCTTGTCGGTGGACTCGACGAAGTTGTGCAGCATCTGGACGCCCTGCTGCATCTCGTTGTGCATTTTTTTCTGCAGGGACTTGCTCACATCCCAGGCGATGCCCAGCACCAGCAGCGCCAGGATGGCGGCGACCCAGACAAAATTGGTGAGTGACAGCTTTGCGCCCAACCCTTGGCGGCGCCAGAAACGTTGACCGATGTGCATTGATGCATCTCCTGTGCGGCGTTGTGCGCCGCTGTTGTGCGCGCACAGGCGGGGAATGCCTGCGTGCCAAGCCATGCTGACCAAAGTCAAGCCCTGGTGATTCATGGGCCGAAGCGTATCGACGCTGCCGCATGCGGGATTTGAGATGGGTCAAGGAAGTAACCAAGTGTTGCAACGACAGCGCCCGGCCATCGCGCCCGGCTTCGGCTGGGCGCGTCGACAATTCCGGTTCCACCGCTTTGTCTGCCGTGTCCCATGTCCAATGCCCGCCTCCCCTCCTTCCGGTTCCTGATCGGCTTCGAGGCCGCAGCCCGCCTGGGCAATTACTCGCGCGCGGCAGAGGAGCTGTGCATTTCCCAATCCGCCGTGAGCCACCAGATTGCGCAGCTGGAGCAGCAGTTGGGCCAGCCGCTGTTCCGCCGCAAGGGGCGCGGCGTGGAGCTGACGGTGGCGGGCCGGCTGCTGCTGGACAGCGTGGGCAAGTCGCTGGACCAGATCCGCCACGGGCTCAGCCGCATAGAGACCTACATGGACGACAGTCTGGTCACCGTCGTCTGCCCCGCCCCCGTGGCCAGCGGCTGGCTGCAGCCGCGCCTGGACGGCCTGCTGCAGCGCCACCCCCAGCTGTGCCCCATCGTCTCCACCGACGAGACGGCGCGCTACATCGACGAGCTGGATGTGGACATCGCCATTACCCGCGAGCCGCTGAGGCAGACCGATGTGCTGCAGGTGCCTCTGCTGGCCGACGAGCTGGTGGCCGTGCGCGCGCCCGGGCCGCACACAGGCGCCGGCCTGCTGTGCCTGGAGGAAGACCTGACCAGCGACCGCACCGGCCCCTTCATCCGCCAGCACCTGGGCCGGCTGCGCAAGACCGCCATCTACGACGACGCACGCCTGCTGCTGGACGCGGCGCTGCGCGGGCGTGGCTGCGCCGTGGTATCGCGCCTGCTGGCGGACGAGGCACTGGGCACGGGCCGGTTGCAGTTGGTGGAAGGCATTCCACCCTTTGCGCTGGGCCGCCTGTGGATGTCGCGCATCGAGGGCGAGCCGCGCATGGCGCTGGTGCGCGAGGTGTTTGACTACCTTGTGGAGCAGGCGGTGCCGCTTGCCAAAGCATGAGCCGAGTTGATTGATTACGGCAAAAGATATCAATTTTCAGAATGAATACGGGCTCGGACAATCGCAGCATTCCCCCAAGCACCTGCTGAAGACACCATGCCTTACGCCCTTTCCCGCCGCTGCCTGCTGAACTGCCTGGGCCTGTCGCCCGTGGCGGCCCTGGCCGGCACCGCCACCGCCCGATCCACGGCAGCCCGTGCCGAAGGCAGCCGCCAGGACCCGGACAGCCTGGCGACCTGGCACATGCCCGACGAGGGCGACCCACACCAGTCCACCTGGATGTCCTTCGGCCCAAGCGAGAGGGTCTGGGGCCGCCGCCTGCTGGAGCCCGCGCGCGAGCACTTGGCCGGCATTGCGCGCGCCATTGCCGCCTTCGAGCCCGTGAACATGCTGGTGCGCGAGCGCGACTACGACCTGGCCGCGCGCCTGTGCGGCAACCGCGTCAAGCTGCATGTGCAGCCCGTGGATGACCTCTGGATGCGCGACACCGGGCCGGTCTTCGTGCGCAAGCTGGGCAGCGGCACTGGCAGCAGCAAGGGCGAACTGGGGGGCGTGGATTTCAACTTCAACGGCTGGGGTGAGAAGCAGGCGCATGACAACGATGCCGAGGTGGCAGGCTTTGTCACCGAAGCCGCCAACGTGCGCCACCTGGAGACCGAGCTGGTGCTGGAGGGCGGCGGCATCGAGGTGGACGGCCAGGGCACGGCCCTCATCACCGAAAGCTGCGTGCTCAACCCCAACCGCAATCCGGGCCTGTCGAAAAGCGCCTGCGAGGCCGAACTCAAGCGCCTGCTGGGCCTGCGCAAGATCATCTGGCTGCCCGGCATTGCGGGCCGCGACATCACGGACGGGCACACCGACTTCTATGCGCGCTTTGCCTCGCCCGGCGTGGTGGTTGCGGGCCTGGACGACGACCCGGACTCCTACGACTACGCCGTCACGCGGCGCCACCTGGACATACTGCGCCAGGCCACCGATGCGCGCGGGCAGAAGCTCAGCGTGCAGGTGCTCAAGGGCCCCTCGTCGGTGCGCAGCAAGCTGGAGTCCAGGGAGTTCGCGGCCGGCTACATCAACTTCTATGTGTGCAACGGCGCCGTGATCGCCCCGCAGTTTGGCGATGCCCGCGCGGACGCCAACGCCCGCTCCCTGCTGCGCGAGCTGTTTCCCCGCCGCGAGGTGGTGCAGCTGGACATCGATGCGATTGCCGCCGGGGGTGGCGGCATCCACTGCACGACGCAGCAGCAGCCGCGTTGATGCGCGCCGTGCGGCAATAAGAATCGTCTTAGCCTTGGCTGCGCAAGGCCGGGCAAGACTGGAGAGCGGTATATCGATCCGTTTACTCCAGAAATGCAGCCAAAGACAATCTCGCAGAAACTGTGCGACCCGTGCTACGAATTGCTGAGCAATACAAGCCTGTCAACGCCCCACCCCGGACTGAGGTTCCGCTTTTACTCACTGGAGCAGGACGCCAATTTCGTGAACTATGGCTGCGTGCATTGCCAGGCGCCCCTGGCGATGAAGACAAGCCGGAGCGGGGCACTTCTGGGGTTTCGCCTGATGCCGTCCGAACCGCACTATCGCCTGGGTGAGGGGGACGCCGAGGACGGCAGCCAGGCGCAAGGCCAGGCGCTGGAAGGGTGACCGGCTTGTGCAGCCCGCAGGCTGGTCAGTCGAAAAGATGGTGCTCGGCGCAGAAGGCCGCCAGGTCCTGGTTGCTGTCCACGTTCAGCTTGCGCATGGCGGAGTTCTTCTGGAGGCTGACGGTCTTGACGCTGCGCCGCAGGCGTGCGGCGATTTCGGTGATGGACTCACCATTGGCGAAATGCCTGAGGACTTCGAATTCGCGCGGCGAAAGGCTGTTGGCGCGCTCGGCCAGGAAAACGGACCGCTCCTGCCTGGGCGTGTCGGCCTGGAATGAGGGCGAATAGTAGCGGGCATTGAGGCGGACACACTGCAGCGCCGCCATGATCTGGGTGAGCGGGTCTTCCTTGAGCAGCACACCGGCGACGCCGGCGTCATACAGGGCCGAGATGATCATGGGGTTGGAGACGGTCGTCAGCACCAGCACCTTGATGTCCGGGAAGTGGCGTATCAGATAGTCCACGTAGCGCAGGCCATCGCCATAGACATCGTCGCCCGGCATGGAGTAGTCGGTCAGAACCACGTCCAGCGGGTTCGATCTGGCGTATTGCATCAAGGACGATGGCGTGCTGAACGTGGCCACGACCTGGAGATTGGGGTCCTGCTCCAGGAAGTCCTTGACGCCAAGCAGGACCACGGCGTGGTCGTCCACGACAGCAATGCGCAGTTTCAGTTTCATGGGATCGCAAGCAAAGGGTTAGGGCTGGGGCAATTGCGCCATCATGGCGCGAAGGTCGGCCAAGAGGTCGTCCAGCAGGACTGACAGCCCGGCCTGCAGGCCGGGCTCCCGGGTGCCGTTCGGGAGCTGGTCCTCCAGCGACTGGGTGCGCGCGGCAAGCTCCTGCATCCTGGCCAGCAACAAGGCGCCGCGCATGCGATGCAGCGCCTGCGCGGCCAGGTCGGGCCGGCGCTCATCCAGGCCACGGGCCAGCATTGCGATGTCGTCGGTCATGCACTGCACGAAGACCTGCCGGTGCGTCTGCAGTACGTTGGGCTCCGACAGGGCCGCAGGCTGCGGGGTATCCCCCGCTGGGGTCCCTGCCTGCGCAGGCGCCGGACGGAGCCGCTTTTTCGGCGCGAACTTCTCCAGGGTGCGAACCAGCGTGCGCAACTGGATGGGCTTGACCAGCCAGGCATTCATGCCGGCATTCAGGCAGCGGTTTTCCTCGTCCAGCATGGCATTGGCGGTCACGCCGACGATGGGGCAGGCAACGCCCTCCGCACGCAGCCGCTCCGCCAGTTCGTAGCCGTTGAGGTAGGGCATGTTCACGTCCGTCAGCACCAGATCGTGCGGGCTGATGTCCCACAGCGCCAGCGCCTCCTCCCCGTCGTCGGCGACCGTGACCTCGCAGCCCAGGCTCTCGAGCTGGCCGCGCAGCGTCACCTGGTTGACGGGATTGTCCTCGGCGACCAGCACGCGCAGGTCGAACAGGGGCAGATCGGAGCCGGAGCCGGCCGAGCGCTGTGCGCCGCCGAGCACTTGCGCAATGCCCAAACCGATGCTCAGAACGTTGTGCCCGTCGATGCCCCGGTTGTCCGGCGAGGAAAGGTTCAGGTGCGGCCCCGTCCATCCGGGCGCGGGGCTGTCCGCCGGCAACAGGACGTCCAGCAGCAGTTCATCCTTGTCTGCGGCCACCGGAGCGGCGCCCGCCGCGCGGGCCTGGCCGCCCCAGCGCTGCAGCCAGGCACAGATGTTGTCCGTCAGCTCGGGGTGGGGAGTGCGCACCGCGATCCGGGCACCCTTGAGCTCGGGCGCCTCCTCCTCCTGCTGCGCGACGGTCTCCAGCCCCAGCTCGAACCAGAACCGGCTGCCCAGGCCGGGCTCGCTCCAGACCTCGATGGAACTGGACATCATCCGGGCCAGGCTCCAGCAGATGGACAGGCCCAGGCCCGCTCCACGGGCGGTGCGGCTGCTGTTCTTGACGAGATAAAAGGGCGTGAAAAGCTCGCCATGCAGGGATTTTTCTATGCCCACGCCCGTGTCGCAGACCTCGAACACCAGCCGGACCTGGGAGGCCTTGCCCGGCACGCTGCGCAGGCGGACGATCACATGGCCGGCCTCCGTGAACTTGATGGCATTGCTGATGAGATTGCCCAGGATCTGGCGGATGCGCACCGCATCGCCCAGCACCGACTCGGGCACCTGCGCGTCCACGCAGGAAAACAGCAGCAGGCCGTTTTGCTGCGCCATGGCGGCATAGGAGCTGGTGCAGTTTTGCACCAGCTCCCGGGGATTGAACGGGGCCTTTTCCAGCTGCAACTGGCCCGCCTCGATCTTGCTGGTGTCCAGGATGTCGCTGATGATCTGCAGCAAGATGGACGTTGAGGCTTCGATACGGTCCACATACTTGCGCTGCAACTGCGTGAGCTCGGTCAGGCCCAGCAGCTCCAGGGTGCCCAGCGCGCCATACAGCGGCGTGCGGATCTCGTGGCTCATGGTCGCCAGAAAGGTGGACTTTGCCTCGTTGGCCTCGTCCGCCGCGATTCTTGCCCGCTCCAGATTGCTCTCGATTTCTGCGCGCGCACTGACGTCGGCAAACACGCACAGCGTCACATCCTGGCCCAGGTAGCGGGTGGGCGCGTAGGCCACGTAAAGCGTTCGGCCCTGCGCGGTGACCAGCTGCTCCATGGTTCCTGCGGCCCTGGCGTGGACAATTTCATCCAGCGCCGCCCTGTTTTCCGGCGAGCCGGGGCGCAGGTAGCCATCGGCCGAGTGCAGCCACTCCTGCACCAGCGAGTTGCTGAAGATGATCTTTCCACTGCCGTAGGCCACAAGGCAGACAGCCACGGGGGCGGTTTCGATCAGCGTCCTGTTGAATTGATTGCTCTCGACGATGACCCGCTGCGCTTCCTGGGCAGGCGCAATCACCTTGCGGTTGAACCAGCGGGTATAGGCGATACCGGCCAGCAGGCTCAGCAGCAGGGCCAGCACCAGGCCGGCAGAAGGGGCGAACAGCCTGCCCTGGAAAAAGGTGGCGTAGTCCACCTGGTAGTAGCCGGTCCACCGGCCGGAGGCATCCTCGGTCTTGAGGATCAGGCCATTGCGCGTGTACCGCATACCCGCCTCGTCCACCTGCGGCACCGGGCCGGTGCCCATGAGCACGCCGAAATCCCGGTGCTCCAGCCAGAAAAGATGCCTGGGCAGCGTATGGATGGATCTTTCTATCGCGCTGATGCGCTGGCGGCTGAAAAGGATGGCGGCGTAGATCGGGCTTGTGGCGGCTTCGTCGCCGGCATCGATATGGCTTGAAAAGCCGGCTGCGACCATGCCGATCATCTTTTCCGGGAACTGGGGCGACCGGAACCAGACGATCTCCTGCGCCGGCACCGTGGAGCCGGCGCCCGGCCGGGCATCGGCGGCCCTGGCCCGCAGATGCGCCTTGACGGCGGCAATCGTGCTGTCGAACATTTCCTGCGTGACGCTCTCATTGCCGATGGGCACGTCGATGGCCGGCACGCCGATGCTGATCGCCCCATCCTCCTTGGTGAAGAAGGCAGCGGCTGCCGGGAAGTAGGAGCCTGCCCAGAAGGAGGAATAGCCCGCGGCCAGGGAGCTGCCCAGCGAGAAAAGCCGGTCCGGGAGCGTGTCGCAGGCCGCGCGCGCAGAGCATTGCAGTGAAAAGGGAATGCCGCCGATGGCCTCGCGGCCACGGAACATGCGGTAGTCCGCCTGCGCAGGAGCGGGTACGTCGACGATGGTGGCTATCCTCTGGTCCGGCAGCGCTTTCCAGGACTCGTTGCGGCCCTTGAGCCGCCGAAGAAAGATTTCCTGCTCCTGCAGCGAGCCGACGATGGCGGAGAAGTTCAAGGCCAGGCGGCCCTGCTCCTGCTCGAAGATCCTCTCCGAGCCCCACAGCAGCACGGCGATGAGGAAGATCGCAAGGGGAAGCACTCCAAACAGTACCCGGTTCTGCCAGCGTGTGGTGCGTGTGATCTTGCTGAACGGGGAGTCGGGCATGGACGCCTTGCGTGCTTGGGTCAGGTGGGGTTGCCTTGGTGTCGGGGTTCGGATGCCAGCATAAGGGCAAATTCGCTGGCGGGCACCGCGGCGGACAGCAGATATCCCTGCACGCAATCGCAACCGATGCTGCGCAGCAACTCCAGGTCCTGGGTGGTCTCCACCCCTTCCGCCGTCACCGTCAGGCCCAGTTGCCGCCCCAGCTGCACCGACGACGTCAAGGCCGCAGTGCGCACCTCGTCACCCGCGGCGCCGGCCACGAAGGCCCGGTCGATCTTCAATTCGGTGAAGGGCGTGGAGATGAGGCTGTACATCGAGCTGTAACCCCGCCCGTAGTCATCCTGGGCCAGGCCAAAGCCTTTGAGCCGCAGGCGGCTCGCGCACATGTAGTAGTTGGCGGGTATGCCGACGGCCTGGTCCTCCAGCAGCTCGAACGTGATGTTCTCCGCAGCGATGCCGCACCGGGCCGCCATGCCGTGCAATTCATCCGGCAGGCCAATATCGTCCAGCAACGGTATCGGCAGGTTGACGGATACGGGAATCACATATCCCGAACTGCGCCAGGCCAGGTGCGCTGCCATGGCGTCTTCCATCATCCGCACCAGCAAGGCATGGTCCAGGCCATGGAACCGGATGGCGGACATGAACGAGCCCGGCATCATGAAGCCGAACTGCCGATCGTTCCAGCGTGCCAGCGCTTCCACACCGACGGTGTGGCCCGTGAGCAGGGATTTCTTGGGCTGGAACCAGGCCTGTATGGTTTTCTCCTCCAGCGCCTGGATCAGGTGTGCCTTGGCGAAAATCGGCCGCTCCTTGATGCCTGGAGCGCTTTTCCTCTCGTAGGCACGCAAGGACCTGAGTTGGCTGGCCAGGACCTGGACATGGTCCGCACCGAACGGCTTTTGAAACATCCCGACGACGGAAAAGCCGGACTCCTTGGCCATGAGACTGACACCGTTCATCAACCGGCGCGAGCAGGAGCTGGATATGACGAGCATGGGATGCAGGCCGCGCTGGCTCAGTTCACTGATGAACTGCAGGCCGTCCATGTCGGGCATTTTCAGGTCGGTGATGACGAGGTGGAATCCGCCATCGCGCAGCATTTGCAGGGCATCGCGTGCGTTGCAGGCAATGTGCGTGTCCACGATTCCCGCCTCCATGAGCAGGCTGCGCGTGTGCTCGCAGCACAGGGCGTGGTCGTCAAGAATGAGTACTTTGAATGTCGACAGCATGGGATCAGTTCCTGCATTGCTTGATGTGGTTCAGGGTGGTGCGCAGCACCGCCAACGTGAATGGCTTGCACAGCAGGCTGTCGAAGCCGGCCGGCAGTCCGTCGCCCTGCCCTTTCGCCTGCCCTTGCGCCTGCGTTTGCGTCTGCCCCTGCGGCTGCGCATTGGCCGTCAGCCCGACGATCGGGCGGCCGTAGCCACGCTTTCTGAGCGCACGCGCCAAGGCCAGGCCGTCCAGCAGCGGCATGTGCAGGTCGGTGAGAACGGCGTCGAATTCGAGCAGGCCGGGCATGGACAGCGCGTCCTGTCCATTGCTGGCCTGCTGGACCTCGCAGCCCAGCACCTGCAGTTGCTCTCGCAGGATGATTCTGTTGATGGGGTTGTCCTCGACGATGAGCACACTCAGCCCCATCGGCTCGTGGACCTGGGGAACGGCGGCGTACAGGTCAGGGCGCGCGCCCGGCGCAATGCCCTGCTGGGCCATGCCCAGCGCCTGGCCCACGGCCAGCACGCCAGGCATGCTGGTTTCCCACACACGGGCCTGCAGGGTTTCGCGGGGGACCTCGCCCGGCGCCAGCGCCAGAACGCATTTGCCCGTCCATTGCGGACGGCGCACCGACCGTGGCCAGGCTTGCACCAGCACCGCCTGTTCATTGGAGCCCTGCACCTGCTCCCGGTAGGGCTGGGCCATGGCGCCCCAATGCCGCAGCCAGGCGCACAGGTTGTGCACGACTTCCGGAATGGCGCCATCCACGTAGACGGTGTGCGGCAACAGGCTGGGCACTGCCTCATAGCCTGCCGCGCTTTCGCGCGGCAGGCGCAGCTCGAATGACACGCAGGTCCCCAGTCCCGGCTGGCTGGCGGCCGTCAGCCGCCCGCCCATCTCCTGGCTGAGGCGCAGGCAGATGGACAGACCCAGGCCCGCGCCCTGGACCTGCTGCTGCGTGGCCGCATGGGCACGGAAGTACGGGTCGAACAGGAAGGGCTGCTGCTCCGGCTCGATGCCGATGCCCGTGTCCTGCACCTGGAACCGCAGGTCGGTGCCTTCCTCGCTGTCGCCCATGACCTGCAGGCGGATGGCCACATGGCCGGAGAACGTGAACTTGATGGCATTGCCCACCAGGTTGTCCAGGATCTGCCGCAGCCGCAAGGCATCGCCCACCAGCAGGGGCGGCGTTTTCACATCGGAGACGGCATACAGCTGCAGCCCTTTTTGCTCGGCACGCGACAGCAGGCCCGCGGCCACGCTGTCGAGCAGTTCGGTGGCCGAAAACGCATGGGCCTCCAGTTGCAGCCGGCCCGCCTCGATGGCCGACAGGTCCAGGCTGTCGTTGACGATGCGCAGCAAGGAGGCCGACGCCTGCTGCATGGCCCCCAGGTAGCGGGTCTGTTCGGAAGGAGCCCTGGACAGCGCCAGCAGCTCCAGCGTTCCCAGGATGCCAAAGAGCGGCGTCCGTATTTCGTGGCTCATGGTGGCCAGAAACTGCGTCTTGGCCTGGCTTGCCGATTCGGCGCGCAGCTTGGCATCGACCAGCGCTGCCTGCGCCTGCCTGAGCGCCGTCACATCGCTGACCAGGCAGAAAACCACCGGCTCGCCTGCGTGGCGGGTGTGCGTGGTGCGGACCTCCACCAGCCGACCGTCTCCCAGCACCAGCTCGCGCCGGCCCTGCTGCGCGCCCGCGGCAACGGCATGCTCGAACCAGGAAGCATCACTGCACACCCACTGCCGCGCCAGTCCGTTGGACAGCAGCAGGCTGCGATCGCTGCACCGCACCAGCGCCAGACCCACGGGGGCCGTGTCCAGCAGCTTTCGGCAGAGCGCATCACCGGCGGCGCAGGCGCCTGCCCGGCTCCAGGCCGAAGCCGGCACGCCGCGGCGCAGCCGGCGCACGCACCATGCAAGTGCAGCCATGAAGGCAAGTCCCAGCGACACGGACCACAGCAGCAGCCAGACATGGGCCCTGACCAGCTGCCGCGCGGGCTCCCAACGGGCTGCAAGCCATCCGGCGCTGGTCGCGGATTTGCGCAGCAACAGGGATTCGGGAAGCGCCCGGCCTGCCTGCATCAGTGAATGGAGCGGCCCGGGCTGGCCCTGCGGTGCGCTGGCGCGCCACGGCCAGGCATAACCGGCTTGCGTGTGGATGGCTGCGTGCGTGGCCCCCACCGCAGCGTCCAGCAGCAGGAAACATCGGTCCATGAAAAACAACTGAATGTCTCGCACGGGCACATGGCCCAGGCTGCGCGATGGCGTCGCCGGGGCGGCGTCGTCCCTGCCGCCGTGACCGGCACAGGCCAGCATGGCCATGATCGCCAGTGCAAATGCCATCAAGTCACGCCGTGCCAGGGACAGGCACAGCCTGTGATGTATCGATCTGGAAGAAAACAAGAGAGCTTGAAACTGGCGCATTGCCGAATCTTAGAAATCAAAGGGCGAATTTGGACTAAGAATTTTCTTAATGCTGAAACCTCTTGCACGCCGCCTCGCCAAAGAGCGATTTCAAGCATCGATCCGCCATCGGAAAATCGTCAAATTTCTTTGAAGATGCCATTATTCCTGTCACTTTAAGAAAATTCTTAAACCGATATTCCGATGCCCTGGAGATCATTGCCGGATTGATTCATCGACAAAGGCTGCTCCGTTTTTGACCATACCTTTGATATTGCACACAGACGTCGCGCATGCAGAATGCCAGCGCTTTTTTCACGTCCTGTATTGCGCAATATCCAGGATGCGTTTCGGCAGCCTCTTTCAGGGAAAGTAAAAATGGCAATGAGGATATACAGGCAACGATTCACTACCAGGCCGGCAAGCAGGCCGCTGCGCCTGCTCGCCCTGGCGTTGCTCTTGCAAGGCTGTGTAGCCACGGCCCATGCATGGACCGTCGTGGTGGACAGCGCCGCCGACGCAAGCGGCCCGTGCGCCAGCACTGGCCTGGGACCCTGCTCCCTGCGCGACGCCATCACCTACGCCAACGCCAACCGCAACAAAGGGGGCGACAACCGCATCGAGTTCAGCATCGGTGCGGGGGGAGAGCAGACCATCGTCACCCAAAGCAACTGGAATGGCAGCCTCATGCAGCCCATTGCACCCGCCACATCGCTGACGGTGGACGCCAGCACGCAACCCGGCTATGAGGACCACTTGCCACGCCGCCCCCTGATCACGCTGCAGGCAGGCAGCTCCGAGTTCGGTACAGGGCTCGAGCTGGCAGGCGCCATCACGGTGCGGGGTCTGGCGATAGGCGGCTTCAACACGGCCCTGGCGGTGACAGGCGACGGCAACACCGTGCTGGGCTGCCATATAGGCGTTGACGCATCGGGAACGGTCGCCATGGGCAATCGCAGCAACATTATTGTCAACTCCGGCAACCGCAACCGCATCGGTAGTCTGGATATTGGCGGGGGAAATGTCATTTCCGCGGCGGAAAATTCCGGAGTATGGCTTTCCTGGCCGGGCGTCGGTACAGAAAACATCATTCAGGGAAATTACATAGGCACCGATATCACCGGCAATGTGGCGCTGGGAAACCAGGGAAACGGCATCAGCGTGGCATCCGGATTTACCGGCACGCTGATCGACAGCAACCTCGTCTCCGGCAACGTCAGGGAAACCGGTGGTTCATCCGGGATTTCCATTTCCGGCTCGCACACGCTGGTGACCCGCAACCGCGTCGGAACCAATGCAGCCGGCACGGCCATGATTGCCAACAATGGGCCAGGCATTGCCGTATTCTTTTCGCCGGAAGGCGGACATCGCATTGGCACAGGCCCTGAAGACGGCAACCTGGTTGCCGGAAACAAGGAAACGGCCATTGAATTGAATGGAAACTACGCCGCACGCAACTCGAATACCCTGATTGCCGGGAATATCGTGGGAACCAGCCTGGATGCCAGCACCATGCTGTCCAATCAATGGGGCATCGTCATCAAGGATTCGGACGAGGTGACCGTGCGCGGAAACATCGTCGGTGGCAGCAAGGCGTCCGGCATACAGTTCCAGGGCGCCGGCAAGAACAACCTCGTGCAGGGCAACTACGTGGGCGTCAGTCCCCAGGGAACCGCCCTGCCCAATGGGGAAGGCGTTTCCTTTTTCCAGAAGGCCCATGACACCCTGGTCGGCGGTGACGACGCGGCACATGCCAACGTGATTGCGCACAACAGGCTGTTCGGCGTGGGATTGCGGGGGGACGAAGTCAAGGGCGTCTCCATGCTCGGCAATGCCATCTACGGCAATACCGAGGGAGGCATCGCACGAACCAGCCTGGCCAACGGAGATCCTGCCGATCCGGTGCTGCTCACGGTGACGCCCGACGGCCTGTCCGGCACGCTGGACAGCGTCGCCAACGAGAGCATGCGCATCGAGTATTTCTCGACGCCCAGGCTGCCCGACGGGCTGGTGGAGCGCGCCGCCGGCAAGGTTCTGCTGGGCTCGCAGACCGTGACCACCGATGCCTCCGGCCATGCGCCTTTGGCGTTCAAGGGCGCCATGCCCCCGGGCGACCAGGCCGCTGTCACGGCGACCGCCACCCGGATTTCCACCGGCGACACCTCGCGCTTTTCCAACGCGATGGCGGCCAACGCCGCCCCCGTGGCGCTGCCGCAAGCCGTCACGACGCCGCAGGATACGGCGCTGTCCATCACCCTCGCTGGCACAGACTTCGAGTCGGACCCGTTGCGCTTCGAGATCACCGCTGGCCCCGCCCATGGCGGCATCAGCGGCTTCGATCCCCAGACGGGCACGCTGGTCTACACGCCGGCGGCCGGCTACTCGGGGCCCGATACCTTCGCCTTCACGGTATCCGACGGGCACCAGAGCGCTGCCGCACCGGCATCCGTGTCCATCGAGGTGATCGCTGCCGATCCTCCCGACCCGGGCCCGGGCACCGATCCCGGTCCGGGCACGGACCCAGGGCCCGGTGCCGGCCCCGGAAATGTCCAGGCCGTTCCCGGCCTGGGCAAGGGCGGCATGCTGGCGCTGCTGTGCGGCATGGCCTATCTGGCCAGCCGCAGGATGAGGAAAAGGCAGGCCTGAGCCTGCAGCGGGCGCAGTGGTCCCCGCGCAAACGTCAGGCCGGCAGCCAGCGCAGCCAGCTCGGCCGCCAGGTCAGGGTGAAGGCAATGGCCAGGGCGGCAGCGGCCAGCGTCATGATCCAGACCAGGGAGGCCATGGAGGCATGGTCCACCGCCAGGCACAGTCCCAGCGAGGCGGCCAGCCCCGAGGCTCCCAGCCAGCGCAGCAGCCTGACCTTGCCATCGGGCTGGGGCATGTCGCCGTGCACCTGCTCCCAGTGCACGTCCTTGGCCAGCGCAAACCAGCCCATGCCGGCCAGCGAGGCGGCAAAGGCGGCGGCCAGCAGCAGTGCGTCCATCAGTCCATCAGACATGGGCCACCTCCGCGGCGCGCGAGGGCATGGCGGGCACGGCGCGCGTCTTGAGCTTGCGCGCCACCACCACGGCCAGCGCAGCACTGGCCAGCATGAACAGGTCCACGCCGGCCACGGGCCAGTAGCCCGCGCCCAGGGTCTTGAACAGGTGGTCGCCCGTGGTCAGCCAGTTCAGCAGCACGGCCGTGACGGCCATGGCGGCCACGGCCCAGCACTGCTCGCGCCAGGCGGGATTGGGCAGGCCCCGGGCCACGGGGGCGCTGCGCACAAAGGCATGCGCCATGGCCAGCAGCCAGGCGGCCCAGAAGAAATAGCGCTCCATGTCGCCCCGGCCCGGCCAGCCCTGGGGCATGGCCTCGGGCAGCAGGCGGTTGGAAATCAGCATGCCCAGGGCGGCCACCAGCATGCCGGTGACGGTGGTGACGGCCAGGGCATCGACCACGCGCGCGCCCTGCACGCCCTGCTTGGCGTGCTGCTTCTTGCGCTTTTCCACGAAGAAGACAAAGCCGGTGGCAATGCAGGCGCAGCCGGCCAGGCCACCGAGCACGTACAGCCAGCGCAGCAGCCAGTGGCGGAAGTGCTGCAGGTGCAGGCCGGTGAGGAAGGTGTTGAGGCTGTCCACGGCCGTGCGCGGCGGGTCTTCGCGCAGCAGCGCGCCCGTGCTGGCCTTGAAGTGGATGCCCTCGCCCGTGAGCGCGATGCGGTCGGTGCCGGCGCGGTAGACGCTGACATAGCCATTGGCATCGCCCACATGGGTGACGGACAGGAAACCCACGTCGCCGGCCATGCCCTTGGCGGCCCAGCGGCGCTGCGCCTCGGCCACCATGGCGTCCACCGAGGCCACGGGCGCGGCCACGCCGGCGCGGTCGTGCGGCAGGCCGGTTTCCTCGGCTTCCATTTTTTCGTGCAGCTCGTGCAGCGGCTCCAGCTGGGTGTGGGTGATGGGGAAGTAGATGCCCGCAAAGATCACCAGCCCCGTGAAGGCGAAGAAGAAGTGAAAGGGCAGCGCCACCACGCCCGTCATGTTGTGCAGGTCCAGCACGCTGCGCTGGGTGGCCTTCTTCGGACGGAAGGTGAACAGCTCGCGGAAGATCTTGCGGTGCATGACCACGCCGCTGACCAGGGCCACCAGCATGATGAGTGCGGCAAAGCCCACGATCCAGTAGCCAAGGCCCATCCAGTTGAGCGTCAGGCTGTAGTGCAGCGGGTAGAAGAACTGGCTGCCGATCTTGAGGTGGTCGTCCGGCAGGGACTCGCCATTGCGCGGGTCGATGGTGCGCATGGCCCAGATCAGGGTCTCAGGCTTCTTGGCGTTGGCCACCTCGTAGCCGGCGAACAGGCCCAGCACCGGGTCGCGGTGCGTGGTGTAGGCGCCCCAGCGCTGGGGCGTGTCGAAGCGCTCGGGCAGCGGGCCGTTGACCTCGCCGCGCATGGCCTCGCGCGCCTGGGCGTTGGGCTGCATGGACTCGAAGACCGGCTTGAGGATCTGGTCGTACGAGGGCATGGGCGTAGGCTCGAAGCGCGAGGCCGGAATGGCCCAGCGGTCGATCTCGCGGTCGAACACCGACAGCGCGCCAAAGAAGAAGGCGGCCATGAGCACGAAGCCGAGCACCAGCCCGAACCAGGTGTGCAGCCAGGCCATGGAAAGGCGGAAATTCTGGAACATGGGAAGCGATCTCCGGATCAGGGCAGCAGCATCTGCTGGAGCAGCGATGCGCAGCCGGTCATGACAATGCCGCCACCGGCCAGCACGGCCCAGACGCGCGGGAGGCTCTGGGCGGCAAAGGCCCAGAGGAACACCGTCAGAAACACCAGCAAGCCAAGGATGTAGCCCAGATGCTCGGCATCGTGGAACTCCATTCCGGCGGCAAACATCAGCACCACGCCCAGGGCGATGAAGCCCCAGGTGAAGGCATAGCCGCCGAAGACCGCAGCTGCAATGCGAACCAAAATAGTTTTCATTTACACAGAAAAATACAGTTGTGCACCAAGTTCTCGGGGCGCATTATCCCCGAGGGTTGTTAAAACCTGTAATCGGCTGTGGTCTGTGGCGCCTGTCTTCTGTGCGTGGCGTCTCTAGGCAGCCTGGCCCGCCGCCTGCGCCTTGGCCTGCGGAGCAGAAGGCTTGAGCGTGGGCGGCGCGAACTGGAAGGTGTGGGCGCTGGCGCCCGGCCAGTAGAGCTTGAACACGCTGTGCTGCTTGTCCAGCGGCCCCAGCAGCGCGCCGGGCTCCACGCGCAGGACCAGGTTGGCCAGCTGCCGCACCTCGGTGTCGGAGATGCGCCGCACGATGTGGTGGGCCGTGATGTCGCAGGGGTGCTCCAGGCCCGCAGCCTGCACCAGTTCCTGCAGCGCATGCAGGGTCTTGTCGTGGAAGTTGGCCACGCGCGTGGCCTTGTCGGACACGACCAGGGCCTTCTGGCGCGCCGCATCCTGCGTGGCCACACCCGTGGGGCAGTGGCCGGTATGGCAGTTCTGCGCCTGGATGCAGCCCAGGGCCATCATGAAGCCGCGCCCGGCGTTGCACCAGTCGGCGCCCAGCGCCATCATGCGCGCGATGTCGAAGGCCGTGATCACCTTGCCGGCCGCGCCGATCTTGATGCGGTGGCGCAGGCCCACGCCGATCAGCGTGTTGTGCACCAGCAGCAGGCCTTCCTGCAGCGGCACGCCCACGTGGTCGGTGAACTCCACCGGCGCCGCGCCCGTGCCGCCCTCGGCGCCATCGACCACGATGAAGTCCGGCGTGATGTCCGTCTCCTGCATGGCCTTGACGATGGCGAACCACTCCCAGGGATGGCCCACGCAGAACTTGAAGCCCGTGGGCTTGCCGCCCGACTTCTCGCGCAGCCGGGCGATGAAATGCATCATCTCCACCGGTGTCTTGAAGGCGCTGTGGCTGGACGGGCTGATGCAGTCCACGCCCACGGGCACGCCGCGCGCGGCGGCGATCTCGGGGGTGACCTTGGCGCCCAGCAGCATGCCGCCGTGGCCGGGCTTGGCGCCCTGGCTGAGCTTGATCTCGATGAGCTTGACCTGCGGGTCGGTGGCGTTGGCGATGAATTTTTCTTCGTTGAAGCTGCCATCGTCGTTGCGGCAGCCGAAGTAGCCCGAGGCCACCTCCCAGATCAGGTCGCCGCCGTGCACGCGGTGGTGCTGGCTGATGGAGCCCTCGCCCGTGTCGTGCGCAAAGCCGCCCATCTTCGCGCCCTTGTTCAGCGCCAGGATGGCATTGGCCGACAGCGCGCCAAAGCTCATGGCCGAGATGTTGAAGATGCTGGCGCTGTAGGGCTGGGTGCAGGGCGAGTTGCCTTCATCGGCGCAGCCGATGGTGATGCGGAAGTCATGCGAGGCCAGCCTGGTGGGCTGCATGGAATGGTTCACCCATTCATAGCCCTGGGCCGTGACATTGAGCTGCGTGCCCAGCGGGCGGCTGTCCGGGTCGCCCTTGGCGCGCTGGTAGACCAGGGAGCGCTGGGCGCGCGAGAACGGCAGCGCCTCATGGTCGGACTCGATGAAGTACTGGCGCATCTCGGGCCGGATGAACTCCAGCAGAAACCGAAGGTGGCCGATGATGGGGTAGTTGCGCAGCACCGAATGGCGCACCTGGGTCATGTCGCGCACTCCCAGCAGCGCCAGCGCGGCGCACACGCCAAAGCCCAGCCACCACCACAGCCCTCCCCACACCAGCGCCGCCACCAGCAGCCCCGCGCTGCCGACCAGGCTCAGGCAGAACGTGGTGTAGCGCAGCGGCACCCATGCGGGCAGGCGATGAACCGGGGAGGCAGACGTTGACATGGCGTGGGTCCTTGGAGGCGTGTTGACGATCTTGTGCATGCCGCGCCGTCAAGGGCGCGCTGTGCACAAGGGTAACCCACGATCCGCGTCAGCCCTGGCGCGGCCGGGCGCCGGCGCCCGTTGCCTGCGCGGCCGCCGGCAGCACGAACCGGAAGCTCGCCCCCTGCCCCGGCTGGTCCACCAGTTCGATGCGGCAGCCGTGCAGCTCCAGCATGCGGTGGACGATGCGCAGGCCCAGGCCGCCGCCGCGGCGGGCGCCGCCCACGGTGAAGGGCCGCTCGAACAGGCCTTCGCGCAGATCGGCCGAGATGCCGGGGCCGGTGTCGGCCACGGTGACTTCGACCGCGTTGCCCGCTGCCGCCAGCGCCACCTGGATGCTGCCGCCGCCGGGCGTGTGGCGCAGCGCGTTGTCCAGCAGGTTGCCCAGCACGCGCTCGATCATGCCCAGGTCGGCCTGGACGACGGGCAGGCGGGGCGGGAAGTCGGCCCGCAGCGCCACCTGGCGCGCCTCGGCACGCAGCTCGAATTTCTGGAACACGTCCTGCACCAGGTCGGGCATGGAAAACGGCTCCGGCTCGGGCTGGACAAAGCCGTATTCCAGGCGCGCCAGCTCGAACAGGCTTTGCGCCAGCTCGCCCACCTTCTGGCTCTGGGCCAGGGCAATGCCCAGGTAGCGGCGGCGCTCGGTGGCGTCGAGCACGGCGTCCTTGAGCAGCAGCGTTTCCAGGTAGCCGTGCAGGGACGACAGCGGCGTGCGCAGGTCGTGCGAGACGTTGGCGATGAGTTCGCGCCGCTCCTGGTCCTGGCGCGTGAGCGCCCGCCACTGCTCGCCGATGCGCGCCACCATGCGGCGGTAGGCCGAGTCCAGCACGGCGATCTCGTCACGGCTGTCCTGTGCGGCGCCGGGCTGGGGGGCCGGCAGGTCCGGGGGCGCGCCATGGATGTCGAAGCCGGCCACCTCTTCGGTGAGCCGGCGCAGCGGCCGCGTGATCAGCGCAAAGGCCACCAGGCCCGCCACCAGGCACAGCAGCGCCACCATGCCGATGGACCACAGCGCCGTGCTGAGCACCGAGTTGGCCGAGCCCTGCGCCACCAGCTGGTCATGCGCCTCGCCCTGCAGCACCACGTAGATGAAGCCCACGTCCTTGCCGTTGACGCGCAGCGGCGCCGCGCTGAAGACCTTGCGGCCTTCGACGCTGCGCGGGTCGTCGCCCAGGATGGGCAGCGTGCCGCCTTCCAGCAGCCGGTGCACGGGCGCCAGGTCCACGCGCTCGCGGCGTACGCGGCCGTCAGGGGCGGCATGGCCGGCAATGCGGCCGTCGGCGTCCAGCAGGTAGACCTCCACGCTGGGGTTGACCAGCATGAGCTGGTTGAAGAAGCTGCGCACGGCGCCGGGCATGAGGCCGTTGGCGTCGGTCAGCTGGGCATCGCGCGCAATGCTTTCGGCCACGTCGCGCGACAGGCCCTGCACCACTTCCAGCTCGTGCATGCGGCTGGCGCGCAACTGCATCCAGGCCGAGGTGCCGCTGCACACCAGCAGCAGCACGGCAAAGACCAGGGACAGGCGCTGGGTCAATGTCAGGCGCAGTTTCATGATCATGCGCCCTCGCCCGCTTCGGCGAACTTGTAGCCGCGCCCCCAGACGGTGAGGATGCGCGCGGGCTGGGCCGGGTCGGCCTCGATCTTGGCGCGCAGGCGGTTGATGTGGGTGTTGACGGTGTGCTCGTAGCCTTCGTGCTGGTAGCCCCAGACGGCGTTGAGCAGGTCCATGCGCGAGAACACCTTGCCGGGCTGGCGCGCAAAGAAGTACAGCAGGTCGAACTCGCGCGGGGTCAGGTCCAGCCGGGCACCATGAAGCCGGGCATCGCGCGCCACGGGGTCCATGGCCAGGCCGGCGATGGTCAGGCTGCCGGACTCCAGACGCGCATTCTGGGCCAGCGCCTCCACGCGGCGCAGCAGCGCCTTGACGCGCGCCACCAGCTCCAGCACGGAAAACGGCTTGGCCAGGTAGTCGTCGGCGCCGATCTCCAGGCCCAGGATGCGCTGCACCTCGCTGGAGCGCGCGCTGATGATGATGATGGGCGTGTAGCGCGCCATGGCGCGGGCGCGGCGGCAGATCTCCAGGCCGTCCACGCCGGGCAGCATGATGTCCAGCACCAGCGCGTCCCAGCCGCCGCGCTCCAGTTGGCGCAGGCCGTCGTCGCCACGCGCGCAGTGCATGACTTCCAGGCCTTCGTCGCGCAGGTGCAGCGTGAGCAGGTCGGCGATATGGGCGTCGTCCTCGACGAGAAGTACGCGGCGCGTGGCGGTCATCGGATGCGGTTTCCTGGAAGTGGCGGGAGTGGCTGCCATTGTGCGCAATACCGGGGCCGGGAGTTATCACGAATCTTTGAACTCTGCGTGAAGACTTCGGGAGGCCGCCGCCCTAACCTGACTGGCATCGCATCGTTTCAGACGCACGCAACCTTCAGGAGCACACCATGACCACCAGACGCCATCTTCTGTGGACTGCAGGCGCCGGCACCACCGCCGTGCTGGCGGCCAGCCTGTTCCCGCGCAGCGCACCGGCCGCCGCCTCCAGCGAAATCTTCGAGGTGAGCTACAGCGACGCCGAGTGGCGTGCCCGGCTCACGCCCGAGCAGTACCAGATCCTGCGCAAGGAAGGCACGGAGCGCGCCGGCACCAGCCCCCTGAACAAGGAGCACCGCGCCGGCACCTTTGCCTGCGCGGGCTGCGCGCTGCCGCTGTTCTCGTCCAAGACCAAGTTCGACAGCGGCACCGGCTGGCCCAGCTTCTGGCAGCCGCTGGACAAGGCCGTGGCCACGCGCCAGGACCGCACCTACGGCATGCTGCGCACCGAGGTGCATTGCCGCCGCTGCGGCGGCCACCTGGGCCATGTCTTCGACGACGGCCCCAAGCCCACGGGCCTGCGCTACTGCATGAACGGCCTGTCGCTGACGTTCACGCCCCAGCCTGCCTGAACCCGGGAGCCGTGCCATGCTGCTGATCGTACTGGCCTATCTGGGCGGGGTGCTGACCATCGTCAGCCCCTGCATCCTGCCGGTGCTGCCCTTCGTCTTTGCACGCGCCGACCAGCCCTTCGCCAAAAGCGGCCTGCCGCTGCTGGCGGGCATGGCGCTGACCTTCGCCCTGGTGGCCTCGCTGGCCGCCGTGGGCGGCGGCTGGGTGGTGGCCGCCAATGAATACGGCCGCTGGCTGGCCCTGGGCCTGGTCGCCGTGTTTGCGCTGACCCTGCTGTGGCCCGGCCTGTCCGAGCGGCTGACGCGGCCGCTGGTGGCGGCGGGCTCGCGCCTTTCCGAGCGTGCCCAGGGCAAGGACGGCGGCGCCCGCCCCGGCGCCTCGCTGCTGCTGGGCGTGGCCACGGGCCTGCTGTGGGCGCCCTGCGCCGGCCCCATCCTGGGCCTGATCCTCACGGGCGCCGCACTGCAGGGCGCCAACACCACCTCCAGCCTGCTGCTGCTGGCCTATGCGGCCGGTGCGGCCACCTCCATGGCGGCGGCCCTGCTGCTGGGCGGCAAGGTGTTTGCGGCGCTCAAGCGCATGCTGGGCGCGGGCGAATGGGTGCGGCGCGGGCTGGGCGCGGCCATGCTGGCCGGTGTGGGCGCGATTGCGCTGGGGCTGGACACGGGCGTGCTGGCGCAAGTGTCCACGGCCTCCACCGGCGGCCTGGAGCAAAGGCTGGTGGACCGCCTGAGCGGCAGGCCCGAGGGTGGCGCCATGGCCATGCAGGCCGGTCCCGCCATGATGGCCGCCGTGGACAGGGGTGAGGGTTCGGGCCAAGGCTCGGGCCAGGGCTCGGGTGCTGGCCCGGCCATGATGGCCGCAGGCGGCGCCATGCGCATGGCCGGCGGCCCGTCCCGCGCCGCCCTGCCGGACGAAGGGCTGGCCCCTGCGCTGGACGGCGCCACCGACTGGCTCAACTCCACCCCGCTGACGGCCGAACAACTGCGCGGCAAGGTGGTGCTGGTGGATTTCTGGACCTATTCCTGCATCAACTGCCTGCGCACCCTGCCCTATGTGAAGGCCTGGGCCGAGAAATACCGCGACCAGGGCCTGGTGGTGGTGGGCGTGCATGCGCCGGAGTTCGCCTTCGAGCGCAAGCTGTCCAACGTGGAAAAGGCCATCAAGGACCTGGGCATCAGCTACCCCGTGGCCGTGGACAACGGCTACAAGATCTGGCGCGCCTTCAACAACCAGTACTGGCCGGCGCACTACTTCATTGATGCCCAGGGCCGCATCCGGCACCACCACTTTGGCGAAGGCGGCTATGCCGAGTCCGAGCGCGTGATCCAGCAACTGCTGCAGGAAGCCGGATCGAAGCAGGTGGACCAGGGCCTGATCGACGTGCAGGCCCAGGGCGTGCAGCAGGCAGCCGACAGGGCAGCCGTGCGCTCGCACGAGACCTACCTGGGCTATGAGCGCGCCGAGCAATTTGCCGCCACGCCTGCCGCCGTGCACAACCAGGCCACCGCCTATGCCACGCCCGAGCGCCTGCCGCTGAACGCCTGGGGCCTGAGCGGCCAATGGACGGTGGGCCCGGAAAGCGCCATGCTGGACGGCGCCACCGGTCGCATCACCTACCGCTTCCAGGCACGCGACCTGCACCTGGTGCTGGGCCCCGGCAGCGATGGCAAGCCTGTGCGCTTCAAGGTGCTGATCGACGGCAAGGCGCCCGGCGCCTCGCGCGGCATGGACGTGGCCGCCGACGGCAGCGGCAGCGTGACCGAGCAGCGCCTGTACCAGCTGGTGCGCCAGGACGGCGGCGCAGCCGAACGCACCTTCAGCATCGAATTCCTGGACCCCGGCATCTCCGCCTATGCCTTCACCTTTGGCTGATCCCTGGCCACTTCACTTTCACCGGAGAGACACCATGACCAACGATTCCACCCTCGCCACCGCACCCCGCCGCCGCGGCCTTCTCCAACTGCTGACCGGCAGCGCCGTGCTGCTGGGCGGCGCCCTGCTGTGGCAGGGCAGCAACCTGCAGGCGGCCGAGCAGGCCGTGCGCATTCCACCACCCGCGCAGGATGCGCCTGCCGCGGGCCAGGGGCCGCAGAAAGCCATCTTTGCGGGCGGCTGCTTCTGGGGCGTGCAAGGCGTGTTCCAGCATGTCAAGGGCGTGCAGCGCGCCGTCTCGGGCTACAGCGGCGGCACGGCGGCCCAGGCCTCGTATTCGGCGGTGAGCAGCGGACGCACCGGGCATGCGGAGTCGGTCGAGGTCACCTATGACCCGGCCCAGGTCAGCTACGGGCAGCTGCTGCAGATCTACTTTTCCGTGGCCCATGACCCGACCCAGCTCAACCGCCAGGGGCCGGACACGGGCACGCAGTACCGCTCGGCCATCTTCGCCACCGACGCCGCGCAGCTCAAGACCGCCCAGGCCTATGTGGCCCAGCTGGACGCGGCCAAGGTCTTCGGCAAGCCCATCGTGACCCGGCTGGAGGACAAGCCCAGCTTCTTCCCGGCCGAGAACTACCACCAGGACTTCATGACGGAGAACCCGCGCCATCCCTACATCGTCATCAACGACCTGCCCAAGGTGGAGCAGCTCAAGCAGCTGTTCCCGGGCAGCTACCGCGCCGAGCCGGTGCTGGTCAAGCAGGCCGCCCGGCAGATGTAGCGTCTGCGCAGCACAGGTGCGGAGTGGGTGCCGGCAGGCGTCGGCAGCGGCTGCCGTATGAGACATTTGCGACATGCCTCCCAGTTCGCTTGATGCACCCGCTGCACCCCTCCCGCCCACCCGCGCCGAAGCCCTGCGCTACTGGCTGAAGCTGGGCTGCATCAGCTTTGGCGGGCCGGCCGGGCAGATCGCCATCATGCATGAGGACCTGGTGGAGCGGCGGCGCTGGATCTCGGAGGGGCGCTTCCTGCATGCGCTCAACTACTGCATGCTGCTGCCCGGCCCCGAGGCGCAGCAGCTGGCCACCTACATCGGCTGGCTGCTGCACCGCACCTGGGGCGGCATCGTGGCCGGCGGCCTGTTCGTGCTGCCTTCGCTTTTGCTGCTCATTGCCCTGTCCTGGATCTATGTGGCCTTCGGCCATGTGCCGGCCATTGCCGGCATCTTCTATGGCATCAAGCCGGCCGTGACGGCGCTGGTGGTGCAGGCGGCCTGGCGCGTGGGCTCGCGCACCCTGCGCAACGGCTGGCTGTGGGGCATTGCCGCGGCGGCCTTCGTGGCCATCTTCGCGCTGAAGCTGCCGTTTCCGCTGATCGTGCTGGCGGCCGGCGCGCTGGGCTACCTGGGGGGCAGGCTGGCGCCGCGCCACTTCTCCCCTGCGGGCGGGCATGGCCCGCGCGGCGGCAGCCACGGCCCGGCCGTCATCGACGATGACACGCCCACACCGGCCCATGCACGGTTCAGCTGGCGCTTTTTCAGCCAGGTGCTGGCGGCCGGCCTGGGGCTGTGGGCGCTGGCGCTGGGCCTGCTGACCGCCGCCTTCGGCTGGCAGGGCGCGCTCACCCAGATGGGCTGGTTCTTCACCAAGGCGGCGCTGCTGACCTTTGGCGGCGCCTACGCCGTG
>Ga0066479_1000046_pt1 | contig 48639 bp, 48 predicted proteins | sample LakWasM117_HOW13_2_FD_59555 | JGI IMG/M metagenome (GOLD analysis project Ga0066479, IMG submission 59555) | Freshwater sediment methanotrophic microbial communities from Lake Washington under simulated oxygen tension - Sediment Metagenome 117_HOW13 | ecosystem: Environmental > Aquatic >... | reverse complement strand
CGAGTCAGATGACGAAGCAAGCCTGTCCTTCGGCAGGCTTGCAACCCCGCAACCGCCACGACGCAGGCGCGTGCATACGGGAGGGGGAAGAGGCAGCAGACGCAGGCAGCGGGCGCGCCCAGGACTTTCCCCTTGGCCCCGCCGCAGCCTTGAACTAGCATGGCCTGCACCGCCCCGGCCGGGGCGGATCTTCCTTGGGCATCGATGAGCTTTCCCGTTCAGATTCCGATCCGAGTCCCCTGCCCTCCGGGCGCCTGCATCTGTGAGCACGATGCCCTGCTCGCCGACTCCATGGCCGACCAGCGCATCCTGCGCCTCACCAAGGAAGAGGAAAAACGCCTGCTGCTGCGGCTCGAACAGATCACCAGCCTGCAAGACCTGCGCCATGTGGAGCAGCGCATGTATGAGCAACTCGGCATCAGAGTGCGCATCGAGCCCGGCGCCAGCGAAGTGCGCACAGTGCGCGGCATACAGATCGAGGTCCTGCCCATGCGCGGGCTGTGCAGCAAGACGCGGCAAGCGATTCCTGCAGCGATTCGGCGGGGGATGGAGAGGACGCCTGAGGTGGCGTTTGAGTTGTTGGATGAGGGGGGGTTGTTTGGGTGATCCGGCTCCTTCGTAAACAGCGGAAATCCAATACTCCTCACTGCAGCAAAAGAGCTTCCACCATCAAACTTCATATTGACTGTCTCGTTGTTTGAGGCAATCAAGCCCAGACCAGCCTATTCCAGAAAAAACGGATCAAGTCAACGCCCGACGCCACCGAAGTGCGCACCGGGCGCAGCCACCAGCCAGCGAATGCCCCTGTCTCACAACTCTCCTGCCGCTTTCCAGCGAGCGAGCAACGACCTGGAGGCTTCAAAATGCATGGCATCTTCAACGGGGAAAGCCGCGCCCCAATACCAACCTGCAGCATTGAAGTAGGTGGAAAGAATGAGCAGGCCGCGCTGCGTCTTGTTGTTGCCCTGCGGGTCCAGCTTTCCTCCCAGGTTAATGTCGAGGGCAGCACCCCAGCTGTGATTCGACACGCCCGGCCCGATCTTCATTGATCCATCCGGTTGCCTGATCTTGGTGAAGCGTGCACACAGCATCCCGGAAGAAGCAAGTATTCCATACAGTTCCGGAACCTCTTGCTTGACGCGCATGAAAATATCCTGAAGTGATTGAATAGCAGGGCGAAGGCCTGTTACCTTGAACGGCCCCACATTTCTGGTCACAAGCAACGGTGTAAAATCTGGATTATTCGGTGGCGTACACTTTCCATCTTGGCTATAGGCTGCATCTTTTACAGGATTGCCAAAGAGTTCAATCATGTAGCTATTACTTGGCGAGGTCAGGCCAAGATTGAATGTATTCTTTGGCGGCACAGAGGTCAATTCAAGAAAATCCATTTCATGACCTTTCCATTCTGGAATCACCCATCACCCTGTTTCACAGCGCGGCGGCCAAGGCAGCCCCAAATGCTTCCTTGACTACCTTGATAATTGCATTCAGTGCTTTTTCCACGGCCATCAAAGTCAATTGCGTCACCGCAATCAAGACGGCCTCCGTCGCCCTCCGCTGCATGCGAAACAGAACCTTCCCTGTGGCCGGAGAATAACCCTGAGATTTGTCTATTTCAAAAGCCGCGACATTCTCGGCAATACTCTCCAGTTGCACGGCCATTTTTCGAAACTCTGCAGGCGCATAGTTCTTTACAACTACCCAACCTTCATTGAAGGCGGTTTCAGCCGCATCCATGATTTTATTAAAAATATCTTCAGCAGACACAGACATGGCACTCTCCTATCTCGATTTCTTGGCAGTTTCCACTATTGCCACGGCATTAGCAGACTGCATGGCAATTGCCAGCGCATCCTTGCTCGTCGCAGGCCGAAGGCATGAAATATCCATACCAGGCCCACACTTATCTATATCACGGTGAATCGTTCTGATATCGGAAAGCTGATCCCTGGCAAGCTCAAGCAATCGAGAACTGCATGAATTCTCTGTGGCGGTGCTCACATCCGTTCCCTCTTGAAGCTGAGATGGTGTCTGCTCTTTCATGAGCACTTTGATTCTTGCCAACGTTTCCCTATGCAGTTTGCAAATTTTTCCATCGGAATTGTTACGGGCTCGCGTAATCAATCCCTCAATCTTTGAATCCAGAGCGTTGTACTTCATCAATGTCGCTTCATATGTTCCATCCGGCTTTCCTGCCAATTCGGACATATTCTTTGCATGAGTGGAAAGCTGTTCTGAGAACTCCGTCACTCCTCTGTCTATGACCTCATCATAGTCCGAAACAAGACGAATGGATCCGCAAGCTGAAACAAGCATTGCCATGCCAAGCAGAGCAAGAATTCTGTTCATTTTTTCTCCCAATGGTACATTTTTGCTGATGACTCTGTCAAAACGAAATACCGTCTACCAATACCTGAGTGCCTCAGTATTATCGGAATTACTTACCCGAGGGCAGCACTGTCATCATCAACCCTCTACAACCTGCCCTCATATCGAACAAGCGCTGACCTGAGGCATGAATTCTTTAACCACCTCTGTCGTTACCATAGTGAACATTCGCCATCACATCAAGGGCTGGTTGATAGTGTTTACCCAAGCCAAGCCTCTCGGCATCCTGATCTTCCCTATTGGCCTGACAACAGGGGTGGATTCACACCTGAAACCCGTCATTGGACTGTCCGCCGTGTGGATGCTCGGAAGGCCGGTATGGGACGGTGACCGCAAGGAAGCGTTGCAACTTCGAGCAACTGCAACCGCTGCATCGCAGACATAGGCCAACAAAAATCGAACGGCAGCAATAGGATCGCAAGCCGCCTTCCACACAACCCGAACGCCATACCTCTTCAACACCTCGCTCACCCTCTTGCGCACCGCCCTGCTCGCCTGTCCATACCTGAGCAACAACTCCGCAACCACATCATCCGTATCCGAATGGAAAAACGCCATCGGCACCTTGAGCACTTCCGCCAACTTGCGCCCGGTCAGCAGGTCCGGTTTGTGTTTCCCCAGCTCATAGCAATTGACCCGTGCGCCAGCCACAAACTGGTAGGCACCCGCCTCAGACCCACTCGACAGCCCCCATCTTCTTGAATGCCCTGTCAATCAGCTACGCAACTCGTAGTATCTGCATCACGAAAAACCGGCAAGCATCACCCCTTTCTGAAGGAGATGCAATGTCAGACGCCAATGGAATGCTTCGTGGAGAGTCGAACCCATGAAGCACATCCCTCCATCCCCTCCCCCCGAAAACACCCACGCCCAGAAGCTTGCAACAGCGCTGCACGAAATGGACCGCTTTGTGCAGCAAGGCTGTGCCGAGGTTTCCGCCCTGGCCCAGCTGGCGCTGGCCTGGCTGGAGATCCCCGAAGGCCATCAGCGGCTGGACGTGGTGGCGCAGGCGCTGGTGACCATCCGCAACAGCGCTGAATCGCTGGCGGAGTTCGCGGGCAGTGAAGCCCGGGTGATGAACTGCGAGTACGAGGACCAGGCAGAGGTGCGCCGCAGCGAGGCGGCCAAGGTGGCTGCCGAAGAGGCCGGGCATGTGTACACCGTGGTGGGGCCTGGGGTGGCGCGCGGCGTCAGGTAGTCCCGGAGGCCATGGGGCTGCGCCCCGTTGCACCCTGCACGGCCGTCTATCCCTTGCGCGTGCGAAACAGCAGCCACAGCAGATACACCCCGCCCAGCAGCCCCGTCACCAATCCGATGGGCAGATGCAGGCGCACGGGTGCCCACTGGCTGAGCATGTCGGCCGCCAGCAGCAGAACGGCGCCCATGGCTGCCGCCGTGAACAGGGGCACGTCGGGCGACAGCCCCAGGCGCCTGGCCACCTGGGGCGCGGCCAGCGCGATGAAGGCGATGGGCCCTGCCGCTGCCGTGGCGATGGCGGTGAGGGCCACGGCAGCCATCACCATGGTGAGCCGCGTGCGCGGCACGTTGACGCCGAGCTGGGTGGCGGCATCGTCGCCCAGCTCCAGCAGGTTGATGCGGCGGGCGCACCACAGCACAACGGGCACGATGGCGATGAAGCCCAGCGCGGCGGGCACGACATGCGCCCAGGTCCGCGCGCTGAGCGAGCCGGCCAGCCAGCGCTGCGCGGCGACGGCCCGGTCCAGGTCCCCCATGACCAGCAAGATGGTGTTCAGGCCCGAGAGCGTGGCCCCCACGCCTATGCCCACCAGCACCAGCCGGTAGCCGCCGGCCGCACGCCGGCCCCCGGACAGCGCAAGCACGACCGCCGCCGTGGCCATGCCCGACAGCACGGCGGCCAGCGATGTCCACAGCGGCCCGGCGTCACCCAGCACGATGAGCGCAATCGCCCCGCTGGCCGCGCCGGTGGTGAAGCCGATCACGTCCGGCGAGCCCAGCGCGTTGCGGGAGATGGACTGGAAGATGGCGCCCGCCATGCCAAGCGACGCGCCCACGAAGACGGCCGTGAGGACACGCGGCAGCCGCACCCGCTGCACGATGCGCTCTGCTGCGGGGTTGGAGCCCGTGCCAAGCAGGCTGTCGAGCACTTCGGCGGGGCTGAGGGACAGGGTTCCCGTGCCCAGCAGCAGCACACCCAGCACCAGGGCCAGCACGACCAGCGCCATGCCCACGGCCAGCGGCCTGGGCCGCCAGAGAAACGAACAGGCGCCCCAGCGCACAACCGATGTGTTCACGGAGCTCTTCATAGCCTGCTCAACCGGTATCTGCACGCCACCCAGACAAAGAACGGCCCGCCGATCAGGCAGGCGACGATGCCCGCAGCCACTTCGGCAGGTGCCGCGACGACGCGGCCCAGCACATCGGCACCCAGCAGCAGCACCGCCGCGTAGAGCGCGGACAGCGGCAGTATCCAGCGGTAGTCCGGCCCGCACGAGAGGCGTGCAAGATGCGGCGCCACCAGGCCGACGAAGGCGATGGGCCCCACGGCCGCCGTGGCCGCCCCGGCCAGCAGCATGACCGCCAGGCAGGCCAGTTGCGCGGTGGCGCGCACATTGACGCCCAGCGCCAGGCCCACGTCATGCCCCAGCGCCATGGCGTTGAGCTGGCCGACGATGGCCCAGGCCGCCGCCAGCCCCGCCGCCACGGCGGCCGCCAGCACGGCGGCGCTGGCATAGCCGCTGCCCTCCAGGGAGCCGGCCGCCCAGTGGCGAAAGCCGTCGAAGACTTCCGGGGGTGCGTTGAGCAGGATGATGCCGGCGCTGGAGGTGAGCATGACCGACAGGCCGGCCCCGGCCAGGACCAGGCGCACCGGGTGCGCGCCCGCGCCCCGGGACTGGCCGAACGCGAAGACGGCAGCGCCCGCCAGCCCCGCGCCGGCAAAGGCGCACCAGACGTACTGGAGCACGGACGTCAGGCCGAAGGCCGTCATGCCGATGAGCACGGCCAGCGCCGCACCCGCGTTGACGCCCAGCAGGCCCGGCTCCGCCAGGGGATTGCGGGTGACGGCCTGCATGAGCGCGCCGGCCACGCCCAGCGCCATGCCGGCCAGGATGGCTACCACGGTGCGGGGCATGCGCAGCAGGCTGACGATCAGGTGCTGGTCATCACGCAGGTCCGGAGCCCGCAGCGCGCCGAGGATGTCGGCCAGCGCAATGTCGCGCGAGCCGACGGTGATGCCGAGCACGGCGATGATGGCCAGCGCCAGCAGCCCGCCTGCAAGGCCCAGCCAACGCCTGCAGTGCAGGGGAGCGCGCGGAGCGCGCGAGGCAGGCCGAGCCACCGCGCCTTGGAGCCGTGCACGCATGGCTCAGCGGAAATGGCTTGCCACGGCGTCGACCATCTGCTGCCCCGAGTAGTAGTCGATGCGAAACGAGGTCGGGCCCAGCGGATAGACGCGCCGGCCGGCAACGGCGGGCAGGTTGGCCAGCAGCGGATCGTCCAGGAAGGCCTGCACATCGCCTTGCGAGGCGCCGAGCAGGAAGACGGAGTCGCCGGTGATGGCGGCCGAGAGATTCTCGCGGGAGATGAATTCGAAGTCCGAGGCGCGTGTGACCTGGGCGGCCAGCGCGGGCGGCAGGCCCTCCACCTTGAAGCCCAGTGCGGCCAGCAGCCGCGCATGGGGGCTGGCGGCGCGGCCTATGGAGTAGCTGCCGGCCAGGTTGTAGGCGACGATGCTGACCGGCTGGGCCGGTGGCGTGATGGAGGCGGCGGTCTGCGCCACATGGGCATCGAAGCGGGCAATGGCTGCGGCGGCCTCCTTCGCATGGCCCGTGATGCGGCCGAGCTCGGTGGCGATGTCCTGCCAGGACTGGCTGGAGTAGTCGACCACGACCATGGGCACGCCCTGCGCCTGCAGTTCGGTGCGGTGCTGGGCCACGCTGTCGGCTCCGGTGGCGGAGGCCACCAGCAGGTCGGGGCTGGCGCCGATGGCGGCCTCGATGTCGAATTGCAGGTTGCGGTAGAGCACCTGCACGCCGCGCTTGTCGGCAACCGCGGCCCATTGCGAGAAAAAGCCCTTGTCGTCGGTCATGCGGCTGGGCGTGGTCGCGGCGGTCGCGACGACCGGCGCATCGATGGCCAGCAGGATGCCGGTCACGCTGGGAGAGGTGGAGACGATGCGCCGGGGCAGCGGTGCATGGTCTGCGTGTGCTGCAGCCGGCGTATCCGATGTATCCGGCGTATGCGGTGCGGCGCCCGCCACGGGAACGGCGGCGCGTGGAAACCATGCGAAACAGGCCAGCACGGCCAGTGCGGCGGCCGCGCCCAGGGCGGCAAGTTGGAGTCTGTTCATCTCGATCCGAAGCGACGGGGCCGGGCGCCAGGGCGGCGTCTCCAGCATATTCCGTATTGTAGAATTCATTCCACATTGCAAACACCGAAGGACCTATCGATTGTGGGAAATGACCGGCCATGACGCAGCGCCTGAGTGCTGATGCGGTGACGCTGCGCTACGGCGAGCGCACGATTTCGCAGGGCCTGTCCCTTGTCATTCCCGATGGTTCCTTCACCGTCATCGTGGGGCCGAACGCCTGCGGCAAGTCCACCCTGCTGCGCGCGCTGTCGCGGCTGCTGGTGCCGGCTGCCGGGCAGGTCATCCTGGATGGCAGGCACATCTCGCAATTTCCCGCCAAGGAGGTGGCGCGGCGCCTGGGCCTGCTGCCGCAAAGCGCGGTGGCGCCCGAGGGCATCACGGTGGCGGACCTGGTGGCGCGGGGGCGCTACCCCCATCAATCCTTCCTGAGGCAGTGGACGGACGCGGATGAGCAGGCCGTGGCCGAGGCCATGCAGGCCACCGATGTGGCAGTGCTGTCCGACCGCCTGCTGGACGAGCTGTCAGGCGGCCAGCGCCAGCGGGTGTGGATTGCGATGGTGCTGGCGCAGCAGACGCCGATCCTGCTGCTGGACGAGCCCACGACGTTCCTGGACATCGCCCACCAGATCGAGCTGATGGAGCTGCTGGCGGATCTCAACGACGCCGGCCGCACGGTGGTTGCGGTGCTGCACGACCTCAACCAGGCCTGCCGCTATGCCTCGCACCTGATCGCCATGCGCGACGGGCGCATTGCCGCGCAGGGCGCGCCCGGAGCGATCTTCACGGAGCAGTTGGTGCAGGAGGTGTTCGGCCTGCCGGCCGTGATCATTGCGGACCCCGTGTCGGGGACGCCCCTGGTGGTGCCCAGGGGGCGCAGGGCCGTGAAAGCCATGGAGCGCGCCGCGGGGAACTGAGGCGCCCGGGCATTCTTCCCGGCGCGGCTTTCAAGGCGAATCTGCGCTGAAGGCCCGCCCGCCCGTGGACTGGTTGATCAGGCTGGCCTCGCGGAACAGCGCGACCCGGTCTTGCGGCGACTTGAGCTGGCCCAGGTCCGAGACGGTGGTGACCGCGCAGACGATTTCATGCTGCGCATCGAACACCGGCGCCGCCTGGCCCGTGACGTTGGACAGCAGGTGGCTGGTCATCTCGGACCAGCAGCGCTCGCGCACTTCGTCGAGCACGGCCTTGGCCGGCGGCTTGCCACGGAAATGGGCGGGCTGCTGGCGCCGTGCGGCGTCGATGGTGGCCTTGGGCAGGAAGGCCTGGAACACCAGGCCGCAGGCGGTGTTGTCTATGGGCAGGATGTCGCCCAGCGCCAGCGGGTTGATCGAGAAGTAGGCGCTGCGGTACCAGCGCACCAGGGTGGGCCCCCGGTCGGTCCAGATGGCCACGCCGCCGCTGAGCGCATGGCTGTGCGTCAGCGCCTTCATGCGCTGCGCCGCAATCTCCACCGCATCCACACGCTTGAGCGCGCCAATGCCGATGCTCAGCGCCGCGCTGCCCAGGTCATACAGGCCGCTGGCGGGGTCCTGCTTGGCCAGGCCTTCCTTGACGAGGCTTTGCAGGTAGCGGTGGGCCGTGGAGCCCCCCGTTCCCGTTCGCCGGGCCACCTCGCCCAGCGCCAGCTCGCTTTCGGCATTGGCCAGGACCATGAGAAACCGGGTGGCGATGGAGACGGACTGGATGGTGCCGGAGCGCTTCTCGCCGGCTGTCGTCTGAGGTGTTGTTGTTTTCAAGGGCTGGACTTTCTTGCCTGTACCAGGCGCATCGCAGGTGGGGGCGCAGGCGCCGCCGGTGTCGATGATACCGGCTCTGCCGAAGGCTCTGCGCGGGCGCGCGCACACCATTTCGCCGTTGTTTCTTCCTTCCGCATGTGGGAATGCATTCCCTACTGTGGAATTTCAATGCATGATGGCGACCTTTGAAAAATACGAATCATTCTCATCAAAGGAAGATGCTGTGAAGCTGTGTTTCCATCGCAGGCTCCCGTCCCGGGCGGGCGCCATCGCACTCTCTACCCTGATGGCGCCGGCCGGCGCCTTCGCTCAGGGCGCGTCGGGTTCCGGGGGGGAATCCAACGCGCTTGAAGCGGTCGTGGTCAGCGGAGAAAAGGTCAGGCGCGAACTCAAGGACACGGCCTCCTCCGTGTCGGTCAAGGCCGGCAAGGACCTGGCCCGGCAGGAGTCCGGCAATGCCTCGGTCCACGAGGTGCTGCACGACGTGCCCAACGTGGTCTACACCGACACGGTGGGCGCGCCCATCATCCGCGGGCAGGACACGCAGGGCCCCAACAACGGCCAGAACGTCTTCTGGGGCGGCACGGTGCCGCGCGCCACCATCAACCTGGACGGGCACTATCTCAACTACAACGAGATGTTCTTCGGCGCGACCTCGGTCTGGGATGTGGAGAGCATCGAGGTGTTCCGCGGCCCGCAGACCACCTCGCAGGGTGCCAATGCCATTGCGGGCGCCATCGTCGTGAACACCAAGGACCCCAGCTTCAAGCGCGAAGGGGCCTACCAGCTGGAGGCGGGCGACTACCACTCGCGGCGTGCGTCCATCGCCGTCTCCCGCCCCGTGGGCGAGGAGCTGGCCGCGCGGCTGGCCGTGGACTACTCGGGGCGCGATACCTTCATCGACTACACCAATCCGCAGTTCCAGCGGGGCCAGGCCGATCAGGATTTCCGCGCGCTGAATGCACGCATGAAGTTCCTGTGGCTGCCCAGCAGCGTTCCCGGCCTGGAGGCCAAGTTCACCTATTCCCACAACGACAGCAACCGCCCCAGCCAGGAGGCAGCGTCCGCTCCGTTCAACGCGCTGGAGCACTGGACGACGACCATGCCCAGCTGGAAGCAGAAGACCGACACCGGCATCCTCGACCTCAGCTACGAGCTGGGCAACGGCGTGCGGCTGGTCAACCAGTCCCAGTATTCGCGCTCGTCCGTGCAGCGCTATACCGGCATTCCCGGCGAGGGCGATGCCGATATCCGCCAGAACAATGTCTCCAATGAGCTCCGCGCCCTGGTGGGCAGCGACAAGGACCGCCTGAGCGGCTTCGGTGGCGTCTACTACGCGCGCACCGGCACGGACGAAAGCCTGCTGCTGCGCGGCCTGTCCGCCTTCGACGACACGAAGAAGAACCTGGGCGTCTTCGGCGAGCTGAACTGGCGCCTGGCCGACCGCTGGACCCTGACCAGCGGCCTGCGCTACCAGCAGGACGAGGTGGTGCGCACCGGCACTTCGGTGCTGGCACCCACCGCCCTCAACTACACGAAAACCTTCTCGGCACTGCTGCCCAAGCTGTCCCTGGCCTATGCCGCCACACCGCGCTGGACCGTGGGCGCGCTGGTCAGCCGGGGCTACAACCCGGGCGGTGTGTCGCTGAACCTCACCAGCCGGCAATGGGCCTATTTCAAGAAGGAGTCGATCTGGAACTACGAACTGTTCAGCCGCGCCAGCCTGCTCGATGACCGACTGATGCTCAACACCAACCTGTTCTACATGGACATGCGGGACGCGCAGTACAACATCCCCGTGGTCATCTCCCCGGGCGTGGCCCAGTCCTACACCATCAACGCGGAGAAGGCGCATGCCTACGGCTTCGAGCTGGGCGCCGACTACCGCGCGCTGGACAACCTGCGGATCAAGGCCGGCGTGGGCGTGCTGCGCACCCGCATCGAGGAAATGGGCAGCAACCCCGGCTACGAGCACAACCGCTTCGCCCGCTCGCCCGGCTACAACCTGAGCCTGGGCGTGAGCTGGGACGCCAGCCCCCGGTTCAATGTCTCCGGCCAGGTGCGCCACCTGGACGGCTACTACTCCGATACCGCCAACACGCGCGCCTATGCGGTGGGCTCCAACACCATCGCCGACCTGCGCATGACCTATGCCTACAGCGCGCGCGTGCAGCTGTACGGCTATATCAAGAACGTCTTCGACAGGCGCGCACCCACGTATCTGCAGCAAAACCGCGGCATCGGCGGCATCGAGGCCAGCATGACAGCGCCGCGCATGATCGGCGTGGGCGTGCGCGGAACGTTCTGAGATGGGAATGACAGCAGACATGACAACCCGCAAACCCCTGCACATCGGCCTTTCGCTGGCCCCCACCTGGCTGAGCGGCGACGCCTGGCGGCGGCCCGGCAGCCATATCGAAGGGCTGTACTCCAGCGACTTCGCCCTGGACCTGGCCCGGCGCGCCGAGGCTGCGCACCTGGACTTCGTCTTCCGCCCGGACGTGAGCTTTCTGCCCATGGAGGCGCTGGAAACGGGCGCAGGCTTCGCCAGCCTGGACCCCACGGTGCTGATGGCAGCGCTGGCGCGCGAGACCTCGCGCATCGGCCTGGTGTCCACGGTATCGACCACGTTTTTCCCGCCCTATGCGGTGGCGCGCCAGCTGCAGTCGCTGCACTGGATCAGCAACGGCCGCGCCGGGTGGAACATCGTCACGGCCCTGCAGGGCCACGAGAACTTCGGGCTGCAGGCCATGCCCGATGCCGATGAACGCTACGCGCGGGCCGCAGAATTCACCGACGTGGTGCGCCGGCTGTGGGCCAGCTTCCCCAACGAGGCCTTGAAGATCGACCGGGACAGCGGCCGCTACGCCGATGCCTCGCTGGTCCACCCCATAGACCACGAGGGACCGCACCTGAAGGTGCGCGGCCCGCTGAACCTGCCGGAGTTCGGCGGCCCGCGCATTCCGCTGGTGCAGGCGGGCGCGTCCAGCACAGGGCGCGACTTTGCCGCATCGGTGGCAGACATTGTCTTCGCGCCCACGCCGGACCTGGACGCGGCGCTGGAGCTGCGCCGGGACCTGTCTCGGCGCGCCCAGCGCCATGGCCGCCAGGCGCAGGATGTGCGCCTGCTGCCCGGCCTGAGCCTGTACCTGGCCGACACCCGCGAGCAGGCCCGGGAGATGTTCCAGCAGACGCACGGCCGGGTGGACAGGGGCCGCAAGCTGGCATCGATCAAGGCCATGGTCGGCCTGGACCTGACGGACTGGCCCGCAGACCGGCCGATCACCGCAGCCGACCTTCCGGCCCCCGTGGCAACCCCGTCCAGCCGCACGCATGCGGGCCTGCTCAGGCGCCTGATGGAGCGCGAATCACTGCGCATCGACCAGCTGCTGCAGCGGCCGGAAATCCTCTCCGCCGCGCACTGGCAGGTGGTCGGCACGGTGGACGATGCCGTGGCGCAGATCACCGAGTGGAGCGCCGCTGGCGCCATCGACGGCTTTCTGGCCGCGCCCGGCGGCTCCGTCGAGTCCCTGCATTGCGTGCTGGAGCAGCTGGTGCCGCGCCTGGTGGAGGCCGGCCTGTTCCGCTCCCGCTACACGGGCACCACGTTCATGGAGCACCTCGACGAATCGAGGTAGAGGCTGCGCCCTGCCCTCGCCTGGCCTTCACTGCGCCCGCGTGTCGGACCCGCCATCGGGCTCGAACGCAAAGCCCACGCCATAGACGGAGCGAATCCACTCATGGCGGTCGTCCGCCGCCTTGAGCTTTTTGCGCAGGTTCTTGATGTGGCTGTCGATGGCGCGCTCGTTCACGTCCAGCGTGTCGGCGCAGGCCAGCTCCAGCAGCTGCGCGCGGGAGTACAGGCGGCCGGGCTGGCGCATCAGGGCCTGCAGCAAGGTCAGCTCCCGCTTGGTCAGCGGCAGCACGCTGCCGTTGAGCATGGCGCGGCCCTGCTCGGGCAGCAGCGTCAGGCGTTGCTGCGCGGGGCCGGGGCCGGCACTGCGGCGCAGCACGGCCTTGACGCGGGCCACGACTTCGCGCGGGGCGAAGGGTTTGCAGATGTAGTCGTCCGCACCCAGCTCCAGGCCCAGCAGGCGGTCCATTTCCTCGACACGCGCGGTGAGCAGGATGACGGGGCTGGCGCTGTGGGGGCGGAACTGGCGCAGGATGTCCAGGCCGTCCAGCCCCGGCAGCATGATGTCCAGCACGGTAAGGTCGGGCGGGGAGCGCAGCATGCGGTCCAGCGCCTCGCGCCCGTGGCGGATGTGCTCGACTTCGTAGCCTGCATGGCGCAGGTAGTCGATGACGATGGCGGCCATGTCGGTTTCGTCTTCGACCAGGAGGATGCGTGCAGGCTTCATGGCGCGGGATTTTCCAGCAAGGGCAGCCACAGCGTGATGCGCAGGCCGCCGAGCGGCGAGGCGGCGGCCTCGATGCTGCCGCCATGGGCCTGGACGATGGTGCGGCAGATGGCCAGCCCCAGGCCGGAGCCGCCCAGGCCGTCGCCGTCGCGCACGCGGGAGGCGTCCACGCGGTAGAGGCGGTCGAACAGGCGCGGCAGGTGCGGGCTGGCCACGCCGGGAGCCGTGTCGTCCCAGCGCAGTTGCAGCATGCTGCGGCCCTGCATCTGGACGATTTCGGCGGACACCTGCAGCCGCCCGCCCGCAGCCGTGTAGCGCAGGCTGTTTTCCAGCAGGTTGGCAAACACCTGGTGCAGCCGGTGCGGATCGCCCTGCACCAGCGGCGGCGGAACGCGCGCGGCCAGCTGGTCCACGGTGGAGCGGTCCAGGCCAATGCCGACTTGCTCGAAGCCGGGCCGCGCGCCGTCCAGCGCCTCGCCCAGCAGGGTCAGCACATGCACGGGCACATGGCCCGAGCCGTGCAGGGCCTGCGGGTCGTCCAGGCTCACGCGCAGGTCGCTGACCAGCCGTATCAGCCGCATGATCTGCCGGTGCAGGCGCAGCGCCATGCGGTCGTCCATGGGCAGCACGCCGTCCTGCACGGCCTCGACCTCGGCGCGCATGGTGGACAGCGGTGTGCGCAGCTCATGCGCCACGTCGGCCAGCCAGCGCTGGCGCGAGGCCTCCATGGTGGCCAGCTGCACGGCCATGTCGTTGAAGGTTTCCGCAAGGCGGGCCAGTTCCGCATCGCCCTTGATGGCCACGCGCGTGTCCAGCCGCCCGGCCGCAATGCCGCGCAGGCCATCGACAAAGGCGGTCAGTGGCTCCAGCCAGCGCCGCGTGAGCCAGGCCGACAGCAGTAGCGCCAGCAGCAGGCCGGCCAGCCCGGTCCAGGCCACGAAGTCCATCTGCTGCGCGAGGAAGGCGCGGTCCAGGTCGCGCTGCATGCCCTGCCCTGTCTGCACGGGGGACAGCACGATCTCGCCAATGGCCTGCCCGTTGGCAGCGCGCAGAACGCGGTGCGCCGCACCGGGCTGCGGCGCCATGCCGGAGATGAGCTGGCCCTGGGCATCCAGCAGGCCCACGCGCGCCCACGGGCCGCCGAACGGGCGGTCTGGCGGCGGGCCAGGGCGGTCTGTACGGTCGGAGCGATCTGATCGATCGGCAGGCTCCCCGCCTTCCGGCCCAGGTGGCGGCGGAAACTCCGGGCCCGGCCCCGGACCGTGGCTTCCTTCAAAACCAGGCCTCGGCTCCGGCATGGGCATGGGCATGGACATGGGCATGGGGGGCCGTGGCCCGGGCTCGCCCACAGGAAAGCCCCGGCCCATGCCTGCGCCAGGGCGCACCATGTCGCGCCAGAAACCGGGGTTGGCGCGCGCCGCATCCCAGCCGCCGTTTTGCTCATGGTGCTGGACCAGACGCTCGGCCAGCCCGTCCATGCCGGTCAGCTCCACCTCGGCCATGTACGGGCCCAGGCCCCGCTGTAGCCCCAGGCGCGAGAACCCGAGAAACACCAGCAGCAGGGCCACCAGCAGCACGGCCAGGGCGAAGAAGGCCTTGTGCTGCAGCTTCAGGCGTGGGAGGCGGAGGCTCATTCAGTTGCTGCGTCAGACGGCAATGCCGATGGATATCGTGGCGGTGTGGCCATTGGTGGTGTCTCCGGTGAAGGTGGGCGTCTGCCAGGCGATCTGCTCGCTGGTGTTGTCGCCGAAGACATTGTCCGATGACACGCTGACCCGCGACAGGTTGGAGACGCTGGCGCTGTAGCCGCTGACACCGGCATAGACGGCGCTGGCCACGTCCTTGGGCATGGCCATCTGCGAGGTCAGCAGCTTGTTGGTGTAGCTGCCGGCCGTGTTGAGGCTGCGGAACACCTCGAAGTGCATGTGCGGCCAACGCCCGTCATAGCAGCCCGGGAAGATAGTCACAAAGGTGCATTCGCCATTGCTGTCCGTCGCCTGCACGCCGCGCAGGAAGTTCTGGTTGAGCAGGTCGGTGGAGTACAGCGAATACTCGCCCTCGCGGGTGCAGTGCCACAGGTAGATGGCATAGCCTTCCAGCGGGCTGCAGTTGGTGCTGACGTTGACCAGGGTGATCTTGAGCGTCAGCGGCAGGCCCGCAGCCGTGCCGCTCATGCCGCCAAAGCTGCTGCGCAGGTCGCTGCGCACCACGCCGCTTTGCGACAGCACATTGACCAGGCTGCCGCGCGAGCCGTTGGAGCCGTCGGCGGGGTAAGGGCCTTCGGTTTCCGTGGGATCGACCATGCAGGTGCCGGTCGTGGTTCCAGTCCCCGTGCCCGTACCAGTGCCCGTACCCGTGTCGGTGCCCGTTCCTGTCCCGGTTCCGGTGCCCGTGCCGGTTCCTGTCGAATCACTGGAATCACCACCACCGCCACAGGCGGACAGAAGCGTCACGGCGCCGCCAGAGGCCATCAGGCCCAGCATGCGGCGCCGGTCGAACAGGCGGCGCGCCATGACTTGCAGATCGTGCTGAAGGCCCAGGTCGTGGGCATCTTGAGAGTGGTTCATGGGGATGGCTTTTTCATGAGGGCCTGTGCGCAGGCCCGTGGGGTTGCAGACAGCCCGGCGGCGTGGCCCGCCGGGCCACGCGATCACTGCTGCGGATGGGGCGGCGGCCCGCCTGCGCCGGGCCCGCCGGCCGGCATGGCCACCAGCTGCCCGTTCAGGCTGCGGCAGGTGCCGGCCAGCGTCTTGCCATCGGGCATGGTCAGGGTCACGCTGTCACCTTCGGCCTTGCCCTGGCAGGCGGTATAGGCCTCGGGCGGCGGCGACGGCGGATTGCCGTGCCCCCCGTGGCCCTGCGCATGGCTGCAGGCCGCCGCGAAGGCCGCCAGCGCCAGCACCAGGGCCGGGCGAATGCGTGAAGCGTTGGTTTGCGAGAAATCAATCATGGTCTTTTCCTGGAGTTGCCAAGGAATTCTTGCGACCAATCTGGGGGGAAATTGGGAGAAGTGGGGACGAGCTGGTACAAGCTCACAGAGCGAGTGGGTCAACAAGCTCTGCATCGCACAACAGAACCATGAAACCAACAAGATTCCTGCTGCTGGCCGCCCTGCTCGGCCCACCCGCTCTTGCCGCAGATCTGACCGTGATCGAAATGCATGCGGCAAGCGGCAATGATCGCCCGTACAGCCTGGATGGCCAGCGGGTCAGTCCGGCTCAGTTGAGAAACACACTCTCCAGGAAGCTGACCGCAGCCCCCGATGCCAAAAGCACGGCACGCATTGCCGTGCTGGTCGATCCCGATGTGAAGGTCGGCGCTCTCTCCGAGCTTCGCGGTCTGGTGATGAAAGTGGGATTCGGCATGCCGCGCTATTTCATGACGACGCGGGTGAATGACAGGCTCTCCGAGATCCAGGTGAACTACAGCCCGGTCTTCCCGAGAAGCGGGCTGGAGGCGGTGATGTCGTCCGGCCAACCGGCTGCGGATCCAGCGGCAACAGCACCCACTCCGCCCCGCTGATCACAGCCCCAGCATTGTCTTTAGCAGTCAGAGGGCCGAGTTTTTATTCCAGCGTGACATTGGCCTTCTTGACCAGGCGCGCAAAGCGCTCCTGCTCGGAGCGCAGGAACTGGGCTGCCGCCTCGGGGCTGTTGAGCACGGTGTATTCGTCGCGCCGTGCAAAGCCGGCCTTGACCTCGGGGTCGGCAAAGGCAGAGGCGATGCTGTCGTGCAGACGCCGCACCTGGGCGGGCGGCATGCCCTTGGGGCCTATGGCGGCCACCCAGCCGGCGATGTCCACGCGCCGGCCGCGTCCAGAAAGACTTCGGCCGCGAGGTGGAAGATGGTGCCGTTGCCGGACGAGGCGTAGTTGAGGTCGCCGGGCTGCGCCTTCATGAGCGCCTGCAGTTCGCGCGCATTGCGCGCCGCCATCTTGGGGTGGACGACCAGCACAAAGGGCGAGCCGCCGACGATGGACAGCGGCGTGATGTCGGCCAGGCTGTCGTAGGGCAGCTTCTTGAAGACGCTGGGGTTGACGGCGTGGTTGTTGGCCACGAAGGCCTGGCCCTGGTGGGCGTGTGCTGGAACGCGGCCGATCTGGAGGGCCTGCAGACCCTGCCCTACCGCTGCGACACCCTGGCCGTGGCCGTGCCGGCCGGCCACCCGCTGGCCTTGCGCGACAGCTGCAGCTTCAGCGAAACGCTGGATTGCGAGCATGTGGGCCTGCCTGCCTCCACGGCCGTCTACACCATGCTGGCACGGGCGGCGGCCATCATCGGCCGGCCCATCAATTACCGCGCCGTGGTCAGCTCGTTCGACGCCACGATCCGCTGCGTGCGCGCCGGCCTGGGCGTGGCCATCATGCCCAGGGAGATCCTGGGCATGGCGGGCTCCGGTCAGGGCGGGCAGGGCGTGCAGGGTGTGCACATGGTGCCGCTCACCGATGCCTGGGCGCGGCGGCAGTTCGCCATCTGCTTCAGGGACGGCAGCCGGCTATCGCCTGCGGCGCGCACGCTGGTGGACTATCTGGCCGGGTGCGCCCAGGCGGGCTGAGCCGGCCTTGGGAGTTATCACGATTAATTGAAGTTTGCGTGATACATCCGCTACAGGGTCCCTCCAACAATGGGACCCATGAACACCGCCCTCATCACCCCCCAACCGGCACAGCCCAAGGATGGCCTGCGCATCCACCCGCTGTGGCTGCGCCTCACGCATTGGCTCAATGCGCTGGCCGTGGTCATCCTGGTGACCAGCGGCTGGCGCATCTACAACGCGGCGCCGTTCTTTGATTTCAGCTTTCCGGGCTCGATCACGCTGGGCGGCTGGCTGGGCGGGGCGCTGCAATGGCATTTCGCGGCCATGTGGCTGCTGGTGTTCAACGGACTGCTGTACCTGCTGCTCAACATCGCCAGCGGCCGGTGGCTGCGCAAGTTCTTTCCCGTCAGCGTGCAGGGCGTGCGCCAGGACCTGGTGTCCGCCCTCAAGGGCCGGCTGTCGCACGCCGACCCGGCCCGCTACAACCATGTGCAAAAGCTGGCCTACCTGTTCGTGGTGCTGGACCTGGTGGTGATCGTGCTGTCGGGCCTGGTGCTTTGGAAGTCGGTGCAGTTCCCGCTGCTGCGCGAGCTGCTGGGCGGCTATGAGTCCGCAAGGCGCGTGCACTTCTTCGGCATGTCCGCGCTGGTGGCCTTCGTGGTCGTGCACCTGGCAATGGTCGCCCTGGTGCCCCGGACCTTCCTGACCATGATCCACGGCCGTGCGCCCAAGTCCCCATGAAAATCTTCAAAGCCCCTTCCCTGCCCGGCGTCGATGGCGAGGCCGTGGTGCGCGAGGCACGCTCGCTGATCGCCCGCAAGCTCGACCAGCCCGCACGCCGCGCCTTTTTGCAACGCTCGCTGACGCTGGGCGGCCTGTCCCTGCTCACGGGCTGCAGCATCAGCGATGACAGCCACGTCGAGGCCGCGCTCAGCCAGGTATCGCGCTTCAACGACCGCATGCAGGGCCTGCTGTTCAGCCCCACGCGGCTGGCGCCCACCTATTCAGCAGCCGAGATCACGCGCCCCTTCCCCTTCAATGCCTACTACGGCGAGGACGAGGTGCGCGAGGTGGACGGGGCCAGCTGGCGCCTGGAGGTGACCGGCATGGTCGCCGACCGCCATGCCTGGACCCTGGCCGAGCTGCGCGCCATGCCGCAGGACGAACAGATCACGCGCCATATCTGCGTGGAAGGCTGGAGCGCCATAGGCCGCTGGGGCGGCGTGCGCTTTGCCGATTTCCTGCGCCACATAGGCGCCGACACCAGCGCCAAGTACGTCGGCTTCAAGTGCGTTGACGACTACTTCACCAGCATCGACATGGCCACGGCCCTGCATCCGCAGACGCTGATGGCATTGACTTACGACGGGCAGCCCCTGCCGCCCAAATATGGCTTTCCGATGAAGCTGCGCATGCCCACCAAGCTGGGCTACAAGAACCCGAAGCACATCCAGGCCATGTTCGTCACCAACACCTACTCCGGCGGCTACTGGGAAGACCAGGGCTACAACTGGTTCGGAGGCAGCTGAGCGGCCTTCCAAGCCGCTGGGCCGCCAACGAAGGTGCGAGGCCGGGCCCATCCAAAGCCGGCCGATTTGCAATCCCGCAAACCGCTAATCCAAAGGAAGACTCAAATGACCAAGCTCACCACCACCCTGCTCGCCACCTGCCTCGCCCTGGCCGCCACCACGGCATTCGCTGCGGATGAGATGGCGAAGGACGGCATGTCCAACGGAGCCATGTCCAAGGATTCGATGTCCAAGGATGGAATGAAGAAGGACTCCATGGCCAAGGACGGCATGAAGAAAGACTCCATGTCCAAGGACGGGATGAAGAAGGACTCGATGTCCAAGGACGGCATGCACAAAGATGGCATGCACAAGGACGGCATGTCCAAGGATGGAATGAAGAAGGATTCCATGGGCAAGGACGCCATGTCCAAATAAGCAGACGGACTCGCCTGATCCGTCTGGTGCCCTCCAGGCGGTCGGGCCGTCGGGGCTGCTTGGAAAGCTGACTGGGGCTGCCGGTCAGGCAACCAGGCACAGAGCCCGGTCCTGCCTGCGCCCCGAATGCCCGCTCTGCAACAGAAGCGGGCCGGCGGGCTTCAGCGGCGCTGCGGAGGACGCGGGCCCGGTGCGCCGGAGCGTTGCTCGATGTGGCGGAACGTGAGGCGACCCTTGTTCAGGTCATAGGGCGACATTTCAAGCGTCACCTTGTCGCCGGCCAGCACGCGGATGCGGTGCTTGCGCATTTTTCCGCCGGTATAGGCGATGAGCTGGTGGCCGTTTTCCAGCGTTACGCGGAAGCGGGAATCAGGCAGCACTTCGTCTACCCGGCCTTGCATTTCGATCAGTTCTTCTTTAGCCAATGGGACTCCTGTGAGTACATGTTGAAAGGGTTGCGTCGCCGCAAGTTGCTGGTGCAGCACCATGCTGCGGCCTTGGGCCAGCGCAGGATGACCGCTGCACGCAGGCAGCGGAGCATCGAAAAAGGGAAAAGAGGACCCTGCAGGTGGCAGGGAGAGTGCGGACCCGGGAGGTGGGTTGGATTCGCGTGGTGCTCGCCGTTGAGAGTGACAGTTGCGGACCTCGTCACAGACTTTGTGACAGTGGGCGGCTAACGGCAGCCCGGAGACCGCGAAGGTGTCAGACGGGCACTGAGGAGGCGAACAACAAGGACAGCACCTCCATCAGTATAGGTGAATTGCCGGCCCCGCGTTGAAGCGGCGCCGGGTACCGCACCTGTACGGGACGGCATTTTCCCTGTCGCGACTGGGGCAATTCGCAGTCGAACCGGAAGTAGTGCCCTCTCTTGGTGGTTGTGGCGGCATCGAAGCGGCCGCAGGCGGCCCGCCTCATGCCTTTCACTCATGCCTTTCACCTATCCCAGCTTGGGCAGCAGGTTGAACAGCAGCACCATCAGCAGGCCCACAAAGGACACGATGGACTGGACCACGGTAATCGTCTTGGTGGCCTCGCCCATGCTCATGCCGAAGGACTCCTTCACCATCCAGAAGCCCGCGTGGTTGGCGTAGTTGAAGAACAATGAGCCGCAGCCGATGGCCAGCGCCAGCAGCGGCACGTTCAGCGAAGGATCGGAGGCCGCCAGCGGCGCCAGCAGGCCCGCCGCGCCCACGATGCCCACGGTGGCCGAGCCGGTGGACACCGACAGCAGCATGGCGATCATCCAGCCCAGCACCAGCGGAGGCAGGGCGAACTGCTGGGTCATGTGTACGATGGCATCGCCCACCTTGGCGCTGGTCAGTATCTGCTGGAACGCACCGCCGCCCGCAATGATGAGCATGATGCCGGCGATGGGCTTGAGGCTCTGGCCCAGCGCGTCGCGCAGCTTCTCGGCATCGGCGCCGCGGAGATAGCCCAGGGTGATGGAGGCAAACACCACGCCCAGCAGCATGGCCACCAGCGGATTGCCCAGGAAGGCCGCCGCATGCAGCAGGCCCGAATCCTTGGGCAGAAGCACCTCGGCCAGCGCATGCACCAGCATCAGCAGCGCGGGCAGCAAGGCGCACAGCACGCCCATGCCGATGCTGGGCGCACTGCCCTCCCCGCCCTCCTTCTTGCCTGATGTGAACTGCTCCAGCAGGGCTGCATCGGGGCGCGTGCTCATGCGCGGCGTGATGAAGGCGCCATACAGCGGGCCACCCAGCACCATGGCGGGAATCACGGCCAGAAAGCCGTACAGCATGGTCGGGCCGACCGTGGTGTGCAGCGTGGCGATGGCGGTGAGCGGGCCGGGGTGCGGCGGCACCATGCCGTGCATGGCGGCCAGCGCGGCGATCACGGGCACGCCCACATAGACATAGGCCGATCCCTTGAAGCGCTCATTGCTTTCCAGCTTGCGCGCCACGCTGAAGATCAGCGGCAGCATGACCACCAGCCCCACCTCGAAGAACATGGGAATGCCGATCACGAAGGCCACCAGGGTCATGGCCCAGGGAATCATGCGCTCGGACGTGCGCTGCAGGATGGCACTGGCCAGCCGCTCGGTGGTGCCGGAGTCCGCCAGGATCTTGCCCAGCATGGCGCCCAGAGCAATCACCACGCCCACCGCGCCCAGCGTCTTGCCGGCCCCGTTGGTGAGGTTCTTGACGATCTCGCCCGGCGCCATGCCCGTGGCAAAGCCCACGCCAATGGAAACCACCAGCAGGGCCAGCAAGGGATGAAGACGGATGCGCGAGACGATCAGCGCGACGAGGACCAGCACGCTGGCCAGCGCGATGAGCAGCAGTTGGGTATCGAATGAAGACATAGGAAGCTTGGAGTTGTGATTCTTGCGACGGACGCCCGCACGCTGGCGGCATGCGGTTTCCAATCGCTGCAAATCGTATGCCTGGCACCGGGAGCAAGCTGTAGGTTCCGGGCTTGTTCGCACGGGCAGCCGCTACGCGCAGCGGGGCAACTCAACTGCCAAGACAAAGCTCATAGACCGGCAAACCATCGGCACCTTTCGGATCGCACAGCCACAGACCCTCAAAGAAATGGTGATCCTGGTCGGCCAGGAGGTCTTCCACCGCGAAATGCAGTTCATGGAGCAGCTCTGATGGCGTGGGCGCCGCTGTGCGGCGTATCTGCACTACTGCGGAGATCTTCAGCCACTCACCGGTTATCCCTCGTTGGTCGTACTTGAAGATGATGTTCAGGCTGGAAATCGGCAAGCGGGCCAGCAACGCCTTTTCATTGAAGTCGCATCCAACGTCTTCGTGATACTCGCGCAGCGCAACTTCCATCAACTGTGCGTTGCCAGGCAGGGTCGCCTGGAAGGACCAGTACAGATCGGTCAACAGCTTTTCAGGAGGTCGCATATGCATCTCAAAGGAGTGAAGGGATCGCGTGCCAACAGATGTGCTGCGCTCTTGTTCCAGTGGCTACTGACCACGCACGCTAGGCCTGATCGCAGCTTACTTTGCAAAGCCCATCTCGGAATGGCGAAGCCCATGGTTCTCTTTTGGCCCATGCAAGGACAACCTCGCTGCAGCGCCAGTAAGGTGCACTGAAGCAAGCCTGGAAAGCGGCCAATGCCAGGGCCTCAGCCGCCAAACGCCTGACTGCCACAAAACCTTCACTCCTCCGTCACCGCACCGTCACGCGCAGCGGGTGCAATGTAAACGTTTTCAAGAAATCGTTTACATCCATGAGCATCACCGAGGTTGCACGCCGCGCGGGACTGTCCGTCGCCACTGTTTCGCGGGTTTTCAATTCGCCGGAGGTGGTCAATGCGCAAACGCGCAGCACGGTGCTGCGCGTGGCGCAGGAAGTGGGCTATGTGGCCAATGCCAGCGCCCGCACGCTGCGCACGCGCAGCAGCAAGGTGCTGGGCGTGGTGCTGCCCACGCTCACCAATCCGGTGTTTGCCGAGTGCCTGCAGGGCATTGCCTCGCAGGCGGCGCTGCGCGGCTATGCGATTTCGCCGTGCACCACCGAATACGACCACGCCGGTGAAGACGCGGCCACCACGCGGCTGCTGGCCAGCGGGGTGGATGCGCTGGTGCTGGTGGTCTCCAATCCTGGCGATTCGGCGGCGCTGGCGCGTGTGCGCCAGGCCGGCAAGCCCTATGTGCTGGCCTATCACCACACCCATGAGCATGCCTGCGTGGGCGTGGACAACACGGGTGCCGTCAGGGAGCTGGTGCTGCGCCTGGCTGCGGCAGGCCACAGCCGCATCGGCATGGTCACGGGCCAGTTGCAGGCGTCCGACCGCGCCCAGCAGCGCTGCCGCGGCTATGCGCTGGGCATGCAGGCCGCAGGCCTGTCGCCGCTGCCGGTCTGGGAGGTGCCCTTTGCCGCCACCGCCGTGCAGATGCTGCAGCACCACCTGGCCGAGCAGGCCCCGCCCACGGCCATTGTCTGCAGCAACGATCTGCTGGCGATACGCACCATCCGCGCGGCATCGCTGGCCGGGTTCCGCGTGCCTGCGGACCTCAGCGTCGTCGGCTTTGACGGGATTGCCATGGCGGGCGATCTCACGCCTTCGCTGGCCTCGATTTCCCAGCCCAACCACGACATCGGCTCGGCCTGCGTGCGCCTGCTGTGCGATGCGCTGGCGGGCAAGAAAACCCTGGCCGCGCAAGACAGCCTGTGCCTGCCGCATGGCTGGCGCAGCGGCGAGTCCTGCCGGCTCTGAAACCAACAACAGCGGCCCGCTCAAGCCAAGGCCGCGCCCTTCCCTTCCCCCACGCTCCCCAACCTCTTCGAGTACGCACCATGAAACTGACTGCCCTCCCCTTCAAGCCCTCCATCAAGCGCCTTGCCCTGCTGGCCGCCACCACCGCCGTCTGCGGCACGGCGCTGGCCCAGAGCGCCATCTGCTACAACTGCCCGCCCGAATGGGCCGACTGGGGCACGCAGATCAAGGCCATCAAGGCCGATACCGGCATCACCGTGCCGCCCGACAACAAGAACTCCGGCCAGTCGCTGGCCCAGCTGGTGGCCGAGAAGGCCAGCCCCGTGGCCGATGTGACCTACCTGGGCGTGACCTTCGCCATCCAGGCGCAGAAAGACGGCGTGGTCGCCGCCTACAAGCCCGCCAACTGGGACCAGATTCCCGCCGGCCTCAAGGACCCCAAGGGCGAGTGGGTGACCATCCACTCGGGCACGCTGGGCTTCATGGTCAACAAGGCGGCGCTGGGCGGCAAGCCCGTGCCGCAGTCCTGGGCAGACCTGCTCAAGCCCGAGTACAAGGGCCTGGTCGGCTACCTGGACCCGGCCTCGGCCTTCGTGGGCTATGTGGGCGCCGTGGCCGTGAACCAGGCCATGGGCGGCACGCTGGACAACTTCCAGCCCGCCATCGACTACTTCAAGAAGCTGCAGAAGAACGAGCCCATCGTGCCCAAGCAGACCTCGTATGCGCGCCTGCTGTCGGGCGAGATCGGCATCCTGCTGGACTACGACTTCAACGCCTACCGCGCCCGCTACAAGGACAAGGCCGACGTGGACTTCGTGATCCCCAAGGAAGGCACCGTGGTCATGCCCTATGTGATGAGCCTGGTGAACAAGGCGCCGCACACGGACAACGGCAAGAAGGTGCTGGACTATGTGCTGTCCGACAAGGGCCAGTCCATCTGGGCCAACGCCTACCTGCGCCCCGTGCGCGACGTGGCCCTGCCCAAGGAAGTGGCCGGCCATTTCCTGCCCGCCAGCGAGTACGCACGCGCCACCTCGGTGGACTACCAGAAGATGGCGGATGTGCAAAAGGGCTTCTCCACGCGCTACCTGCGTGAAGTGCGTTGAGCCGGGCGGACTGCATCGTGGGCATTCCCTCCCAAGCGCCAGGCGACTGGCGCGCCCGCGCGCTGCTGCTGGCCTGCAGCGCGCCGGCCGTGGCCTTCTTCGCGGCGTTCTGGCTGCTGCCGGCCGGCCTGCTGCTGGCGCTGCCGGCGCATGAAGGCTGGCGCACCTACTTCGCCACGCTGACCGACGCGCTGTACCTGCAAAGCCTGCTGCAGACGCTGGCCCTGTCGCTGGCCGTGACCCTGGCCACGCTGCTGATCGGCGCGGTGATGGGCATTGCGCTGGCGCGCCACCGCTTCGCGGGGCGCGGCCTGCTGCTGTCGCTGCTGACGCTGCCGCTGTCGTTTCCGGGCGTGATCATCGGCTTTTTCATCATCCTGCTGGGCGGGCGCCAGGGCGCGCTGGCCGACCTGTCGGTGGCCCTGGGCGGCGAGCGGATCACCTTCGCCTACGGGCTGCTGGGCCTGTTTCTGGGATACCTGTACTTCTCGCTGCCGCGCGCCATTGCCTCCTACACGGCAGCGGCCGAGGCGCTGGACCCGCACCTGGAAGAGGCCGCGCGCTCGCTGGGCGGCAATGGCTGGCGCGTGGCGCGCGATGTGTGGTGGCCGCAGCTGCTGCCCACCACGCTGGCCTGCGGCGCCATCGTGTTCGCCACCTCGGTGGGGGCCTTCGGCACGGCCTTCACGCTGTCGAGCAAGTTCGAGGTGCTGCCCATCACCATCTACAACGAGTTCACCAACTACGCCAACTTCGCCCTGGCCGCCAGCCTGTCGATCAGCCTGGGGCTGATCACCTGGCTGGTGCTGTGGCTGTCGCGGCGCTGGGCCGGTCCGGCTGCCTCGGGAATCTGACCATGCGGACCACACAAAAAATGCCACCACTGATGTGGCTGGTGACGGCCACCGTCACCCTGTTCATGCTGGCGCCCATGCTGCTGTCGGTGCTGGCCGGGCTGGTGCAGAACTACGGCCAGGGCCTGTCCAGCGGATTGACCACGCGCTGGCTGGCCGAGGTCTGGGCCGGCTACGGCAATACCGTGCTGATGTCGCTGCTGCTGGCCTGCGCCTGCGTGGCCATGACCTTGGTGCTGGGCGTGCCCTGCGCCTATGCGCTGGCGCGCAGCCGCTCGCCCTGGGCCCGGCATTTCGAGGAGCTGCTGACGCTGCCCGTGGCCATTCCGGGCCTGGCCAGCGCCCTGGCCCTGCTGCTGGCCTATGGCAGCGTGGCCGCCTTCCGCCAGAGCTTTGCCTTCATCCTGGTGGGCCATGTGGTGTTCACCCTGCCCTTCATGGTGCGCATGGTGGGCTCGGCCCTGCGCCGCCAGGAGCTGGTGGCGCTGGAGGAGGCTGCGCGCAGCCTGGGCGCCTCGTTCACGCAGCGCTTCCTGGGCGTGCTGGTGCCTGCCGTGCTGCCCGCCATCGTGGCCGCCTGCCTGATGGTGTTCACCCTGTCCATGGGCGAGTTCAACCTGACCTGGATGCTGCACACGCCGCTGACGCGCACCCTGCCCGTGGGCCTGGCCGACAGCTATGCGTCCATGCGCATCGAGGTGGGCTCGGCCTACACCCTCATCTTCCTCATCGTCATCCTGCCCGTGATGTGGCTGCTGCAGGCGCTGGGGCATTTCATCGAGAAGCATTATGGAAAGTAACAGCGTCGCCATCGACATCCGGCAGTGCGCCAAGACCTATGCCGACGGAACGCGCGGCCTGCAGGCCACCGACCTGCGCGTGGAGCCCGGCGAGGTGCTGGCCCTGCTCGGCCCCTCGGGCTGCGGCAAGACCACGCTGCTGCGCATCATCGCGGGGCTGGAGACGCCGGATGCGGGCAGCCGCATCGCCTTCGGCGACACCGACGTCACCCGCGTGCCCATAGAAAAGCGCCAGGTGGGCATGGTGTTCCAGCACTACGCGCTGTTCCCGCAGATGAGCGTGCAGGCCAACATAGCCTACGGCCTGCGCATACGCGGCGTGTCCGAGCAGGAGCAGCGCCGCGTGGTGGGCGAACTGGTGGACCTGGTGCGCCTGAACGGCCTGGAGCACAAGCGCCCGGCCGAACTGTCCGGCGGCCAGCGCCAGCGCGTGGCCCTGGCCCGCGCCGTGGCATCGCGCCCGCGCGTGCTGCTGCTGGACGAGCCGCTGACCGCGCTGGACGCCAAGCTCAAGGAAACCCTGCGCGACGAGCTGGCACAGCTGCTGCGCCAGCTGCGCATCACCGCCGTCCACGTCACGCACGACCAGCAGGAGGCCATGGCCATTGCCGACCGCATGGCCGTCATGCAGGCAGGCCGCATCCTGCAGGTGGGCGACGGTGAGAGCCTGTACCGCCGACCGGCCCATCCCTTTGTCGCCACCTTCCTGGGGCGCGTGAACCAGGTCGAACGCAGCGAAGACGATGCGCGCAGCAACCGGCTGGCGCTGGCCGGCATGGAGCTGGCCTGCCCGGCCGAATGCACGGGCGCGGCCCGGCTGCTGCTGCGCCTTGAAGACATCGAGGTCTGCGCCGCCGGCACGCCGGGCGCCGTGCCGGCATCGGTGGCGCGCCGCGTCTTCCTGGGCGACCGCCTGCAGCTCACGCTGGAACTGGCGGGCCACACGCCGCTGATGGCCGACGTGGCCCGCGACCACGCCGCGCAATCGGGCGACCGCGTGGCCTTGCGCATCGCCCCCCACCAATGGATGCCCAACCATGCCCACGCCTGAAACCCTGCGCCCCTCCATGACCACCTTCCTGGCCCAGCTCACCGACCTGCATATCCGCGAACCCGGCCGCCTGACCTACCGCCGCATCGATACCGCCCAATACCTGGAGCGCACGGTGCAAAGCGTGCTGGCCCTGCCTCAGCAGCCGCACGCCGTCGTGATCACCGGCGACCTGACCGACTTCGGCAGGCCCGCCGAATACGCCCACCTGCGCAGCCTGCTGGCGCCGCTGGGCGAGCTTCCCATCTACCTGCTGCCCGGCAACCACGATGACCGCGACGCGCTGCGCACCGCCTTTCCCGAGCACACCTGGCTGCGCAGCGAAGGCTTCATCCAGTACGCCGTGGACATCGGCGATCTGCGGCTGATCGCGCTGGACACCGTGGTGCCCGGCCACAGCGAGGGCGCGCTGTGCGAGGAGCGCCTGCAATGGCTGGAGCTGCAACTCACCGCCAGCGAAGGCCGGCCCGTGGTGATCGCCATGCACCACCCGCCCTTCGAGACCCTGATAGGCCACATGGACAAGATCGGCTTGCTGCAGGGTGCGCAGGCGCTGGAAGACCTGGTGCGCCGCCACCCCAACGTGCAGCGCGTGATATGCGGCCACCTGCACCGCAGCATCCAGGTCGCCTTCGGCGGCACGGTGGCCATGACCTCGCCCGCGCCCGCCCACCAGGTCTGCCTGGACCTGGCACCCGATGCGGCATCGGCCTGGACGCTGGAGCCGCCGGGCTTCATGCTGCACGCCCTGCCGCACGGCGGCCGACTGGTCAGCCATGCCGTGGCCAGCGGGCAATTCGACGGGCCGCATCCGTTCTGGGATGCGGACGGGCGGTTGATCGACTGAGCCCGAGCCGGCGCGCCCTGGCCGCGTCAGCGGCCCGCGCCGACCCGCTGGCGCTGCCCCAGCCCCATCCATCCGATGGCCGCAGCAAGCAGGCTCAGGACCACAAGGGCTGTGTGCTGCAGCGTCGGCACGGGGGTCACCTGGCCACCGCCGGGGGGAGCCGCCACCGTATTGATGGACGCGGAAGCCATGCACGGCACCGTTCCCACGACCTGCCCTGCTTGCATGCACTGCACCGACGGGTCCCCTGCATTCACGGTGGCCACATTGGTAATGGTTGCGGGCGCCGGGTTGGACACGCTGGCCATCACGGTGAAAACCAGCGAGTCTCCTGCCGCGAACACGGGCACCGTGACCGCCAGCGATCCGGAGCCTGACGCCACGGGACATGGCGTGCTGGTGCCGGGCGTACACATCCAGGTGGCGCGCTCCAGGCCGGCAGGCAGGCTGTCGGCAATCTGCGCTTGGGTGGCGGCCACGGTCCCCGTATTCCTGACGGTGATGGTGTAGCGCACCTCCTGCCCCGCCTGCACCTGGCCTGCGGGCGAGATGCTGTGGGTCAACGACAGGGCAGGATGCACGGCCTCCCTGTGCCAGGACATGACGTTCTGGTTTTGCACGGGCGCCCCGGTCCACGCAACGGACACGCCGTTGCCGGGTATCTCATAGGTTCCCAAACAGGTGTCGCTCTCACCCGAATAACTGACCTGCAGGGATGTTTCCGAGAACAAGGAAGCGCACATCGCGTTGTTCATGGCACCCACCTGTTCCGTGGCCATTTCAAACCGGCTGAGCATATCCACATCATTGGGAGATCCACCCGGGCCAATTTGATTGATGGAGCGGTGCGGATTGTTTCCCGTCAGCCAGCGTTGAAGGTGGATTCTGTTTCTCACGATATTGGACCCACTGTCCGTGGAAACCCTGAATATGAATGCGCGCACATCCGGATCGGAACTGCTGTAGGTGTTCAATCCGTCCGAGAAACTATAGGAAGTGACCAGCGCCCTTATTTCGCTCTCGTCCAGATTGGGCTGCAAGGGTGCGGCCGTTTCAAACCAGCCGGCCAGGCGGGCGGTCCTCGGAAAATCCTGGCATGAGCCGTGAGACCCCAGGGGACACGCCGTGCGATCCTGGAAATCCGAGTAGGCGGTTCTCATCTCCCCGTAGTAACGCGTCGCTTGGGCGCTGGCGGGGGGGCAGGCCGAGAGTGCTGCGCCGGCCATCAAGGCAGCCATGAGGGCGTGATTTTTCATAGAACTCCCAGTGATAGATAGATTTACGCTATCAAGGTATCACCGGTATTGAACTTTAAAAATCACCAATCCCCTACAGCCACCATCCAATGACAAATATTTGCAATCCCGCCATTGGAATTGAACTCCAGGTTGTCGTCCTGCCTACTTTTCAACGGAGAGAGCCGATGAATGCGGAACTGCATAACACCCCATCTACCCCCGATATCTTTTTTGATTGAAATGCACAATACCCAATTTGGATCAAAGCTATTGTGACAAAAGTTTCAAATAGTAAATGACAGTGATGAATGGCGTAGGTCCGACCCTGGAACGCCGAGGACGGCTCCCTCACCGATCCACAGGCAGCGCCAGCGTCTCCTTGACCTCTTCCATCACCACATAGCTGTGCGACTCGGCCGGCACGGGCAGTTTCTTGAGGATGTCGCCCAGCAGGCGGCGGTACTCGCGCATGCCGCCCAGGCGGGCCTTGACCAGATAGTCGAAGCTGCCCGATACCAGGAAGCACTCCAGCACGTCGGGCACGTGCAGCAGTTCCTGGCGCACCTTGTCGAAGACCTCGCCCGACTTGGACGAGAGCTTGATCTCCACGAACACCAGCAGCGTCTTGCCCAGCGCCTCGGGCGACAGATGGGCGTGGTAGCCGGTGATCACGCCATCACGCTCCAGGCGGCGCACGCGCTCCGAGCAGGGCGTGGCCGAGAGGCTGACCTGCTCGGCCAGTTCGGTCATGGAGATGCGGCCGTCCCGCTGCAGGATGTCGAGGATCTTGCGATCGGTGCGGTCAAGCACGCGGTTTTCACTTTTGGCGGCCATGGCGGCGATTCCCGGGGCTTATCAATCACTGGAGAGTAGCAATATTTCAGTGGTTTCCACTGCCTCATCGTCAATAGACTTTGATTTCATCTTGTTGACCTGGCGGTGAATCGTATGAAAGTCCTTGTTCTTGGCGGCGGTGTCATCGGCGTGACCAGTGCGTACTACCTGGCGCGGGCCGGTGCCGAGGTCACGGTGCTGGACCGGCAGGATGCGCCCGCGTCCGAAACCAGCTTTGCCAACGCAGGCCAAGTCTCGCCCGGCTACTCCACGCCCTGGGCGGCGCCCGGCATTCCGCTCAAGGCCCTGAAGTGGATGCTGCAGGAACACGCGCCGCTGGCCGTGCGCCTGGACGGCAGCCTGTTCCAGCTGCGCTGGATGGCGCAGATGCTGCGCAACTGCTCTGCCCAGCGCTACGCCGTCAACAAGGAACGCATGATGCGCGTGGCCGAGTACAGCCGCAGCTGCCTGCAGCAGTTGCGCGCCGACACCGGCATCGCCTACGAGCAGCGCACCGGCGGCACCTTGCAACTGTTCCGCACCAAAGCCCAGCTGGACGCCGTGGAGCGCGATGTGGCCGTGCTGCGCGAATGCGCCGTGCCCTACGAACTGCTGGACCGCGACCAGCTCGCCCAGGTGGAGCCCGCGCTGGCCCAGGCGCGCGACCGGCTGACCGGCGGCCTGCGCCTGCCCAAGGACGAGACCGGCGACTGCCACCGCTTCACCAACGAGCTGGCGCGCATCGCCACCGGCCTGGGCGTGGAGTTGCGCTTCAACCAGAACGTGGATGGCCTGGTGGTCGAAGGCGGCCGCATTGCCGGCGTGCGCGTCAATGGCGAACTGCTGACCGCCGACCGCTACGTGATGGCCTTCGGCAGCTACTCGCGCCAGGCGCTGGAGCCGCTTGGGCTGGACCTGCCCGTCTACCCCGTCAAGGGCTATTCGCTCACCGTGCCGCTGGGCAACCCGGCGCTGGCGCCGCAGTCCACGGTGCTGGACGAGACCTACAAGATTGCCGTCACCCGCTTTGACGACCGCATCCGCGTGGGCGGCATGGCCGAGCTGGGCGGGTTCGACCTGCGCCTGGACCCGCGCCGCCGCGCCACGCTGGAGCTGGTGGTCAACGACCTGTTCCCGGGCGGCGACGTGGCGCGCGCCAGCTTCTGGACCGGGCTGCGGCCCATGACGCCGGACGGCACGCCCATCATCGGCGCCACGCGCTACTCCAACCTGTTCCTGAACACCGGCCACGGCACGCTGGGCTGGACCATGGCCTGCGGCTCGGGCCGCCTGATCGCCGACCTGATCACCGGCCGCAGCCCGGAAATCAGCACCGACGGCCTGACCCTGGACCGCTACACGCACCGGCCGGCCCGGCACCTGGGGGGCAGTTCCACCCCCGTCTCCGCCTGAGCGCAAGACACCTTGAACACTTGAGGCGGCCTGCCCCGGCCCTGCTGAACGGGCCGCTACCCCAGCGTCAGGTCCCGCAGCGCGGACATCAGCGGCGACCAATGGGCCTTGGGGTGGCTGATGAGAAGCCAGCTGCGGCGCGTGCGCAGCTCGGGAATGGGCAGGGACTGCAGGCGCTCGGGATTGCTGCGCAGCACATGGCTGGGCACGTAGCACAGCAGGTCGGTCTGGCCCACGATGTCGATGGTGGCCTCGGTGTTGTGCTGGATCTCCAGGGCCACGGTGGGCGCGCCCAGGCCCTGGGCCGCGAAGGCCTCATCCACCACCTTGCGCACGGCGGCGCCCGGTGCCGGCAAGGCCCAGGAGTAGCCCTGCAAATGCCCGAACCTCAGGCCCTGCTCCAGCGCCAGCTGGAACAGCGGGTGGCGCGGCCGTGCGGCGGCCCATAGCTCGTCCTCGCCGATGACCACCTGGGCGCAGCGCGTGGCATGGCCCGGGTAGGACGGCACCACGGCCAGGTCCAGGCTGCCGTCGAGCAGCGCGCGCTCCAGGTCGTCGGACTTGCCCACGGTCAGCCGCACGCGCAGGCCGGGGCGGCGGCGCAGCAGCTCGGCAACGGCGCGGGTGGCGCGGCTTTCCGAGGTGGCCTGCGTGAAGCCCAGGCGGATCAGGCCCACATGCTGGGCCTGGATGTCGCTGGCGGCGCGCATCGTCTCCTCATGCCGCAAGACCAGTTGACGCGCGGGCTCCATGAACAGCTGGCCGCTGCTGGTCAGAGCCACGCCATGCGTTCCGCGCGTGAACAGGGCCGCTCCCACGCCCTGCTCCACGCGGCGCACGATCTTGGAGACGGCCGGCTGGGTCAGTTGCAGGGCAGCGGCCGCACGCCCGAAATGGCCATGCTCGGCCACAGCCAGAAAGCAGGCCAGCTCGTTATAGGCAAATCCCGTCATGCCATTCCTTGTCAACGAAGAAAAACGAGAAAGCTTGCTACCTTGCCGAGCAAAGCCATTCCAGATATGCATCGATTTTCGCTGGTTTGGTTATCACCAAGACAGGGCTTGTGGCTAGAGTTTTGGCATGGAAACTTTTTGAGCCACATCATGAACCCACCAAACATCGTGCTCATCGTCGCGGACAACCTGGGCTGGGGCGAGCTGGGCTGCTACGGCGGCGGTGCGCTGCGCGGCGCACCCACTCCGCGCATCGACCAGCTGGCCTCCGAGGGACTGCTGCTGCAGAACTTCAACGTGGAAAGCGACTGCGTGCCCACGCGCTCGGCCCTGATGACGGGGCGCCACCCCATCCGCACGGGTGCCCTGCAATCGGTGCCGGCCGGGCTGCCCCAGGGCCTGACGCGCGGCGAGACCACGCTGGCCCAGCTGCTGTCCGCCCAGGGATATGCCACGGCGCATTTCGGCAAATGGCATCTGGGGGACATTCCGGGCCGTTATCCCTCGGACCGGGGTTTCGATGAGTGGTACGGCATTCCCCGCACCACGGACGAAAGCCAGTTCACCGCGACCACGGGCTACGACCCCCTGGTGGCGCCCCTGCCCCACATCATGGAAGGCCGCGCGGGCGCGCCCTCGGACGATGTCAAGGTGTATGACCTGGAATCGCGGCGCAACATCGATGCCGAGCTGGTGGAGCGCTCGCTGGACTTCATGCGCCGCAACCACGCCCGGGACCGCCGCTTCTTCCTGTACCTGCCCCTGGTGCACCTGCACTTTCCCACGCTGCCGCATGCGGATTTCGCGGGCCACACCGGCCAGGGCGACTTTGCCGACTCCATGGTGGAGATGGACCACCGCGTGGGCCAGATCTCGGACGAGATCGACCGGCTCGGCCTGCGCGAGGACACCCTGTTCATCTTCTGCAGCGACAACGGCCCCGAGTTCCGCCAGCCCTACCGCGGCACGGCCGGCCCCTGGCGCGGCACCTACCACACGGCCATGGAGGGCAGCCTGCGCGTGCCCTTCATCGCACGCTGGCCGGGCCGCATCCAGGCCGGGCGCACCAGCAATGAAATCATGCACGTGACCGACATCTTCTCCACCCTGGCGGCGGTGGCGGGCGCCGCCGTGCCGCAGGACCGGCCCATCGACGGCCTGGACCAGACGGCCTTCCTGCTGGGCGAGCCCCGGTCCGCGCGCGAGGGCTTTCTCTTCTACATCAAGGACCAGCTGCGGGCCGCGAAGTGGCGCGACTGGAAGCTGCATTTCTACTGGGAGCCCGAGGTCAACGAGAGCAAGGGCAAGCTGGAGTCCCCCTACCTGTTCAACATCGTGCGCGATCCCAAGGAGGAGCATGACGTGCTGATCTTCAACACCTGGGTGCTCAACCCCATGCTGACCATGGTCCAGCGCTTCAACGAAAGCTGCAAGGCACACCCCAACACCGCGCCCGGCGCCCCCGACCAATGACCTGCACCCCCATACCCGCCACGCAGGCCAGCGGCCGCCTGCCGACCAGCCGCCGCCATGCACTGCGCCCCCTGGCCGCCGCAGCCCTGCTGGCCCTTGCACTGCCCACGGCCCGCGCGGCCGATTCCCCGGCGCACGCGCCGCAGGGCAAGCCCATCACCTGGATCGTGGGCTTTGCGCCCGGCGGCAGCCTGGACGTGCTGACCCGCCATGTGGCCCGGCAACTGGAGGCCAGGGCCGGTGTCAGCGTGGTGGTGGAAAACCGGCCGGGCGCCTCGGGCGCGATCAGCCTGCAGGCGGCAGCCAAGGCGCCTGCAGATGGCCTGACCCTGGTCTCCGTTCCCGGACCGCAGCTGTCCGGCCCACGCCAGCCCGAGGTGGGCCGCGAGCTGACCGCCGTGGCCGTGATGGCCCGGGGCGCCATGGTGCTGGTGGGCCCTGCCCCGGGTGCGGCCGGCAGCCTGGGCGAACTGGTAGCCGCCATGAAAGCCAAACCGGGCCAATGGAGCTACGCCAGTTCGGGCACGGGCACCTCCCAGCATCTGGCGGGCGAACTGCTCAACGCCCTGGCGGCCACCAGCATGGTGCATGTGCCGTACAAGGGCGGCGGCCAGGCCGTGACCGATGTGGTGGGCGGGCAGATCCCCCTGGCCATGCTGGGCGTGACGCCCGTGCTGCCGCACATCCAGTCGGGCCGGCTGAAGGCCTATGCCGTGACCAGCGCCACGCGCATAGACAGCCTGCCTGATGTACCGACCATGCGCGAGGCCGGCGTGCCCGGCTACGAGGCCACCCAGTGGTATGCCGTGGCCGTGCCCTCCGGCACGCCCCCCGAGCGGCTGGCCCAGCTCAACCAGTGGATCAACCAGGCCATACAGTCGCCCGAGCTGCGCCCCACGCTGCAGGCCGCCGGGGCCGTGGCCACGCCCATGTCCCTGTCCGAGATCCAGCGCTTCATGTCCCAGGACAACGCCAAGTGGAAGAAGCTGGCCGCAGACCGGCGCCTGGCGCTGGACTGACCCCACAGCGCCGGGCCGCGCCAGGCCGGGCCACGCCAGGCCGGGCCGGGCCGCCACCCCCTTTCAATGCGCCGAGAACCCCAGCAGGTACTCGTAGCTGAGGCTGGTGGTGCGCGCATCGCCTGCCACGGGCAAGCGCACGATGGCCAGCAGCTGGTTCATGCCGGCACGCGGTGTGACGGTCACCAGGCCGTCGGCATCGGTTGCCAGTGGGGGGCCGCTTTCTCCCAGCGACACGCGCACGCCGGCCCGGGGCTGGCCGTCCAGCAGCACCTGGAATTGCTGGGGCTCGCCCGCGTGGGGCGAGCGGCGGGTCCTGGCGATGATCTCCAGGGTCTGGCCCAGCTTCTCGCGGGTGACCGGGCCCCATTCGAGGATGGTCTTGTGGAACTTGAGCGCATGCACGCCGCTGGTGGCGCCGGGGTTCTCGGTCATGGGTTTTTCGACCATCGGCCCCTCGCCCACGCGGCTGAAAAATCCGTTGTCGAAATGCGCGGCCAGCAGCGCGGCCTTGCGGGCGGGCGTGGCGCGGGCGCCGCCGGGCACGGGCTGCACGGCCACGTCGATGCGGCGGCCGCGCGCGTCATAGGCCTCAACGCTCTTGAGCTTGCCGGCCGCAAAGTTCTCCAGCTTGCCCTCATGGCCGCCGAACTGCACGGTGTAGGCGCCGTCGGCATCGGGCTCCAGCCAGACGTTGTGGGCCTGGGCCAGCGGTGCGCAGGCCAGCAGGACCACGAATGCGGCGGTTGCAACGGATGCGAAACAGGGGTTGGATTTCATTTTTTCCTCCTCAAAACTGTGTTTGCACGCCGACCTTGAGCGTGCGCGGCGCGCCGGGCGCGAACAGCGGCACGCCGCGGATGACCGAGGCCGACGTGGCATAGGCCTTGTCCCCCAGGTTGGAGACCACGGCGTAGATGCGGCTGCGCGCCGAAGGCAGGCGCCAGCTCAGGCCCAGGTCCCAGGTGGCGTAGCCGCCGTAGAACACGCTGTTGTCGGCCGTGACCGCATAGCGGCCCACGCGGCGCCAGGTGAGCGTGCCCTCCCACTGCGCCAGCGGGCGCCAGGCCAGGCCCACGGTGGCGGTCTGCCGGGGCACGCCGGCCACCTGGTTGCCGACCAGGGCCGGGTTGCCGTTCTCGGTCACGCGCGAATGGGCGCTGCCCCAGGCCACTTGCAGGTCCAGGTTCTTGCGCACCGCCCACAGCGCGCTGGCCTCCACGCCCGTGCGGCGCGTGGCGCCGAAGTTCTCGTACACGCCGGGCGCCACGTTGCGGATCTCGCCCGAGGACTGCAGTCGATAGGCGGCCACATCCAGCACCAGGCCCGGCATGGGCTTGATCTGCGCGCCCACTTCGGTCTGGCGGAAGATGTTGGGGTCGAGCCGCGCGGCGCCCAGCGCGTACTTGGCGAAATCGCTGGCCAGCGCAAATCCTTCGGACCAGCTGGCGCGCAGCAGCACACCCGGCGCCACCTGCGAGCGCAGGCCCAGCTTGGGGCTGGCATGCGAGGTGCGCGCCAGCGGGCCGCAGGGGTCGCTGCCCGTCTCGGGGCCATTGGGACGGCAGCCGCCCGTGAAGCGATCCCAGCGCAGGCCGGCGGACAGCTGCAGCAGGCGGTGAACGGGCGCATCCACCTCGACAAAGGCCGAGAGGGTGTTGAGCCTGGAATTGCGGTCGTCAATGGCTGCGCCCGTGCGCTCGCGCCATTGCAGGCCGTCGTAGAACTGGTAGTCGGTGGATTCGCGCACGGCCTCCAGCCCTGCCACCCAGTTGAGCGGGGTCAGCGCCGTGACATGGCGGCCATTGAGGCTGGTGCCGGCGCCGTAGGCGGCGCGGTCATAGCTTTCCTCGCGCTGGCGCCACTGCAGTGCGTCGATGGGCCGGCTGAACCAGCGCGTGAAGCTCTGCTGCGTGGTGTAGGCATGGCCCAGCCAGGTCAGCCGTGGCGAGAGCGCGTACTGCACATCGGCGCGCAGCGTGGCGAAGTTCTTGCGCGTGCCATCGTTCATGGCGCGCGGATCGATGCCATGCGGATCGCGTGCGAACTGCCCCGCCGTCAGGTACGAAGGCGAGTCGCCCTCGCCGTGGTGCAGCCGTGCCGACAGCGCCACCTCCAGCTGCGGCGTGAGCCGCTTCCTCCAGCGCAGCGCCGCCGTGCTGCGCTGGAACTGCGACTGCGCGCGAAATCCATCGGTGCGGTAGTGCTGGGCCGCCAGGTTCAGGAATTCGCCCTCCCCCGGCTTCAGCCCCAGCGCCGCCTGAGCGTCCAGCGTGCCGTGCGAGGCCAGGCTCACGTCGGCCTCGCGGTAGGGGGTGTAGTCGCCCTGCTTGCGCGTCTCTATCGCCATCAGCCCTGCACGGTTGAAGTTGCCGTACAGCGCCGACACCGGCCCCTTGTAGATGCTGATGCGCTCCATCTCCAGCGGCACGATCACGCCCAGGTCCACATAGCCGTCGGCATGCGACATGGCCTCGTTCAGTGGAATGCCGTCCAGCACCACGCCCACGTCGCCGCCGTGCCCGCCGCCGCCGAAGCCGCGCATGACGATGGCGTCACCCACGCCGGACAGCTGGTAGTTCTGCACATTCATGCCCGGCACCTGGCGCAGCAGCTCCTGCGGATGGCTGACATGGGCGTTGGCGATGTCCTCTGCCTCGATCACGCTGGTGGTGTAGGCGGCCGAGGCGCCGCGCGCGGTCTGGCCCTTGACCTCGACGGGCTGCAGGCTGGGCGAGGCATCCGTCGCCTGCTGTGCACCAGCCTGGGGAATGGCGGCCAGGCCCAGCAGGCCGGCCGCCGCAATCTGGTGCAAGGCGCAGGGCCGAGAAGGAAATTTCAGAGGATGTGTCATGCGGGTCCAGGAGTTGTATGAAGAAAAAAGCAAACTTCATACCGACCTGCGTGACAGGGGCTGCGCAAGGCGCCCGGCCCCGGGCTGGCTCAATCGTCGTGCGAATGCGGATGGTGGTGCGCGTGATCGTGCCCGCCAGGCTCTGCCTTGCGCGCCATCACCACGTTGAGCTGGCCATGGTGCACGCCGCGCTCGGCCGTGATGGTGTCGGCAAATCGCCGCACGGCGCTGGCCGGGCCGCGCAGCATCACCGTCTCTATGCACTGCTCATGGTCCAGGTGCACGTGGGTGGTGGCCATGTGCAGTTCGTGGTGGTCATGCTGCAGGCTGGCCAGGCGCTCGGACAGGTCGCGCTCGTGGTGGTTGTAGACATAGGACAGGTTGGCCACGCACAGGCCGTCGGCGTCCTCGCGCTCGCGCACCTGGGCCAGGTGGGCACGCAGCACGTCGCGTATGGCCTCGGAGCGGTTGTCGTAGCCGCGCGCGGCGATCCAAGCGTCGAAATCACGGGCCAGGTCGTCGTCGATGGAGATGGTGAAGCGTTCCATGGGCAGCAGAAGTGGGGAAACAGGTGGCGGGAACAAAAAAGGTCGGCATCACGCAGGATGTGCCCGGCCATTGTCCGGCCATCCAGGCCGGTGCCCTGCATGCAACACCCGCGCCAATCACTGTCGGCGCAGGCTGGCAATAGCGACAAACCACCACGGTCATGCTTTGTTCACATTCGCGCAATATCCGGTTACCCTGATCGAGGTTGCGCAGTGCGCACCGTCGATCGCTGAAAGGGGCGCGGCATGCAGTATTCATTCGATCAGCTTCTGGACATGCTGCTGTCCCTGCTGGAGGCTGCGCCCGCCTGTTCCTCGCGCGAACAGTCCTTCGAGCAGCTGCGCACGCTGTGGCTTCAGACCCACAGCTATTTCGCGGCCCCCGAGACCGAGCTGCGCCGCATCAGTACACGCCGGCTGGAAGACTTTCACGGCTGGAAGGACCTGGACAAAGACCCCTGCTACCTGGACCACGATCCCGGCAACGGCAGCGCCCTGCGCATCTACCTGCACCGCGATGGCGGCATGGTGATACAGCGCCTGCAGGGCGATGGCCGGCAGATCCTGTTCTCGCGCCTGGGCGTGCAGTTGCAGCCTGCTAGCTGAGCCTGCGCCCGGCCTGCGGGGCCAGTTGCTCCGGGGAAGACACGGCCCGGCCCTTGCGCTCCAGCAGCCACAGCACGGCCAGCGCCGTGACCACCGCCAGCCCCGCCAGCAGCAGCAACAGATCGTGGAAGGCCGCGCCGTACATCTGCGCAAGCAAGCCGTCCTGCCCCGGCAGCGCCTGGGCGGCGCGCGCCAGATCGGCCTGGGCCAGTTGCCCGGCCATCTCGCGCCGCAGGTCTGCATCGGGCGACAGCCCGCCAAGCTTCCCCTCCACCAGCACCGCCAGCACGGCGCCCGCCACGGCCAGGGCCACGCCGTCCGCCGAGATGCGCACGGTGTTGAAGATGCCCGTGGCCATGCCCACGCGGTCTGGCGCCACGGTGCTCACGGCCAGCCCGTCCATCAGGCCCCAGGGCAGGCCAATGCCGGTGCCTATCAGCAGCAAGGGCAGCGCCAACGCCGGACCGGCGCCCTGCCCGAAGGCAGCCGCCAGCCACCACAGGCCCGCCGCGGCCAGCAGCAGACCGGCCGCCGACAGCCGGCCCGGGCTGATCCAGCGCGACAACAGGCCCACCAGCAGGGCCGCAAGCAGCGGCACCACCAGCAAGGGCGCCGCCAGCCAGCCCATCATGCGGCCCGCCGCCAGCGGGCTGAGGCCCTCCACGCCGATGAAGCGCCCGGGCAGCATGACCACCAGAGAGATGAACAGAAACGCCGGTGACGCCGCCAGCAGCTGCACGCCCAGAAAGCGCGGCTGCGAGAACAGCGACAGATCCAGCAACGGCCGGGCCACGTGCCGCTGCACCGCCACGAAGACCACGAGCAGCACGGCGGACAGCGCCAGCGGCCCCAGCACCTCGGCATGGAGCCAGCCGCGCTCGGGCACCATCAGCACGCCGTAGGTGAAGCCGCCCAGGGCCAGGGTGAACAGGGCTGCGCCCAGCCAGTCGGGCCGGTCGGCAGACACGGCTTCATCGCGCCGCGCGCTGGCCATCACCATGGGCAGGCCCAGCAGCGCCACCAGCCCCGTCCCATGGAACACCCAACGCCAGCCCAGGCTGTCCACCATCAGGCCCGACACCCAGGGGCCGAAGGCCAGGCCCAGGCCAAAGGTCGTGCCCAGCAGGCTGAAGGCCCGCATGCGCGCCGCGCCCTCGAACAGCGGCGCCAGCGAGGACATGGCCGCCGCAAAGGCCACCGCCCCGCCCAGCCCCTGCAGCAGGCGCAGCCCATCGGCCCAGCGCAGATCGGTTGCCAGGCCCACGCCAAAGCTCAGCAGGCCGAACCAGGCAAGCCCCAGCAGCCACAGGCGGCGCCGGCCATGAATGTCGGTCAGGCTGCCGGCCACCATCATGGCGCTGCCGTAGCTCAGGATGTAGGCATTCATGATCCAGCCCAACTGGGAGGGCGTGCCGCCCAGCTCGGCATGGATGGAAGGCAGGGCCACGGCCGGCCCCGTGAAGCTCAGGGGAATCAGCAGCCCCGTCAGGCAGACGGCCAGCAGTTGCAGCCATTTGAGGGGGTTGCCGCGAGAGAGGGAAGACATGGTTTGTGCGCCATTTCAAGAAACGACCGCCAGCGTAGGCCCGTCTTCATCTGAGACAATCCATCTTCATTTCCGAACACTTGAGACACATGAGTCTCAAATCATTTTCTTCGCACATCTCTTCACACAGCACATGGAAATAGACAGCCTGGGCAGCATCGGCCTCTTTGTGCGCGTGGCCGAGCGGCTGGGCTTCTCTGCCGTGGCGCGCGAACTGGGGCTGTCGCCCTCGGCCGTGGGCAAGGCCGTGGCGCGGCTGGAGGAGCGCCTGGGCGTGCGCCTGTTCAACCGCAGCACGCGCACGCTGGCACTGACGGCCGAGGGCGAACGCTTTCTGGAGCGCTGCCGGCGCATCCTCTGCGAGGTAGAGGCCGCCCAGCAGGAACTGCGCCATGCGGGCGAGCGGCCCCATGGCCGGCTCAAGGTCAGCCTGCCACGCCACTGCGGTTTGTTCGAGCAGGCGCTCTCGGACTTCCTGCTGGAGTACCCCGAAGTCGAACTGGACCTGAACTTCTCGGACCATCTGGTCGATGTGATCGGCGACGGCTTTGACGTGGCCATACGCGCCGCGCCGCTGCAGGACTCGGGCCTCAAGCACCGGCGGCTGGGCGGCTTCCGGCGCGTGCTGGTGGGCTCGCCCGCCTATTTCCAGCGCCATGGCAGGCCGGTGCAACCTGCCGACCTGGCCCGCCACCAATGCCTGCACTACCGCTATCCGGCCACCGGCCGGCTGGAGCGCTGGCCCTTGGGAAACGACGACGACACCGCCCCGCCCGCGCTGCCCTCCAGCGTGGTCTGCAACAGCGTGGAGATGCGCATCTTCCTGGCGCTGCGCGGCCAGGGCATTGCCTGCCTGCCGGACTTCACCGTGGCCCGCCAGCTGGAGCAGGGCCTGCTGCAGACCGTGCTCGACCCGTTCACCGCCAATGCCCAGGGCACGGTCTGGATGGTCTGGCCCCCGGGCCGCGACCTCTCGCCCAAGGTCAGAGCCTTTCTCGAATTCATGGCGCACAGGCTGTTTGCCTGAGCGGCATCAGCATCCGGCAAGCCCGCGCCAGACATCGCACTACATCGCCCCACATAGCATGCACCCCGTGGTCCCCGCATTGCAGGGACCCAGGATCACGGGCCGGGCTGCTGCTCTCAGCCCTGGCGCAGCAGCCGCGCCAGCCCCTGCTCAAACCGGCCGTGCAAGGCCTGCGCGCCCTCGCCGGACAAGGCCAGCGCCAGCGCATGGCCGTGGGTGTAGTCGATCAGCAGGTCCAGCAGCACGGCGGCTTCGCCATCGCTGCGCTCGCACTGCCGCACCTCGCCGCGCAGCCGCTGCGTGAAGGCTGCCAGCGACTCGGTGAACAGGGCCGGGTCGCCCAGAATGCAGACCGTCAGCGCCGGATGGCGGCGCACGCGCTCCATGTAGCCCACCAGCAGCGCCTGCACACGCTGCACGGGTGCAAGCCCGGGCGAAGGTTCGGCCAGCGGCTGGCCATGCACGCGCTCCACCAGGCTGCGCATCAATTCCTGCTGGTCACCCACATGGTGGATCACCGACATGGGCGTAATGCCCAGCTGCCGCGCCAGCGGCCGCAGGCCAAAGCCCTGCGCGCCCACGGCCTCCAGCAAGGCCAGCCCGGCATCCAGCACCTGATCGCGGCTGAGCGAGCGCCCGGCCGAAGGGCGCCCGCGCCGTGCAGCCTGTGCAGTCGGTACAGCCAGTACAGCCTGCTCACTCATCGCCGCCCCCGTTGCGCACCATGACCCGGCCGCCCGCCTCCACCCGGTAGCGCGTGCTGACCATGCCGCTGGGATAGGCCTGGGAGGCCAGGCAGGCCAGGCGCAGATCGCAGCCGATATCACCAAACAGCGGCCGCCCCGCGCCAATCAGCACGGGCACGCGGGTGATAGTCATCTCGCCCACCTCACCCGCCGCCAGAAACGCGCGGATCACGGCGCCGCCGTCGATATAGGCGCTGCCCCAGCCCTCGGCCCGCAGCTCGGCCACCAGTTGGGCAGGCTGGGCGGACGTGATGCGCAACTTGCCGCGCAGGTGCACAGGCACATCGCCCGAGCCCAGCGTGCGGCTCATCACCACCACGGGCTTGTCGAACGGCCAGGACTCGAAGCCGAGCACGCTTTCATAGGTGGAGCGGCCCATGACGATGCCATCCACCGTCTTCATGAAGGCCGCGTAGCCGTAGTCCTCGCCGCCATCGCCCCCGGCCGGCAGCCAGTCCAGCGAACCATCGGGCCGGGCAATGAAGCCATCGACCGAAGTGGCGATGAAGACCTTGCCGAACGCATTGCTGAGGGCTTTTGCGGGTGCCATGGCGATCTCTCCATCCAATTAAACATACACCGTATGATAATTAATCTGCGGCACCCTGGCTACCGATGCCCGTGCTCAGGCATAGGCCAGGATGTCGGCCAGCGGCCTGCGCGCCTTCTGGGGGCGTGGCGTGCCTGCCGCGTGGCCCACGGCGACCAGCATCACCGGCAGTTCGTGGGCCTGCAGGCCAAAGCCCGCTGCCAGCAGTTCCGCATCGAATCCCACCATGGGGCAGCTGGCCAGCCCCAGGCCCTGGGCGGACAGCATCAGCGTCATGGCCGCCAGCGAGGCCGAGCGCACGGCCTCGTCGCGCTGCAGCTGCAGGTTGTCCGCGTGCGCGGCCTCGGCTTGGGCTACCCAGCCATCGGCCGTGCGCTGGCTCATCAGCCCGCCGTCTACGCTGGGCTGCAAGAACTCCGCCAGCCGCGCATGCGCGGCCAGCGTGCCGCAGACGATGAAGACGGCAGAGGCGTCCTCCACCTTCTGCTGCCCATAGGCGGCGGCCTTCAGCCGCGCCTTGGCCTCGGGTGTGCGCACGGCAATGAAGCGCCAGTTCTGCAGGTTGTAGGCCGACGGTGACAGCGAGGCCTGCGCCACCAGCGCGGCCAGCGTCTCATCGGCCAGCGCGCAGCCCGGCTCGAAACGGTCTGCGGAAATGCGCGAAGCGATGGCCTGCCCGATGGGCATGGAGGAAAGTTCGGAAAAAGTCATGTGAAACGCTCGGTGGGAAAAAGAGAAAGAACTCAGTGCAAAAACTCAGGCGCCGCGCGAAGCAGACCACTGCACCGCCAGCACGCTGGCCAGCACCACCAGCAGGCCCAGGAAGGACATGCCCGTCATGGACTGCGACAGCAGCGCCCAGCCCAGGACCACGGCGGTGAGCGGGCTCAACAGGCCCAATGACGACACGGCCACCGACGGCAGGCGCCCGATGCCGCGAAACCACAGCACATAGGCCAGCAGCGCACCGGCAAGACACAGGTAGGCATAGGCGCCCAGTTGGGTGAGCGACAGCGCGGGCAGCGGCGCATCCACCCACCAGGCCAGCGGCAGCAGCATCAGCCCGCCAAACAGCAGTTGCCAGCCCGTCAGCGCCAGCACCGGCAAGTCCACGCGCCAGCGCCGCGTGAGCCAGGTGCCGGCCGCCATGCACACCGCACCCGCCAATGCCGCCGCCATGCCCACAGGCTCGAACACCGTCTGCGGCGACAGCAGCAACACCGCCATGCCCGCAATGCCCGCCACGGCGGCCCACAACGTCAGCCGCGCGGGGACCCGCCCGTCCACGCCCCAGGCCAGCGCCATTACCAGCAGGGGCTGCACGGCACCCAGCACGGCCGCCAGCCCGCCCGGTAGCCGGTAGGCCGCCACAAACAACAGCGCCTGGAACACGCCGATGTTCAGCGCGCCCAGCACCAGCAGCCGCCACCAGCCCGAGCCCACGGGCAGCCGCCGCGTGAACAGCACCAGCAGCAGCCCGGCCGGCAGCACACGGATCAGCGCAGCCGTGAACGGACGGTCTGGCGGCAGCAGTTCGGAAGTGACGATGTAGGTGGAGCCCCAGATGGCGGGCGCCAGCGCGGTGAGCAGGATGTCGCGCCAGGACAGGGCGGGGCTGGCCGAGGGTGAGGCGGAAGAGGATGGCGAGGAGGACATGGCATTTATCTTCAATTCAAGACAAATCCATTATGCACGAATTATCTTAAAATCAAGACAAATGCCGAAACCCACCCTCCCCCGCCTTCCCGACCGGGTAGATACCATCCTCGAACAATGGGCGCGCGAACGCCCCGACCTGGACGCCAGCCCCATGGGCCCCATAGGCCGCATCAAGCGCTGCGCCGCCCTGCTGGAGCAGCGGCTGGAAGAGTGCTTTGCCCGCTTCGGCATGACCATGTGGGAATTCGACGTGCTGGCCACGCTGCGCCGCTCGGGCGCGCCCTTCTGCCTCACGCCCACAGCCCTGTTTTCCACGCTCATGGTCACCTCGGGCACCATGACCCATCGCATGAAAAGCCTGGAGACGCGCGGCCTGGTGCAGCGTTTGCCCAACCCGCAGGACGCGCGCAGCATGCTGGTGCAGCTCACCGACCAGGGGCTGGAGCTGATAGACCGCGCCGTGGAAGCGCACCTGGACAACGAGCGCGCCATGCTGGCGCCCATGCCCGTTGCCGAACTGGCCGCGCTGGACCAGCGGCTGTCCCAGCTGCTGCGCGTGCTGGAGGGCGGGCCTGACGAGGGCGCCCGCCCTGCCCCCTGAACTGGCGTATGTCCAGGTCGTTGGGACTGGCGACGGTCGTGGTGCTCACGCCCTTCGTCATGACCCGGGAACGCTTTTGGCAAAAGAGGTGCTTCCCTTGAAGCACATCGCAGGCACCCAGCCGCTTCTCGATACGCCATGGCAGGAATTGCTTACCCGCATGTCTCAAGACCCGCGCAACAGCCCGCATCCTGGACTCGGCTGGGCAATGCCAGAAAATCCTGATCACACAAGCGCGACCCACAGAAGACCATTGGCTTTCCCACAATCTGCTGCAAAAACCTTGGTGTCGAATTTTTGTAGCCAGATGTAATGATTTCGCCAGAGATTTCCACTAAGATGTCCATTCCAACGGTGAAATGGCGATAACAGATTCTCAAACGACTTTGATACTCCCTCAACGCACCACACCATCTTGATAATGGTTTACTAATCTCCCGCCTTGGATACAAAAGGCTGCCACAGGCTGAATGCGCGCGATTTTCAATCGTCCAATGTTCAGGCTTTTTCCGGCTGATCCTTTACCGCACAATTTTCACACGAATGGCATGACGTCAGTTTACTCAGGCGGTAAACAGGCGGTTTAGCGAGTTATTCAATCTTTCAAACGGCACTGTGCAAAGCAGTCTCGCCGAGGCTTCGGCGTGGAATGACCCTATGGCATCGGCACATAAAAAAATGGGAGACATACCATGGATAGATCGGAAATAGCTTTGGCAAATAGCGAATGCCATCTCGATGCTGAGCATCCAATAGCAGATGAAGTCATCGCGTCTGCGCTCACCGCGCGCGAAATCGATGTACTCGAAGCGATGGCCAAAGGCCTCGGTTGCAAGGACATTGCGCACACGCTGGGCATCAGCGAACACACGGTACGCAAGCACCGCAGCAATATGTGTACGCGGCTGGGCCTGCGCAATGCCGTAGAACTCGTCACGCACGCCAGGCGGCACGGCTGGTTGAGCGCTGCCCGCTCACCGCTCCCTCTGTCTCCCCGCGAGCAGGAAGTGATGGTGCACGTGCTGGCGGGCCAGACCAGCAAGGAGATCGCACGTTCGCTTTACCTCAGCGACTTGACCGTGCGCAAGCATCGCGAAAACATTCTGCGCAAACTGGGCCTGACAAGCACCGCCCAGTTGCAGACATTTGCGCCAACGGCAACTCGCAATGGCGGCAGCATCTGATATCCAGGCCAGCGTGCATCGCCTGTCCGTGCTCACCGAATACGACATTGGAAGTATTCCATCCTCCTGATGCAACTGGGCATGATGAGTCCAACGAATACTTATGACGGCTTCAGCAGGCGCCAGTGCATTCCAGGTTTGCGTTGATATGGAATATCCGCGCGAGCCTTGAAAGGCTGCAAAGGCTCATATCCCTTCACCTCTTCGCCTCTACGGTCAGCGCCCGTCGAGGCATCTTCCCGGCGCCCACGTGTCGGATTCCTGCACGCAACTCAAAGGAGTATCCCGCCATGAACCACTCTTCGAGGTCACCACCTGAGAATTCTCCCCGGCACCCCATGCCTTAGGCCCAATACCGGGCAATCATTCTCATTGGCAAAGAAAAGCGTTCATGACTTCAAACCTCATGTCGCTCCCTATTCATTCAATTTCAGGAATTGCACGCCATGTCAGATCAAGCCATGTTCAGCCAGTTGTACAACGCCCTTGTCGATAATCTCGGCACCCCGAATTTCCAGTTGCTTGGCACCCCCAAGGACTTCAGCTGGGGCACGGCTCCGACCGGGCAATGGGACGCGGCGGCCTATCAGGTCGTCAGCGGCATGCCGCAGTGGTCCGCGATCGGTCAGTACGGCAGCCTTGATGCGACGCTCTTCGACGCCGTTCGCCAGATCTTCGGTCACGTGACATTCAAGGTCAGCCCCGAGCAGCAGGCCGATCAGACAGCGCTGGCCAACCTGTGCGTCCAGAAAAGCAATGCGATCGTCAAGGCCAACAGCGACATGAACCAGGTCTACCTGAGTGCAAAGCAGAACGGCGGCTTGATATTCGCGGCCCGCTACCCTGACATCAGCACGTGGATCAACAACGCGCCGGAGGCTGCTGCCTACATTACGACCATCCAGGCGGCCACCAACGCCTACAACCAGGCGGTCAAGATGAAGATGGAGCTGGAGCGGGCCAGCATGCCCAGCGATCTGCAGCGCGCCATCGACATGATGCAGACGCCGTCGGGCGACCCCGCCACGAACAACGCACCGGCAGGCTGGACCAAGGTGCCGGATGGCGCGGGCATCCTGCGCTGGCAGCCGGACTTCCACATCGACACGAACGGCGCGGACTGGCGCGCATCGCTCAGCAACGGCAGCGCAGGCGCGTTCTCGATCGCGATGAAATCTTCGCAGTCGAGCAGCGACTTCAAGTCCTCGTTTGCCAAGGGCTCGACCAGCGTTGGCAACTTCTTCTGGAGCGTCAACGCATCGGGCGGCTGGAGCAAGTCCGACCTGTTCAACCAGGACTCGAGTTCGGCAGTGAAGATCAGCTGCGAGTCCTCCACGCGCGTGAAGGTGAATCCGGGCGACTGGTACCCGGGCGGCTTCATGAGCGAGCTGGCCAAGGCCCAGCAGGGGCCGAACGGCCAGGGCTACACCATCGTCGCCCCGTGGGTGGCCAACGGCGGCCCGGGATCGAGCTCTCTGTTCGGCCCGAACGGCATCGTTGCGGCACGGGTGTCCGAGCTGCTGGTCGTCTACAAGCCTTCGTTCGAGATCACGATGAGCGCCAACACCTACCAGCAGAACAAGCAGGCCTTCGAGGCCAGCGCGGGTGTGCGCATCGGACCCTTCACCTTCGGTGGCACGGGCGGTCACCAGTCCGAGTACACCAAGAGCACCGCACAGGCCAATACCTTCAAGGGAAGCAGCACCTCGGTGAACCCGCAAATCATCGGCGTGATCGTCGACTTCCCGGGCATCCACTGACCTGAAGACCAGCGGGTGGGCGGGACTGGCGGGTCTCGCCCACCCCGCCCACCCCCGTCAACCGGAGACAGCGTTCATGAACGTGATCCATCAGTTCCTCGGCGGTCTGGCTGATCTGGTGCCTCCGCCCCCAAGGGCCCCAAGCGTATCGAGCGGGCCGAAAACCGGCATGGTGTTCAAGCGCTCGGCATCCATTTCGGCGCCGCTGGTGCGGGGGCAGATGCTGATGCCGGTGACCGCGTGGAACTGGCCGGATCCAGTGACTGGCACCATGGCCGACGCGCAGTTCCTCTTTGCAGATACGGTGCCCCAGTCCGCTGCCAATGGCGCGCTGTACCAAGCGTCGGGGCGCAGCTTTTCGCAGGGATACAAGACCTTTCTGCAGGTACTCGAAGCCTGCAAATTTCCCTATCAGTCGATGCTTGCAGGCGCCATGCAGAAGATGGCAACG
>Ga0066479_1000034_pt1 | contig 52451 bp, 46 predicted proteins | sample LakWasM117_HOW13_2_FD_59555 | JGI IMG/M metagenome (GOLD analysis project Ga0066479, IMG submission 59555) | Freshwater sediment methanotrophic microbial communities from Lake Washington under simulated oxygen tension - Sediment Metagenome 117_HOW13 | ecosystem: Environmental > Aquatic >... | reverse complement strand
GGACGATGTGGCCATCGACTTCCCCGACATGCAGATCGTGATGGCCCACCCCAGCTTTCCCTGGCAGGACGAGGCCCTGTCCGTGGCCCTGCACAAGCCCAATGTCTGGATCGATCTGTCGGGCTGGAGCCCCAAGTACTTTCCCCGGCAGCTGGTGCAGTACGCCAACTCCCTGCTCAAGGACCGCGTGCTCTTCGGCAGCGACTATCCGCTGATCACGCCCGAGCGCTGGATGAAGGATTTCCAGGAAGCCGGCTTCAAGCCCGAGGTGATGCCCGGCATCCTCAAGGGCAACGCGGTGCGGCTGCTGGGGCTGGAGCAGCCGGCAGCGGAGAAGGCGGACTGAGCGCGCTCAGTTGTAGATCTTCTGCAGCAGCTGGATCAGCGTCCTGCGCTCGGCGTCGGTCAGGCGGTAGGTGGCATCCATTTCCAATTCCGCCGCCGTTCTTTCCGCCCGGGCCGTGAGCTCGGCGCCGGCCGGCGTCAGGTGCACGCCCACGGCGCGGCGGTCGGTGGGGTGGGTGCGCCGCTCGATCAGCTTGCGGCGCTCCAGCGCTGCGATGAGGCCCACCAGGTTGGGCGGCATCACATCCAGCGCCGCGCACAGCTGGCGCGACGTGATGCCGGGGTTGTGGGACACCAGGGAGAGCACGGAGAACTCCACCATCTTGAGATCGTGGGTGGCCATGCGCTCCACGAACACTTCGATGATGGACAGCGAGGCACGCCGGGCGTTGTAGCCCACGAGGGTGTGCAGGAAGGAGGCGTCGATGGACGGCCCCGGCGCTGCAGTGCTGGACGGGGCCGTGTTCTCTTCGGCAGGAGCGGGCTTGGGTGTGCGGGCGCGGGGCATGGGGACAAGGAACTGAAAGCCGAATCATAGTGGGGCGCGGCTGCCATGTCCCGATGCCGGCGCAGCGGACTTGCCCTGGTGCTAGAAGTCGAAAAGATCGGAGAGAAAGCCCTCGCGCTTCTTGCGGCGGTAACCATCGTGGCTGGAGTGCTCGCGCCGGTCATGGGATCCGTCAGGGCTCGCGCGCCGTTCCTGCGGGCGTTCATAGGCTGTTGGCGCTGCGGGTGCCTGGGCGGCGGAGCGCTCGATGAGCTTGTCCAGCTCTCCGCGGTCCAGCCAGACTCCGCGGCACTGAGGGCAGTAATCGATCTCTATGTTCTGGCGCTCGGAGATGATGAGCGTGGCATCTCGGCAGGCGGGACATTGCATGACAGTTTCACCTTTGCCTGTTCAGGCAGTGGCTCCATCGGCAACGATGGAGTGTGGGCCGGGCTGTTATGCGTTGAGGTCTCCAGCGAAGGCCTTTCGACTGCGGGGGCGATGGATAGTTCCGTCGCTCCAAGCGCCATCACCATCTCGTGCCAGTCCATGCCGCCGTGGCCCGGGGCCGAAGGCCGTGGCGACTGGCCGCGTTCGCCTTCAGCCTGTCTTCAGGCGCGCTTCAGCGCCCCTTCATCCCCCCTTTAGCCCCCCTTCAGCCTGCGCGTGCGCCATGCGCCCGGACGGTCCTACATTGCGGCCTGCCCCCTTGCGGGCATGACTGCATCAGCAACCAGGAGGACCATCCATGATGACTTTTCGCCATTCCCGCGCCTGGCTCGGCGCGGCCGGCATCGCCACCCTTGCCCTGGGCCTCGCGGCCTGCGGCGGGGGCTCTTCGGGCAGCACCAACCCCGGGCCGCGCATCTGGGGCTACATCCAGCTGCCTGACGGCAACAAGATGCGCTATTCGGTGGTCTTCCCCAAGGGGCCGGGGCCTTTTCCCGTGCTGATGGAGTACGACGGCTACGGATCGGGCTCGGTCACGGACCAGACCACCCAGGAGTGGACCAAGGAAGGCTATGCCGTGATGGGCCTGAACGTGCCCGGCACGGGCTGCTCCACGGGCGAGAACCAGTGGGCCGACGCCTCCGTGGGCGCGGCCGGGGCGCATGCGGTGGAGTGGGCGGCGCGCCAGGCGTGGTCCACGGGCAAGGTGGGCATGGTGGGCTATTCGTACTCGGGCTACGACCAGCTGTGGGTGGCGGCCCAGCGTCCGCCCAGCCTCAAGGCGATTGCTCCGGGCAAGAACGTGGCCGATCCCTACCGCGACGTGGCCTATCCGGGCGGCATCCAGAACATCGGCTTTCCCGCCAACTGGTGGCGGCAGTTCCCCGCGATATGGCGCAAGGCCGCCGACGATGCCAGGGCGCTGGATGGCGATACCGGATGCGCCCAGGTCGTGGAGGACAACATCCGCAAGATCCAGCGCCCCGACCTGGACATGGCGCGCTGGCTGGACGAGGACCGCTTCTTCGGCGCCCGCTACGCGCTCAAGAGCGCCATGAACTCCACGCACCGCATCGACATCCCCACGCTGGGCACCCAGTCCTGGCAGGACGAGCAGGTGGGCACCCGCATGGGCTACTACGAGGACAGCATCGCCCCGGACAAGATGTGGCTGATCAGCTCCAACGGCGACCACCACACCGACAACGCCCCCTTTCTGCGCGAGACCATGAAGCGCTTTTATGCGCGCTTTCTCAAGGGCGAGAGCAATGGCTTCGAGCACACGCCGCGCGTGCTGCTGGCGCAGGAAATGCAGTGGATGAACGGTGGGGGCGACTATGGGCAGCTGCGCCCCTCGGCCGTGGCCAGCTTTGACCGGCTGCCCGTGCGCGTCACGCCCATGACGCTGTGGCTGCAGCCGGGCGGCGGGCTGGGCGATGCGCCCCCGCAGGCCGAGCGCCAGTCGGCCAGCTACCGCTACCCGCTGCCGGGCGCCGAGGCCAACCATCCCGACGCGGACACCGAGTCCGGCGCGGGCCAATGGACGGCCAGTCCCGCCGGGCAGGGCCTGCTGCGCTTCACCACGGCCCCGCTGCCGCGCGCGCTGAGCTTTTATGGCGAGGCCTCGCTGGACCTGTGGCTCAGCGCCACGGCCGGTGACACCGATGTTCAGGTCACCGTCTCGGAGGTGCGTCCCGACGGCCAGGAGATGTTCGTGCAGCGCGGCTGGCTGCGTGCCTCCATGCGTGCGCTGGACGGCCAGCGCTCCACCGCCTTGCGGCCCTGGGGTGATTTCACCGAGGCCGCCGTGCGCCCGCTGCGCCCCGGCGAGCCCACGCTCATGCGCGTGGAAATCCAGAAATTCGCCCATGTGTTCCGCGCGGGCTCCAGCCTGCGCGTGACCCTGGACACGCCGTCGCAGACCGGGTACTGGGCCTTCGACCATCTGTCCACGCCTTCGACCAACACCGTCTGGCTGGACCGCAGCCGGCCGTCGAAGATCGTGCTGGGCCACATCGCCTATGCCCATGAGCGGCAGCTGCCGGACTGCCGGCGCATGCTGCGCCAGCCCTGCAGGCCCAACGAGGAGGCCGTTCCTTCCGGCGTGGGCCCCCAGCCGCCGCTGTGATTCCATGCCCCGGTGTTGACTATGAATGAACGTTCGTTCATTATTCGGGGCATGAAAAAGAAAGAAGACATCAGCGAGCGCCGGGCCGTCATCGTGGAGGCCGCCCTGCAGTGCTTCGTGGAGCGCGGCTTTCACTGCACCAGCATGCGCGACATCGCGCAGGCTGCCTCGGTGAGCCTGGGCAATCTGTACAACCACTTCGACAGCAAGCAGGCCTTGATTGCCGAGGTCGCCACGCAGGAGCAGACCGAGCTGCTGCCCTTGCTGCAGGCGCTGGAGCGGGCCGCAGCCCCTTCGCTGCCTGTGGTGGCGCAATTCCTGGCCGCCTACCAGGCGCTGTGCCGCCAGCGGGAATGGGCCGTGCTCAGCGCCGAATGCCTGTCCGAGATCGCGCGTTCGCCCGGGCTGGCGCCGGCCTTCGAGGCCAACCGCAGGCGCATGCTCGACGGCCTGGCAGGCTTCATGGAGCGCGGGGCGCAGCAGGGCCTCTTGCGGCCCGCCGTGCCCGTGCGCCTGGCCGCGCAGCTGCTGCTGGATGCCGTGGAAAGCGATGCGCTGCGCTTTGCGCTGGCGGTGACGCCGCAAGAAGACGCGGGGGCGGATGAAGGGGTCGATGTGCTGCATCCCGCCTTGCTGGCCTGCCTTCTTGGAGGCGAGGCACGGGGGGACGCGACATGAGGCACGCCACCGGCAGAGGCGCCCGCCTGGCGGGGCTGGACCTGGCGCGCTACCTGGCGCTGGCAGGCATGGTGTTCGTCAACTTCAAGCAGGCCATGCATCCCGCGCTGCAGGAGCCTGGCTGGCTGCTGTCGTTCTTCCATTTTCTGGAGGGCAAGGCCTCGGCCACCTTCGTGGTGCTGGCGGGACTGGGCCTGGTGCTGGCCACGCGCTCGCTGGAGCCGGCCACGGCGCGCCTCTGGACGCTGCGCCGCGCGCTGTTCCTGCTGGTGGCCGGTGGCATGAACCTGCTGATCTTTCCGGCCGACATCATTCACTACTACGCGGTGTATTTCGTGCTGGCCATCGCCTGGCTGCAGGCCGGCGCACGGGCGCTGCTGGCCGGCATGGCGGCAGTGGCCGTGCTGTCCGCCACGGCCTTGCTGCAGCTGGACTACAGCCAGGGCTGGGACTGGGCGAGCCTGTCCTACCAGGGCCTGTGGGAGTTGGGCGGCTTTGCGCGCAACCTGCTGTTCAACGGCTTCCATCCGGTGCTGCCCTGGTTTGCGTTCTTCCTCTGCGGCATGCTGCTGGCACGCCTGCCGCTGGCCGAGCCGCGCGTGCAATGGGGTCTGGTGGCTTGCGGTGTTGCGATGGTGGGCTTGGCCTGCGCAGTCTCGGCAATTGCGGCACAGAGTGAATGGGCTGCCTGGCTGGCCACCGGCCCCATGCCGCCCGGCCCTGCCTACCTGCTGATGGGCCTGGGCTGCGCCAGCATTGCCATAGGCGCCTGCCTGCGGCTGGCCGACCGCTGGCCCGCCGGACCGTGGCGCGGCCTGCTGCCGGCCGGGCGCATGACGCTGACCCTGTACCTGGCACACATCCTCATCGGCATGGGCCTGCTGGAGGCCATGGGCGCTCTGGACGGATCACGCAGCCTGCGCGAAGTGGCCGTGGCCGCCGCGCTGTACGTGATCATCGCCAGCCTGGCCGCCTGGGCCTGGAGCAAGAAGGCGGCGCAGGGGCCCGTGGAGTGGGTGATGCGGCGGCTGACGGCCGTGGGCTGATACGGCCCGCAGCAGGATTGTCCCGGTCCTGCACCCTTGGCGACCCTGCTGTAAGATAGCCCTCCGCTCCGGGGTGCACGCCAGTGCTGAGATCCACACCCGAGAACTTGAACCGGGTCATTCCGGCGGAAGAAGAGCTTGCACCCCTGCGTGGCCGCCCATGCGCCACGGGCGGGGGAGCCTTCGGAGCATCACGTCCCAGCTCTCGAAGGAATTCCATGGACAAGGCCCGGCCCCAGGCGGCTTCTCTGGTCGCAGACCTGCTTGCATTCATCGCCATGGACGGCTGCACCGACGAGCAGTTCGACGCACTGGCGCTGCGGCTGTTCGCCTACCAATACGAATCGAATGCGCCGTTTCGCAGCTTCTGCCAGCGGCGCGGCGCCACGCTGCGCAATGTGAAGACCTGGAGCGACATTCCCGCCGTGCCCATCGATGCGTTCAAGGCCATGGAGCTGCGCAGCGAGCCGGCCTCGCCCGCGGAGCGCGTGTTCATGACCAGCGGCACCACGGGCCAGGCCAAGGGACTGTCTTCGCGCGGGCGCCACTTCCATCCCGCGCTCGATGTCTACGATGCGTCGATGACGCGCAACTTCGCGCAGCGCTTCATGGCCGGGCACGAGCGCCTGCCCATGGGCATTCTCTTTCCCGACGAACAGGCCATGCCCAACTCTTCGCTGGCCCACTACCTGGCGCTGGCCAAGACGGAATTCGGCACTCCCGACAGCCGCTACTTCCTCACCCCCGACGGCCTGGACATGCCCGGCCTGTGCGCCGTGCTGGAGGAATCCGAGCGCAGCGGCCGCCCCTATGCGCTGCTGGGCGCCAGCTTCAGCCTGGTGCATGTGATGGATGCGCTGCGCGAGCAGGGCCGCAGCTTTTGCCTGCCGCCAGGCAGCCGCATCCTGGACACGGGCGGCTACAAGGGCCAGTCGCGCGAGCTGCCGCTGGAGGATTTCTACGCCGACCTGTCCCGGTTGCTGGGCGTGCCGCGCAGCCACTGCATCAACATGTACGGCATGACCGAGTTGAGCACGCAGTTCTATGACGACGGCAATGCCACGCTGCCCTCGGTCAAGTCGGGGCCGCACTGGATACGCTCGCGCCTGGTCGAGCCCGTCACCGGCCGCAGCGTGGCGCCCGGCGAGCGCGGCATTCTCGTGCACTGCGACCTGGCCAACTACAACGCGGTCACCACCATCCTCACCGAGGACGTGGGCCTGTGGGCCGGCCATGGCGAGAACAGCGGTTTCCTGTTGCTGGGGCGTGCCGAGGGCGCAGCGGCCAAGGGCTGCTCGCTGGCGGTCGATGAATTCGTGAAGGCCGCTGCTGCATGAACATCGAGCGGATCACGGCCGGCTACCTGCCCGAACTGCCTGGTTTGCGCGAGGACGAGGTGCAGTGGCATGTGCTGCCCTTCGAACGCGGTGGCGTGCGGCTGGAAGTCTCCGTGCCCCTGCTGACCGGCCCGCAGATGCATGCGCTGGCAGCCCATGTGCGCCGTGCCGCCGACCGCCACCTCAGGGCCATGCCCGTAGCCGAGATCATCGACGCCATCGACCGCGCCATTGCCCGCCTGCTGGACCGCAGCGATCCCTATCGGCGCCAGGCCGAGACCTGGCTGCCCGTGGTCAGCGGCTATGACGCCGACATGGTGCGCCTGGGGCTGACGGGCTTCTTCAAGACCTTTCGCGCCGCGCAGCTGCGGCGCTTCGTGGCCGAGGACTTTGCCAACCCGGCCGTGCTCGACGGCTTCCAGCCCGCGCCCAAGGGCGGCGCGGTGCGCGCCTTCGGGCCTGACCTGCTGATGCACAGCTGGGCCGGCAACGTGCCTGCGCTGTCCCTGTGGAGCCTGGTCTGCGGCCTGCTGGTCAAGGCACCCGCCATTGGCAAGCTGGCCAGCGCCGAGCCGCTGTTCGCGGGCTGGTTCGCACGGCTGCTGGCCGAGGTGCATCCGCCGCTGGCCGATTGCCTGGCCGTGGTGTGGTGGAGCGGTGCGGGGGGTGTGGATGGGGCGGATGGCGCGAATGGAGATGCCGCCGCCGCGCTCCATGCCGAGGCCGACACCGTGCTCGCCTACGGCGGCAACCAGACGCTGCAGGCACTGCGCCAGCGCCTGCCCGTGACCACGCGCTTTCTGCCACACGGCCACAAGCTGGGCTTTGGCATGGTGGGCGCTGCCGCGCTGGACACGCTCAAGGCGCCCGCCGTGGCGCGGCTGGCGGCCTGGGACGTGATGCGCTACGACCAGCAGGGCTGCTACTCGCCCCATGTCTTCTACGTGGAGCGCGGCGCCCCCGTCTCTGCGCGTGCCTTTGCCGACTATCTGGCGGCCGAGCTGGCCAACCTGCAGCGTCGCTTTGCGCGCCGGCCGTTGGAGCTGGAGGAGGGCGCCGCCGTGGCCCGCTGGCAGCAGTCCGTGGAATGGTCGGGCGACGCGCAGCAACTGCTGGGCCCCGTTGACGCGCCCTGGAGCGTGGCGTACAGCGACAGCCTGCAGCCGCTGGCGCCCACGGCCCTGTACCGCACGATTGCCGTGGTGGGTGTGGACCGCCTGGATGACGCCGTGCCCGTGGTGGCCGCGCAGCGTGACTACCTGCAGACGGCCGGCATTGCCGCCTCGCCCGAGCAGCTGTACCGGCTGGCGGGCCTGCTGGGCGCGGCCGGCGTCACACGCATCAGCGCCATCGGCTCCATGAGCATGCCCGAGGCCGGCTGGCACCATGACGGCCGCTTCAACCTGCTGGACCTGGTGCGCATGACCGAGATCGAGCAATCTGCCGAGGCGGCGGCGCAGCCGTTCGCCCCGTATGCGGATTGACATCCATGCACACCGGCACGACGGGCATGACGGGCATCACAGACGGGGCTGACGGCATGGCGTTTCTAGATATCGAACAGGTGGTGTTCAGCTACCCGGGCCGCCCGCCCGTGGTGGACGGCGTGGACTGGCGCGTGCAGGCCGGTGAGGTCCACTGCCTGCTGGGCCGCAGCGGCTGCGGCAAGACCACCTTGCTGAAGCTGGCAGCCGGGCTGCTCAGGCCGCAGTCGGGCCGCATCCTGCTGCGCGGCGCCGAGCTGGCCGAGCCAGGCCCGCAGCTGGGCTTCATGTTCCAGGCGCCCACGCTGCTGGAGTGGCATACGGCGCTGGGCAATGTGCTGCTGCCCGTGTCGCTGCAAAGGCGTCCCGCGCCGCAGGACGAGCAGCGCGCCCTGGCGCTGCTGGAGCAGCTGGGCCTGGCCAGCCACGCGCAACGCCATCCGCGCCATCTCTCGGGCGGGCAGCAAAGCCGCGTGGCGCTGGCACGGGCGCTGGTGCTGGACCCGCCGCTGCTGCTGTTGGACGAGCCCTTTGCCGCGCTGGACGCCATCACGCGCGCCGAGCTGCAGGACGACCTGCTGCGCACCTGCCGCGAGCGCGGCACCACGGTGCTCTTCGTCACCCACGACATCAACGAGGCCGTCTACCTGGGCGACCGCATCGCCCTCATGCACGGCGGGCGCATCGTGGCCGACATGGCGGTCGATCTTCCCGCGCCGCGCACCCAGGCCATGCGCCACGGGCCGGCGTTCAACGAGCACTGCGCCCGCGTGCGCGCAGCCATGGACAGGACGGCGGCATGACGGTGTCCTTGTTCCATGCCCGCCTGCTGGCCGCCGCGCTGGCGCTGGTCCTGCTGGGCCTGTGGGAGCTGCTGGTGCGGCAATGGGGCCTGTCCGCCCTGGTGCTGCCGGCGCCCTCGGCCATTGCGGCATCGCTGTGGACGGGGCTGGCCACGGGCTATTTCTGGCCGCACATCTGGGCGACGCTCCAGGCCCTGCTGCTGGGGCTGGCGGCCGGCAGCGCGATCGGCCTGCTGGCGGGCATGGCCCTGGCTGAATCCGAGCTGCTCGAGCGTGTGCTCAAGCCCTATGTGGTGGTCAGCCAGGTCGTTCCCAAGCTGGCGCTGGCGCCGCTGTTCGTGCTGTGGTTCGGCTTCGGCATGCTGCCCACGGTGCTGATCACGGCGCTGATCTGCTTTTTCCCGCTGATGGAAAACACCTTGACCGGCCTGCGCCAGGTCGATGCCCAGCGGCTGCAGCTGTTTCGCATGCTGGGCGCCACGCGGCTGCAGACGCTGCTGCGCCTGAAGCTGCCCACGGGCCTGCCCGCCATTCTTGCGGGCCTGCGCGTGGCCGTGGTGCTGGCCCTGGTCGGCGCCGTGGTGGCCGAATTCATGGGCGCCAGCCGCGGCCTGGGCGCCGTGGTCATTGCCGCCCAGGGAATGATGGACACCACCCTCATGTTTGCGGCCCTGGTGCTGATCGCCGCCATGGGCCTGCTGCTGTACCAGGCCTGCCTGGTGCTGGAGCGCCGGCTGCTGCGCTCGCGCGCCGCCTGACCACCCTGAACACTTCCGAAACCTTTTCTCCAAGCGCCATGCACACACCGCAGTCCCCCTTCCTCACCCGCCGCAGCCTGCTGGGCGCCTCTGCCGGTTTTGCCGGCCTGGCGCTGGCCGGCAATTGCCTGGCCGCTCCTGTGCAAGGCAAGATCCGCCTGGCGGGCTGGAGCAAGCCCATCAGCGAGATCACCAACATCCTGGCCGAGCCCGACAAAGGCTTCTTCAAGGCCCAGGGCGTGGAGCTGGCCTACCTGCCCGGCGCAGGCGGCGGCGACGCCATCCGCAACATGCTCAGCGGCCAGGCCGATGTGGCCTTCACCGACCCCGGCTCCTTCTTCATGGCGCTGGACAAGGGCGAGAAGCTGGTCGCCATCTACGACATCTACCCGCAGAACGTGTTCAACGTGGTCTCGCTCAAGTCGGCCGGCATCCGCAAGCCGGCGGACCTCAAGGGCAAGAAGATCGGCGTCTACAGCCTGTCCAGCGGCACGCGCCAGAACCTGCTGGTGATGCTGCACCAGGCCGGCCTCAAGGAATCGGACGTGACCATCGTCGTCACCGGCCTGCTCAACTTCGCGCCGCTGATGCAGGGCCAGGTCGATGCCACGGCAGCCACCGATACCGGCCTGGCCGTGGGCCTGCGCAAAGGCATTGGCGAGGTCGATGTGATGCAGGTGCGCGACCACCTCAACATCTCCAGCGACATGTTCGTGGTGCGCGAGGACACGCTGCGCGACAAGAAGGACCTGCTGCGCGCCTTCCTCAAGGGCTACCGCGACAGCGCCGCCTGGATGATGGCCAACCCTGAGGAGGCCGCCACGCTGGCCGGCAAGCACGCCATCGACGGCACCCAGCGCGATATCAACCTGGACGTGATCCGCCTGCGCAATGCGTCTTCGCAGCCGCTGCAGGCCGGCAAGCCGCTGGGCAGCTTCGACCTGGCCGCCCTGCAAAAGGGCGCCGACGCCTACCGCGCGCTGGGCATGGTGCAAAGGCAGATCAAGGTGTCCGACGTGGTGGACACCAGCCTGCTGCCCGGGGCCTGAGATGGCACAGCCGTCTTCCCTGGGCCTGCAAGGCAAGGTGGTGCTGGTCACCGGCGCCGGCCGCGGCATAGGCGCGGCCATTGCCATCGCCTTTGCGCGCGAGGGTGCCACCGTGGCGGTCAACCACCTGTCCAACGACGAAGCCGCCGCGCAGACCGTGGCGGCCTGCCAGGCTGCGGGCAAGCAGGCCGGAGGCGATGCCTGGGCCATCAAGGCCGATGTGGGCTCGCAGCCCGCCGTCCAGGCCATGACCGAGGCCATTGCGCGCGAGGCGGGCGCCATCGACATCGTGGTCAACAACGCCTTCAAACCCTACGCCTTCGACCCCGAGCGCCGCCGCCTCTTCGACGACCTGCAATGGAGCGACTACCAGGCCCAGTACGACGGTGCCGTGGGCGCGGCCTTCAACGTCTGCCGCGCGGTGCTGCCGCAGATGCGCCAGCGCGCGCGGGGCAGCATCGTCAACATCGCCAGCAACCTGGTGGAGCACCCCGTCGTGCCCTACCACGACTACACCACGGCCAAGGCCTCGCTGGTGGCCTTCAGCCGCAACCTGGCCAGCGAGCTGGGGCCCGTGGGCATACGTGTCAACTGCGTGGCGCCGGGCCTGGTCTATCCCACGCAGGGCACGCAGGACACGCGCGAGTCCTTCCGCGAATCGCTGATGGCCGCCACGCCGCTGCGCCGCCTGGCAAGCCCCGAAGACGTGGCGGGGCCGGTGCTGTTCCTGGCCTCGGAACTGAGCGGCTTCATGACGGGACAGGTACTGTTCGTCGATGGCGGCCTGGTGATGCGCTGAGCCTGTTCTAGAACTGCTCCCACTCCTCCGCCATCTCGGCCGCCGTGGCGCGGCGGGGTGCCGTGGTCCTGGCAGGCAGCGCCATAGGTGCACTGGAGGCCGCCGCCGCCGCCGCTGCCGCACGGAGGGGCTTGGTACGGGGCACGGCTTGGGCCAGCGCCGGAGACGGCCTGGCGGTCTGTGCGCGCGCCGGCACGGCCGCTGCCACCGGCGCGGACTTGGACAGGGCGGCCTGGGGGCGGGTCGCGTTCTCATCCAGGCGGAACACGCTGACCAGCTGCACCAGCTGCGCCGCCTGCTTGTTCAGGCTGTCGGCGGCGGCGGCGGACTCTTCCACCAGGGAGGCGTTTTGCTGCGTCACCTGGTCGAGCTGCTGCACGGCGTCGCTGACCTGGGTCACGCCCTGGGACTGCTCCTGCGTGGCGGCACCGATGTCGGAGATCAGTTCGGCCACGCGGTGCGTCTGGGTGACGATGTCGTTCATGGTGCTGCCGGCCTCGGCCACCTGGCGGGAGCCGGCGGCGACCTTGCCCACGCTCTCGCTGATCAGGCCCTTGATCTCCTTGGCCGCGTTGGCGCAGCGCTGGGCCAGCGAGCGCACCTCCGAGGCGACCACCGCAAAGCCCTTGCCCTGTTCCCCGGCACGCGCGGCCTCCACGGCGGCGTTGAGCGCGAGGATGTTGGTCTGGAACGCAATGGCGTCGATCACGCCGATGATTTCCTCGATCTTGCGCGAGCTGTGCGTGATGTCCTCCATGGTGCTGACCACGCCATGCACCAACTCGCCGCCGTGCACGGCCGTGGCGCTGGCCGACTGGGCCAGGCCCGAGGCACTGCGCACCGTGTCCACGTTCTGCTGAATGGTGGCGGTCATCTGCTCCATGGAGGCGGCCGTCTCCTCCAGGTTGGCGGCCTGCTCCTCCGTGCGCGCGCTCAGGTCGGCGTTGCCGGAGGCGATCTGGCTGGCGCCCGTGGCAATCGATTCGCTGCTGTGGCGCACCTGGCTGACGATGTCTGCCAGGCTGGCGCGCATGGAGTTCAGCGCAGCCAGCAGGCTGGTGGTGTCACCGGGCCGCAGCGCCACGGCCACCGCCAGGTTGCCCCTGGCGACTTCCTGCGTGATCTGCGCCGCGTAGGCGGGCTCCCCGCCCAGCAGGCCCGTGATGCGCCGCGTGATGGCCCAGCCCACCAGCGCGCCTATGGCCAGTGCGGCCAGCGCCAGGGACAGCATCAGCCGCCCGGCAGCCAGGGATTTGTCCTCGGAGGCCTGCGCCGTTTCCGTGGCACGTACCTGCTGGTGGGCCAGGATGTCATTGATGGAGTTGAAGAACGCGTCCTGGCGTTTGCGGAACTCCCCGCTTTCGCCAAGCATGGCCGAGACGGCCTGCAGGTCGTGGCGCGTGGCCGCCTCCATGAATTGGTCGAGCAGCGGCAGATAGGCAATACGCGCGTTCTTCATGTTGTCGTACAGCGCAACGCCCTGCGGTGTGCTCAGGCCTTCGCGGAATTTCTCCATCAGCTGGCTGATCTTCTGGCGCTGTGCATCCAGTGCGGCCTTGGCCAGCTTCTTTTCCCCGGCGTCCTCCATCAGCGCCATGCTGCGCACGCCGCGAAAGATGAACTCCACCGAGCCCTTGATCTCCACCAGCCGGAGCAGGCTGGTGATCCGCTTGTCGGCCAGGTAGGCCACATCATCGGAGGCCTGTACCAGCTGGGCGCGGCCATACAGCGCAATCGACAGCGCGATGGCAATCAGAATCGAAAATCCCAGACCCAACATGGAGCCCGTCTTCATGTTTTTCAGGTATTTCATGCGTATTCCTTTCAGTATTCAATATGGCTGCGTGCCACACAATCGGGCCGCATCGCATAAAAATCCGGATCACGCCAATCGATGATGGCGCACCCAGACAGACGGCGGTATTCCGTAATGTCCGGAGAAATCTCTGGAAAATGATGAGAGCGAGGAATAACCAAGCTGCGAGGAAATCTGTCCTATGCTCTGGTCGGTGGTCAGCAGCGATTCGGCCGCAAGATGGATACGGCTTTGCCTTATATATTCACCGATGCTGCACGACCTGCTGTTGCGAAAGGAAACCTCCAATGTGCGCCGGCTGACGCGGCAATGGTCGGCAATGGTCTGGATCGGTAGTTTCTTGTCCAGGTTTTCTTGTATGTATTGGAGGGCGCGCTTGACATAGGCGGGTTCCAGATCGTGCAGCCGTGCCTCGTCCATGGCCGTGAATCTGGATTTCTCCAGATAGGGGCTGATGGCCATGCTCTTGAGCCGCATGATGTTCAGCGCCTTCAGCGTGGACAGCGCGCCTGCAAAATCGCCCTGCGTTTCCTGTATGTGGTACTCGTAGACCAGGGCATTGCGGCACAGGCCTTCGAGCTGGTAGGTCTGGGCCGTGGACTTTGCCAGCATCACCGCCTGCAGGGCCTGGGCATATTGGCGCTTGCTGCAGTGCACCAGTGCGCTGCTCAGCCAGGCCCAGCCGGCAATCGGCGGGTTCTTGATCTGATGGCGGACGCCTATGCGTTCAATGGCACGGATCACGCCAGCGGCTTCGCGGCGGCCCGCATCCAGCCCTTTGACCGAGAGCTGAAGCAAATCGCTGTAGGGCCAGGCCAGGCCCGTTGGCAACTGGCGGCCGACCCGCTCCAGCAGCGCCTGCAGGTCGGCGCTGTCGGGTGCTGCGGCACCGAGCTGGACCAGGCCTGAATCCGGGGGCGGACCGCACCATAGATTCTGGTGGTTCTTGTAGAGATAGATCTTCCACAGAATCTGCGCTCGGGCCCAATTGATCAGGGCGGACAGCCAGGGCGTGATGCCCGGTGCCATCAATGCGAAATTATGGTCCTTGCCTTCGATCAATTGCAAGGCGGTATCGAGCTCGCCCAGCCGGCTGTGCGCCAGCGCCCTCACATAGGTGGCGCAGGCCATGGATTCCGGCTGCAGCAGCGCGGGATTGGCCATTGCCGCAGTGGCCAGTGCAATCGCGTTGCGCTCTTCGCCCAGCTGACAATGGATGAAGGCGGCTGCAATGCGGCATGAGACCACGCGATCAGGCATGCGGTGCAGCTCGAAAATGGCCTGTGCTTCCTGCACATATCTGAGCACCAGCAGGGGATATATGGAAGGCTCTGGCCATTTGCAGGCCTGTAGCAATTCCTCGGCCCGGCTGATTTTGTTATATCCAGTATCGGCTTGCTGGTGATGGGCGGATATTATTCTCCATAATCTGGATGCGCTCTCATCTTGGTGGCCGTGGATGTGGTGCGTCAAAAGATTGAATGAGTAAGAATTCTTATATGAAAAAATCAATGGCCAGGCGGGTGCGATGCATTTTCCCGATGAATGCATCGGCAAGGTGCTTCACAACACCCTCCTGGGGAAACACTGATTGACTGGAAGAATCTTACAGGCCAGATAAACAATTGTTTACATTTGGATTTTATTTTTCTTGCCGGATCACGCAGGCACTTGTCTTTTTGCGAAACTTTCTCTCTTGCAAATCTCCTAATTCGCTGATTGGACAGACTTTTTCTGATTGGAAAAATCCATTCAAATAGTCGAATATTCCCTGGATTTCATGGGGTTGTTACAACGGCCAGACTCCAGCCGGGCCGCCCTGTCGGCATGGCAGGCGCTGGCCGCGCCTGTCTCGGCAATCAGAAGGCGTGCGATATGCCAAGCACCACCGAGCTGGGCCGGCTGCCTGCCTGGACCACCGGCCCCGCATTGCTGGCGGTGTTGATGGTGAAGGCGGCACCCGCCTCGTTGTGGATGCGGCCCACGCCCGCATAGAGCTTGGTGCGCTTGGACAGCGAGTGGTCGTAGCGCACGCTCAGCGCACGCGCATCGCTCTGGGCGCGAGCCTGTCCGTGGTAGGCGCCATAGGACAGCAGCCACTGCCCCGCCATGCCCATGGGCACGGTCACGCTGGCCTCGTAGAAACGGCCCTGGCCGCTGGTGGCGGCAGGCAGGTCGTCGCGCCGCGTGAACAGCAGCAGCGCGGCGCGCGCCACGCCGAAGTCATAGGCCGCGCCCAGCAGCGCATAGCGGTCGGTATTCACGGCCGTGGTACGCCGCTGCATCCACAATGCACCCAGTGCCCAGGGCCCGGCCGCATAGTCCACGGAGCCTCCGTACAGGCTGGCCACGCTGGAGCCCGCCGCCTCGCCGAACGAATACATGCCGCGCACCGTGAAGCCGCCCATGTTCGGCGACTGGTAGCGCAGCGAATTGCTGGCGCGCAGCACCGTGCCGTCGCGGAAATAGTTGGCCGCGTTGCCCCAGATCAGGCCGGTGAGCGCATAACTGGCCAGCGAGGTGTGCAGCGTGGTGTAGTGGCGCCCGGCCGTGAGCTGGCCCCAGCCGCCGCCCAGGCCCACGAAGACCTGGCGCCCAAAGGCGAGGCCGCCCTGGCCGCTGGCACCCGTGTCGCCGTTGAAGCCGGCCTCCACCACATAGAGCGCGCGCTGGCCGCCGCCCAGGTCCTCCGTGCCGCGCAGGCCCCAGCGCGACCCGGCGATCACGCCGCTTTCCAGCCGCTGCAGGCCGCCATTGCCCGTGCGCGCCGACTCCACCGCCATGTCCACGACGCCGTACAGCGTCACGCTGCTGCTGGGGATCGCGGGCGGGGCCGATGTCTGCGCTTGTGTCTGCGCCTGTGTCTGCGCCTGTGTCTGCGCATGCACCTGGCTTGCCAGGGCCAGGGCTGCGGCGCCCACGGCCCAGCCTCCTCGTTGCAAGGTCTTCATGATGTCTCCTCTATGGGGTATGGAAAAAATGGGGCGCTGGCCGTTGCTTGCTGCCAGGTGCTGCCAGGTGCTGCCAGGTGCTGCCAGGTGCTGCCAGGTGCCGCCAGGTGCCGCCAGGTGCTGCCCCGGGCCGCCTCGGCTGGCGTTGTCCGCTCAGTCGAGCCGGATGTTCTTCTTGGCGATCAGCGCGCCGTAGGTGCGGTTGTCCTGCGTCATGCGTGCGGACAGGGCGGCGGGGCCGACATCGTCCACGCGCCAGCCCTGGGCCAGCAGCTTGTCGCGCACTTCGGGCGAATGCAGGATGCGCTCCAGCGCCTGTGACAGCCGGGCACGGTGGGCTGCGGGCATGGAGGCCGGCGCCATCACGGCATTCCACACCTCGATGTCCACCGCGCCCGCACCGATCTCGCGCATGGACGGCACGCCGGGCGCCAGCGGGCTGCGTTCGCTGGAGGTCACGGCCAGCGCCGCCAGCTTGCCCGACTGCACCAGCGGCATCACGGTGGAGGCCGGCAGCAGCGCCATCTGTACCTGGTCGCCCAGCAGGGCGTTCACCACGGCCGGGCCGCCGTTGTAGGGCACATGGGCCAGGCGCAGGCCCATGGATTCCTTGATCAGCTCGGCCCCCAGGTGCGTGCCCGAGCCCTTGCCGACCGAGCCGAAGTTGAACTGCCCGTTCTCGGAACGCAGGGACTGCAGGTAGGCCGCCGTATCGGTGGCGGCGGCGCGCGGCGCCACCCAGACCAGCGGCGCCGATCCGATCATGGCGATGGGCGCAAAATCCCGCCCCGGGTCGTAGGGCAGCCTGGCGTAGAGGTATTTGGAACTGGTCAGCGGGCCATTGCCGATCACGCCCAGCGTATGGCCGTCGCCGGCCTTGGCCACGGCATCGGCGCCGATGTTGCCGCTGGCGCCTCCCTTGTTCTCCACCACCACCGGCTGGCCCAGGGCGCGGCCCAGCGGCTCGGCCAGCAGGCGCGCCTGCACGTCGGGCGAGGAGCCGCTGGCATAGCCCACGATCAAGCGCAGCGGGCGCGTGGGCCACGCATCCTTGTCGCTTGCGGCATGGGCGGGGAAGACCGGCGAGAGCGCGGCAGCGCACCACAGCAGGGCGGCGCGGCGCGTTGATGACTGCAGCAGCGGCTGCCTGCTTGTCTGGGGCTTGTTCATGTTCTTGTCTCCTGGAATGTTCATCTGCAATCTGGCTTCAGCGCGAAAAATACCGGTTCATGGGCCCCAGGCGCGGCGGCAATCGGGAGTGCGGGCGCTGTGACACATCCGCAGGCAGGTCGCCGCGCACCACCTGGCTTTGCAGCACAAAGGATTCGGCCTGCGCGCCCGGCAGGCTCCAGGGCGCAAGCCGCTCCAGCAGCCACCGCGCACCCTGGCGCGCGCCCTCGGCCGTGCAATGCTCGGCCAGCAGCACCACCGTGGTCTGGCCTGCCACGGCCTGGGCAATGCGTTCGCCGCCCACGGGGTAGGCCAGGTCCAGCGCGGGCGGCACGGCGCCCGCGCTGGCGCGCACCAGCAGGGCGCTGTCCTCGGCCTCGGCCAGCGCCTGCGTGGCTGCGGCGGACCAGCCGGGCAGGTCGGCGGTGGTGGCGCGCACCGCCACCAGGTGCGCGGCGGTGGAGGCGCCTGCCGTGGCCACCAGCGCGCAGGGCCGGCGCACAAAGGCGCTCAGCCGGGGCCGCATGCGGGCGGACCAGGGCGTGGGATGGGCGATCACATCGGCATACTGCGCCGTCTGCAGCGCATCCAGCCCCTGCAATCCATAGACCGTGAAGTAGCTGCTGCCTGCGGCAGATGGCGCCCCGCCTGCATCCGAGCCGCCTGTATCCGAACCGCCTGCATCCGAACCGCGTACATAGCGGCGTCCCCACAGAAATCCCGGCAGGCCCACGCGCTCGGGCACATGTTCCATGGCGTGCCAGGCCTCGTATTCCTCACGCGCATCGCTGCGGTCCAGTCCGTTCCACAGCGCAAGAAAGGCGTTGCTGCCACTCATGCCTGGTGCTCCGGCTGTACCAGCACCTTGCTGGCATGGCGCGCGCGCGCCAGCGCAAAGCCTTCCTCGGCACGCGACAGCGGTACGCGGTGCGTGATCATCTGGCGCAGCAGGGGCTGGTGTTCCTGCATGAAGCGCACGACCTCGGGCCAGGCGCTCTCGGGCGCGCGGTAGGAGCCGCGCAGCTCCTGGTGGTTGCGCACCAGCTCCGTCAGGTCGATGGGCACGGGCGCCGCATGGATGCCCGTGATCACCAGCACGCCATGCACCTTGAGCGCGCGCAGCGCCGGCGCAATCACGGCGGCCGCGCCCGTGGCCTCGATCACGGCATCGAACCGGCCCCGGGCCAGATAGGGGGCAAGGGCCGCATCCATATCGCTGCCCTCGAAGTCCAGCACATCGTCAAAGCCCATGGCGCGCAACACCGCCAGCCGCGGCGCATCGCCATGCCCGGCCACCACCACCTGGGCGGCGCCTGCGGCCCGCGCAAACAGCGCAATGCCCTGGCCGATGTTGCCCGGCCCCAGCACCAGCACGCGGTGGCCGGGGCGCACGCCGGCCGTGCGCACGGCCTCATGGCTCACGGTCAGCGGCTCGGCCAGCGCGGCCACGTCGCCCTGCACACCGGCCGGGACCGGCACGCAGTTGCGCAGCGGCACGGCGGCCCAGGGTGCAAAGCCGCCATTGCGCAGCACGCCAATGCCGCGCCGCGTGGTGCAGCCATCGAAGTTGCCGCTGGTGCAGGCCGCGCAGCGGCCGCAGGTGACCGAGGGCCGCACGGCCACCATCTGGCCCACGGTCAGGCCCGGGGCCAGGTTCCCGGCACCTTCGCCCAGCGCGGCAATCTCGCCGCTGAACTCGTGGCCGATCGTCACGGGCAGGGCAGGGGTCAGGAAGTGGTAGCTGCGAGTCCATTCGGCAATGTGCAGATCGGTGCCGCACACACCGGCCGAATGCACGCGCAGCAGCACTTCGCCAGGGCCGGGCGCGGGCATGTCCGCTTGGGTCAGTGTCAGGCCGTGGCTCGGCTCGGTCTTGCGCAGTGCTTGCATGGCGTGGGGGCCGCTGGCCCGTTGGAAATTGGCGATGGCGGCAGTGTCTCCATACGTCAGAGGTATGTCCAAGACTGAATTAGTATCTGAAGCATACGAAGCAAGTATGTTTTCAAAGGGTGAACACCTATGGAACTGCGCCATCTGCGCTATTTCGTCGCCGTGGCCGAGCAGGGCAACGTCAGCCGCGCCGCTCGCAAGCTTTTCATTGCCCAGCCGCCGCTGTCGGCCCAACTCAAGCAGCTGGAGGAAGAGGTGGGCGCAGCCCTGTTCACACGGCTGCCGCGCGGCGTGCGGCTCACGCCTGCGGGAGAGTCCCTGCTGGAAGACGCGCGCGCCATTCTTGCGCGCGCCCAGCAGGCCCCGCTGCGCGCCCGCGAACGCCAGCAAAGCCGCCAGGGCGTGGTTCGCCTGGGCCTGGTTCCGTCGGCCATGCACTCGGTGCTGCCCGGCCTGCTGCGCCGCATTGCCGACGCCGGCTGGAACCTGCGCGTGGAAGCCCGCGAGATGATCACCTCGCAGCAACTGCGCGCCCTGCGCGCCGGAGAGCTGGACCTGGGCTTCGGGCGCCCCGGCAAGGGCGAGCCACTGGCCGAGGAAGTGGCCGGCATGGACGATCCCTACTGCCTGGCCATGGCGCCATCCCATCCGCTGGCGGCTGGCGAAGGCGCGCTACCGCTGCAATCGGCTGCGCATGAGCCCTTCGTGGGCTTTGCACGCTACGAGGACGCCGACTACTTCGACCGCACCGTGGCCCTGTGCCTGGACGCGGGCTTCACCCCCTCCATACGCCACGAGGCCGGCCAGTTCGTCAACGTGCTCGCCCTGGTGGCCTGCGGCCTGGGCGTGGCCATCGTCCCCTCGTCCTTTGCCTCGTTGTACCGGGGCAAGCTGGTGTTCAGGCCGCTGCAGGAATCGCGCTACCAGAGCCGGCTGGCGGTGCTGGCCGTGGCCGGGGCGGCTGACGGCGAAAGCGATGCAGGACGCGTGGCGCAGGCTGCTGCGCTGGAGTTGAAGCAGTTCGGGCGGAGATTGGCGCGGTTGCGGTGAAGAGGCTGGTTTGCGAAGTGCCCGCCTTGGCCTCAGCCAAGGAGCCACAGCAGCGCGGCTGCAGAGGCAAGAAGCAGGGCCGCAGCCAACCCCTGGCTGTACCGATGGTTCACGAAGGCGGCCAATACGCAGTACGCGGCGCAGCCAAGGAAGAGCGCCGCACCGCTCCACGCTGCAAACCATTTGGAGAACAGCAACAGGCCCAGGCCCGCGAGTGCGCAGACTCCTGGTGCCTGCCAATTCCTTGGGCTGCTGTGGACGCCCTGCAGCCACCAGAGCAGCAGTGACGCCATGAGCAGGGCGGGTCCAGCAAACCTGGGCCACCCTTCCAGCCAGGAAACGAACACCCGCTCCGTCCGAAATCTGTGGATGCTGATGACAAGCACCTCCCCTGTGCTCATCGCCGACCAGATGGCGCTGAAAAAGGACCAAGTGGCTGGCAGCAAAAGCAGCAGGCCGATTGCAAAGGCATATTTCGCCTGGGACTGGTCGGTGGTCATGGATGCAGGAGCAGCGCGCTGGGTGCAATCAGCCGGGGTTGGGTGAGAAGGGGGCATTCTTTCATGATCGACCAGCTGGGAAGCGCGACAGGCTCAGGCGCCACTTGAAGAGACGCATAAAGCAAAAGACTACGCCGCAGTCAATGGCCTGCAATGGGTGCTCCGGGCCCGGGACAGATGATGGTCTGTGCGCAGGGCCCTGCGCATGCTGTGCCTTTCAAGCACACGGGCGAATATCCGCAAGCGGTGGCGCGGAGTGATCTATGCAATTACCTGTTTTCAGGTATGGGCGCGACGCAGGCGACCGTATAGAGTAAGAAGTCGTCAGCAGAGCAGTCATTTGTAACCAGCCCCAAGTTGGCGCGAAGGTCTGCCTTGTCTTTTCTGTTCATCTTTTCCGGCAAGGCCCATGCTGCAACGTTTCCATTTCCCCGCTCGTGGCGTCGGCTTCGTACAGGCGTGCAGCGCTCTTGCTGCTGCCGTTGCCTTACCGGCCGCCCAGGCCCAGAGCATTACGGTGGCACCGCTGGCAGCCGTGGCGCCGGCGGCGATTCCTGTGGACCACCCTGGCGCTCTTGCGCTGCTGGCGTTGGCCTTGGGGGCCTGCCTTGTGCGGGGTGTGCGAAAAGGGCGGATCTCCCTGGTCGGCCTGCGTGCATGGGCCATGGGCGGTGCTGTTGTCGTGACCGCGGCCACGGCGGTCTGGGGCGAGCGGGTGCAGGCCCAGATTCAGGAATTGCAGGAAGCCTTCAACCAGGCCGCAGGCGAGACGCTCACCGTTCCCGTGCAGACGACAGCGCTGGGTGCCGATGGCGCACCGCAGGGATTCCTGCCCGTGGTCTATCGCAACCAAACGTCGGTGCGGTTGAAAATCACCGGCATCACGGACCCTGTGTGGAACACCTGCTTTCCACTGGGCGTGCCCGGCGCGATTCCCACGACGGCCCCACGTCCCGGCAGCGGCTGCGCAGTCGGCGCCGCGCTGGAGGCGGGCGATTCCTGCTGGGTGGACGTGGCGCAACTGTGCGCCGAGGCGGCGGACACCGTGCGCGGCAGCCATCCCAGCGTGCTTGCGCCCGACAGCGTGCAGGTGGACACGGCCGGGCAGCGCACGGGCAATGTGCTGTCCAACGATTCCGATGCCGATGGGGCGCTCGTGGTCGCCAGCTTCACCTATGAAGGCCAGACCGTGGCGGCCGGCAGCTCCCGGAACGTGGCGGGGCGCGGGACCTTCGCGCTGCAGGCAGACGGCAGCTTCACTTTCCAGGCGGATGCGAACTACAGCGGCGGCCATCCGCTGGCCATCGGCTACACCGTGCAGACCGGCGCGTCCAGCACGCTGAGTGTTTTCGTGAACCGGGTGCCCGTGGCCGGCAACGATACGGCCACCACCGATGCCGATACATCCGTCACCATCGCCGTGCGCGGGAACGACAGCGATGCGGATGGGGACAGCCTGACCGTTTCCGGCATCACCCAGGGCACCCACGGTTCCGTGGTCGTGGATGCCGTCACGGGCAATCCGGTCTACACGCCGAACGCCAACTTCACCGGCAGCGACAGCTTCACCTACACCATTGGCGACGGCAGGGGCGGTTCTGCCACGGCCAGCGTGTCGGTGACGGTTGCTGCTGCGCCCTCCGGGAATCAACCGCCAGTGTCTGTCTCCGATGCGATAGTGGTGGCCGAGGGCGCTGTGGCCACGGTCCTTGCCAGCGGTGCAACCAGCCTGCTGGCCAACGACACGGACCCTGACGGCAATCCGCTCGTCGCGGTGCTGGTGACGGGTCCGGCGAACGGGTCCCTGACGCTGAACGGCAATGGCACCTTCACCTATATCCACAACGGCAGCGAGACGACTTCCGATAGCTTCACCTACCGTGCCAGCGACGGGCAGGCCATGGGAAACATCGTCACCGTTTCCATCACGGTCACTCCCGTGAACGATGCACCGGTTGCCGTGGCAGATCAATTGATGGTTGCCACGGACATCCCGCTGAGCATCAGCTTTGCCACGCTGCTGGCCAATGACACGGATGCCGACGGCGACAGCCTGACCATCACCTTGGCTCATTCGCCGATCAATGGCAGCCTTGCATTGCAGGCGGGCGGGGTGCTGTTCACGCCCGCTTCAGGCTACGAAGGACCGGCCAGCTTTCTCTACGACGTCAGCGATGGGCGCGGCGGCACCAGTATCGGCACGGTCAATCTGTCGGTTGGAACGGCCAGCGCTCCTTCGGTCGTTGTCCTGAAGTCCCTGCTGGCCATCGCACACGGCACAGGCGGGACCAGCGTCAGGTTTCCGATAACCACGAAGCTGGTGGATACGGATGGCTCGGAAACCCTGTCGATCAGGATCAGTGGACTGCCCACCAATCTGTCCTTCAATGCGGGTACGAACCTGGGTGGTGGTGTCTGGCAATTCACCGAGGCCGACCTGCCCAATCTCATCCTGAATCTGCCTGGCAGCTACACCACGAACGCCACGTATCTCACGGTCCAGGTCACGGCGACGGAGGTCAGCGGCGGCTTCACGGCATCGACATCCACCTTGGTCACGCTCAAGGCCTCATATACGACCGTGGATATCACCACGACCGAGAGCGGCAACCATACGGGCAACTCGGCCAACGAATACATCACCGGTGGCAACGGCGCCAACACCATCAACGCCGGCAGCGGAAACAACATCGTTTTCGGGGGCGGTGGCGACGACAACCTGTCGGCGGGCTCGGGCTCCGATGTGCTGATCGGCGGCAGCGGCAACGACACCCTCAACGCGGGATCGGGCACGGACCGGCTGATCGGAGGCTCCGGCGACGACCTGTTGATAGGCGGCGATGCGGGCGAGAACTTTGCGGATGTCTTTGTCTGGTTGCTGGGAGATCAGGGGGCGGCGGGAACGCCGGCCTTGGACCGAATCCAGAACTTCTCCACGGCGGCAGCGGGAACCAACGGCGCAGGCGGTGATGTACTGGACCTGCGCGACCTGCTGCAGGGTGAATCCGCAGGCCCCCCCAGTAATGCCGCAGGCAACCTGGCCAACTACCTGCACTTCGAGATCACGGGAGGCGATACCTGGGTCCATGTCAGCCACACGGGCGGCTTCGGTGCAGACTCCCATGCGGTGGGTGCAGGCTACTCGGCATCGGCCGAGACACAGCAGATCATCCTGGAAGGCGTGAATCTGCAGACGCTGTATTCCGGTGCCGCCACGGATCAGCAGATCATCACGCAGCTGCTGAACAACAATAAATTGATGGTGGATTGAGGCTGGGGTTCGGGCTTCGCCGTGCGAGAAATGCTCCCGCAGCTCAACGCCGCTCTTGCGCAGGCGCAGACTGCTCCTGGCCCGCCTTGGTCGCGCGGGGCGGCGCCACCGGCATGGGAAACCCGACAAGCGCAAGCGCCACTGCGAAAGGCAGCAGGCAGTAGAAGAGCACGCGCTTGAGCTTCATTCGCCGGAATTGAGGGTGCTTGCGCAGCCTTCAAGTGGGCTGTTCCCCGTCTACATGAAATTCCTCGTATGCAGCGAAGCCAGCCGCTCTGCGTGTTCCCGCTCGAACCCCAGCCGCAGCAGCTTGGAAAACCGGCCGTCGGCCATGTCGCGCATGAGCTGCTGCACGCGGGCGGCGCCGCGGGCCAGGGCTTCGGGGGTGAGGGCGCCAGCGGCGATGAGGATCAGGGCGTCGAAGACTTCCTCGTTCAGGCCCGAGGTGCCGGCCAGGTTGTCGAAGCGCTGCTCCACGGCCTGGGCCAACTGGTGCTGGAAGCCGGGCTCGTGCTGCAGGCGGTACAGCAGGTGGGACATGCCCAGGGCCACATGGCGCGCCTCGTCGCGTGCGGCCAGGCGGCAGATCTGGCGTGTGAGGGGGTCGGGCGCCTCGGTCTGCAGGAACTGCAGCAGGTGCACGAAGGTGCCTTCGCCCAGCACCGACAGCAAAAAGCCCGCTACGGAAAAATCCGTCTCGTCCAGCAGGCTCTTGAGCGAGGCCTGGCCGCCCGCCGTGGACAGGGCGGGCTCGCGGCCGTGGCGGCGGATGCGGCGCGTGAAGACATCGATATGTCGCGCCTCGTCGGCCACCTGGATGGCCAGCGCCGCCTGCAGCTCGCGGTAGTGCGGGTGCAGCTGGCCCAGAAAGCGCGCAGGCACCAGCAGGGCCGCGTTCTCGTTCTCCACCATGTAGGTCATGAGCTGCACGATGGCGTCCTCCACGGGCGCGGGCAGCTCGGGTGCATCGCACCAGTCGATGTCGGTGTCGGCATTCCACTGCGCGGCCACGGCCTGGGCGTAGAGGTCGGCGGCGCTGTCGGTCCAGACCTGCAGCTTGTCGCTGAGCCGGAAATGGAAGGCCGGCGCCCCGGCTTCCACCTGCGCGCCACGCGCGGCCAGGCCCCAGAACGGCTGGGCCTGCGCGGCCACGGCATCGCCGCCCGCGCGCGCATCGCTGCGGCCCGTCTGCGCCGCGCCACGCCAGCGCCCGGCCTGGGCGCCGCCGCGCGCCACGATGGCCATGGCCTGTGCAGCACCCGCGCCGTCCTCCCAGCGCAGGCCGTGGCCCTGGTCGCTGCACCAGCCCGACAACTGGGCCTGCCAGCCCGGCGCGCTGCCGGTCACGCGCAGCTGCCCGCCCACGGGCAGGGCGGCCAGCGCGTGCTTGACCAGAAGATGGGCACCGGCATCGAAGCCCAGGCCCTGCAGGTCGATGACAGGCAGGGTGGAGGCGGGCAGGGTGCGGGCGTGCAGGGCGCCGCTGTCGGAATCAGGCATGGCCATGGCGCGTATCAGTAACGGTAGTCCTGCACGGTGATGCGGCCTTCGGCGTCGTAGAAGGCCTCGTCCGTCACCGCGCGCTCCAGCAGGCCGTAGCCCGTGCCGCGGCCCGGGTGCCAGACCTTCAGGCCTTCCAGCTCCAGCAGCGGGCGCACGGCCGCGTCGTCCCAGGACATGGCCAGCAGGATGTCGCGGAAGGCGGCGGCGCGCCCGGCATCGATATGGGGGCCGGCCGTCATGTTGCAGTGGTCGAAGGCGCCCGAGGTGGCCAGCACGCGCGTGCCGCCGGCCGGCAGCGTGCCTTCGCGCGCAAAGGCCTGGTAGTTCTTGCCCACCATCCATGAAGCCTGTATCTCGCCGGCCACCATGGCGGCGGCGGCCAGGCGCTCGCCGCCGATGTGGTCGCCGTGCTTGCCGCCCAGCACGTCAAAGCGGCGTGCCGTGTAGTCGCGCCCGGCCACCAGCCCTTCCTGGCGCAGATGGTCCAGCGGGATCAGCGTGGCCTGGGGCGAGTCCACCGCACCGAAGCCCACGGTCTTGCCGCGCAGGTCCTGCACGCTCTGGATGGGGCTGTCGGCGGGCACCACCAGCAGCGAATGCAGGTCCAGGTCGGTGTCGCGCATGGCGATGGATTCCACGCGCAGGCCGCGCGCGCGGGCCATGCGGTCGGCGCGGACAAAGGCCAGCGGCGAGTTCCAGGCCAGGTGCACATCGCCTGCGATCAGCGCCTCGGTCAGCGACTCGTAGTTGGAATAGAGCACGTAGTCGAAGTAGTAGCCGCGCTCGATGAAATACGCCTTGAAGCCTTCCCAGATGGTGATCACCTTGGGGGCGTAGGCCACGGCGCCGAGCTTGATCACGGGGGCGGTTGTCGTCATTCGGAAGTCCTTTGCTGGATGGGGAAGGGGATTGAGGCTATTGGCAGGATCTGCGGCGCAGGTTCAGGCAGCGGCTTCGCACATGGCCTTGCCGAGCATGTCGTAGATCACGTCGGTGGTGGGCGCCATGACCGAGGCGGCACGCGCATCGCGGAACAGGCGCTCTATGCCCAGCTCCTTGCGGAAGGCGGCGCCGCCGCACACGCGCATGGCAATGTCGGTCACCTCCAGTGCGGCTTCGGCGGCGGCGGCCTTGGTCTGCAGCAGGCGCGTGCGCGTGTCGGGGCGGGCGGCCTGCACGGCGGCCACGGTGTCGTCGCGCAGCAGGCGCGCCTGTTCCAGGCGCAGCTGGGCGCGGGCCAGGTAGGCGCGGATGGTGGGCAGGTCGGCCAGCGAGCTGCCGCTTTCCGCAAAGCGCGTGCCCGCCACATGGGCCACGGCGCGGCGCAGTGCGCCCTGCATCAGGCCGATGGAGGTGGTGGCGATCAGCGTGGGGAAAAACGGCATCAGGTGGCGGCCCTTCACGGCCTCGCCCTCGCCATCGGAGCCCAGCATGCGGGCGCGCGGCACGCCCACATCGCGCGCCTCGATGGGCGACGACGCATTGCCGCGCAGCCCCATGCCGTTGAAGCGCCCGGGAATGGACAGCCCCGGCAGGCGGCTGTCCACCAGCCACAGCGTATTGCCCTCGCCCTGCGTGGCGCGCGAGATCCAGACATAGGAATCGGCCTCGCCGGCCGAGGTGATCATGCTCTTGAGCGCATTCAGGTGGATGACATCTTCTGCGGCGGTGGCCGTGCCCGTGGGTGCCCAGATATGGCTGCGCGATCCGGCCTCGGACACGGCCAGCGTGGTGATGTGGCGGCCGGCGGCAATGTCGCGGCGCACCGCGTCATCGGCAAAGGGCTCGATCAGCGCCACGCCGCAGTAGTGCATGGTCAGCACCATGGCCGTGCAGGGGCAGTCCTGGGCAATGCGCTCGATGACCTGCACCGCCTCGGCCAGGCCCTTGCCCCGGCCGCCCACCTCGCTGGCGCTGATCAGGCCCAGCAGGCCGGCTGCGGCCAGCGCATCCAGCGCAGCGCGCGGGTAGCGCGCCTGCTCGTCAATCTGCGCTGCCTGGGGCGCGATGATCTCGCGCATGAGGGGTTCGAGTTGCTGCAAAACTTCCATCTGGGTTCACCGTAGGCATGCCCATGGCCGCCTGCCGAGAGGCACTTGCTGGAAGTCTGGGGAAATGCTGGAGCGCCGCGATGGCCGCTGGACGCGCCTGCCGCATGCAGACCTGCAATGGCGGATGGGCTGGGGGAAAGAATGCGAAAGATTATGCGCCGGGTGCGCGGTGGCCGGGCGCAATTGCCGGTGGCGCTTGATTTCGGTCAATTGGTGGCTGGGTACTGCCTTCGGCGGTTTCGGCCAACAGGCGGCCGGCAGCCAGGCGAGGATGCCTGCAGGAAGATCGTGGTCTATATTGCAGCGCCCATTGCCAGCGCCTCTTGCGGCCCTATCGGCTTGGCAAAAAAGTAGCCCTGGGCCAAATCCACGCCCAGGCTCGCCAGAGTGTTGAATTCCTCGGCTGTCTCCACACCCTCGGCAACCACCACGCTTCCTATCTCGTGCGCGAAGCTCGTGAGGCCCTTGGCCAGCGCACGGCGGCTGCGGTCGGTATCGACATCGTGCGTGATGCTCATGTCCAGCTTGATCATGTCTGGTTGCAGATGCAGGATGTGCCGCATGCTGGAGTAGCCGGCCCCCGCATCGTCGACTGCCAAGGTCGCGCCCCGGCGCCGCAGCGGCGCCAGTGCATCGGCCAAAGCCCTGTAGTCATCCACGGCGGCATGCTCCGTGATTTCCAGCGTTACGCGTGAGAGATCCCGGTCCGAACCCAGAAGCCTGGGCAACTGCCCTGACTGGATCAGCTGCGGCGAGCAGTTGACGGCGAGCAGCCAGTCGGTGGGCAGGCTGCCAAGTGCGCCAAGCGCTGTGTCGATCGCATGGCGCTCCAGCTCCAGCCCCAGCCCCACCTCATGCGCTGCCTTGAACCACTGGTCGGGCGGGCGACGTGGCTCCAGGTCAAAGCGTGACAGACATTCGAAACCGTGCAGCTTGCCGGTCGCGATGGTGTATACGGGCTGAAATACGGGGCGCAGCGCATTGCCTTGCATTGCAAGCCGAATTTCGTGCGTCACTTTGTCTCTTGCATGCCGGACGGCAGAAGTCGCACTGAAATGAAGTCCCAATAAATCGGAGAATGCCCGCAGCAGCGACATATCGTGCGCATTCAGCGCAGGATTGGGCTGGTGGCTGAAGCAGCACAAGGTGCCGAACAATTGGTTGTCATCCAGGCGGATGGGAACGCTCAGGTGCGAGCCGATAGGAATGGTGTGCGTTTCCGGTATCTCCTGGGCAGCGGCCAACAGGGAGGTGTCGGGAATCAACTCCGGCAACTCTCCATTGACCACTTTCTGGCAATAGCCCTCGCTCAATGGAATCTTCTGATGCTGGAAAATCACTCCGGCAGTGCTCTCGTCCACATGCTCCAGCACCCGATCCTCTTCCCGGAATCGGGCCACAAAGGCGACATCCATGCCGAGATGCCGACGAACGACAGACAGAACACGGTCGACTCCATCCAGTTCAATGGCAAAAGCGAAAATTCTGCTCAAAGGTGCGAATGTGGATTTACGAAGGGTCATTTCGTTGATCTGCTCTATCAGATGTGTACGCACATTGAATTCACACGCTGCCTGCGGGCTGGCTATCCTCGGTTCCGAGTGCGATGGCCAAGCGGTGCGATATGAATTGATAAAAGGAATGAATTATCATTAACCCGCTCCATTGACCGATACACGGCAAATCGTGGTTGCCACGCGATAGAAAATCCCAATCGCATCTCCAGTTGCAATCTCAGTGGCAACCCCGTTTGCAACCCAAAGCAGTAGTGAGAAGAACAGACTTAAGTATGCGCGGTTGAAGTGCGCAGGTCGAGTCCGTCTGTTCGGATTGACAATAGTTATGAAAATCCAACACGGGCAGCTGAAAGGGCCCGGCACCCCCTGGAAAGCCCGTCAAGCCCTATGTCCTGGCTGTGGCTGTCTCAGGTGCTCCATCCGTCATTGCTTGCCCGTGTGACGAATGCGGGCCAGGTACTGGCGGGGAGTCAGTCTCAGAGTCTTGCGGAAAGCGGCGCCCATGTGCGACTGATGGCTGAAGCCGCAATCGAGGGCGATACCCGCCAGGGAGTGGGTGTCTGCCCGCATCATGGAGCGGGCCGCCTGCACGCGGATTTCCACAAGAAAGGCATGCGGCGTCATGCCCAGCAGCTGGGAAAACTCGCGCAGAAACTGCAGCGGCGTGCGCTGGACCATCCGGGCCAACTGGGCAATGCTCAACGGCTGTGCAAACTCGGCTGCCATGCGCTCCAGTACAGGGCGGTACACCGGGCGCAAGGCCTCGACGCGGGCGGTGGGCGCGTGGCATTGCCGGGCCATGAAGCACAGTGCGGCCTGCTCGATGGCCAGCGTGTCCGGTTCGGTGCTCAGCAGCAGCTGGCGCAGTTGGTGCGCCATCTGCAAGGCGCTGCGCTGCCCGGGCGTCACAACGCGCCGGGCCTGGGTTGCAGACGCGCCGTCGCTGAGCCATTGTTCCCAATGCGCCTGGGTGCAGCGAACCACCAGGTACTCGCCGCCCGTGGCCGATTCGGAAAACACGTCGACGCCCGGCGGGGTGCATGCCACCGTCCCGGGCCAGGTATCGAAGTCGACGCGGCGATCGCTGGCAATGGCATGCACGCCTTGCTGGCGCTCCAGCGCGATGCCCAGCGAATGCAGGCGGGTCGGGTCATGGCTGCTGTAGGGCGTGCGGCCCAGCAGCTGCACCTCGAATCCCGGTGGTTCGTGATCTGTCATCGCTGTATTGCCTTGTATGGCCCTTGCCTTGCCTTCCTGAACTGAAATTTCCTGATAGACGCGAAATCGGCCGCTGCCCACACTGCGGGCATGAACTCAAACCACACGGAAATTCACCGCGTCATCGGTCTCATCGGTGGCATGAGCTGGGAGTCCAGCGCCGAGTACTACCGGCTCATCAATCAGGGCGTGCGTGACAGGCTGGGCCCGCTGCGCTCCGCAAAACTGCTCATGTACAGCGTGGATTTTGGCCCCATCGAGCAGGCCCAGCATGAAGGCCGATGGGACGACGCCGCCGCCTTGCTGGAGGATGCCGCGCGGCGGCTGCAGCAGGGCGGGGCGGACGGCGTGCTGCTGTGCACCAACACCATGCACAAGCTGGCAGACCGCATTGCGGCGGCGGTGCGCATCCCTTTTCTTCACATTGCCGACCCGGTAGCCGACGCAGCCCGCACACGCGGCTACCGGAAGCTGGGGCTGCTGGGCACACGCTTCACCATGGAGCAGCCCTTCATGTGCGAGCGGCTGCAGCAGCAGGGTCTGGAGGTGCTGGTGCCGCAGGAGGCAGACCGCGCCGAGGTGCACCGCATCATCTACGAGGAACTGTGCGCGGGCCGGATTCTTGAAGAGTCGCGGCGCACGTATCAGCGCATCATGGCGCAGCTGGCCGGGCAGGGTGCGCAGGCCATGGTGCTGGGCTGCACGGAAATCAGCCTGCTGGTGCAGCAGGAGCATTGCCCTGTGCCCGTGCTGGATACCACCGCCCTGCATGCGCAGGCGGCGGTGGACTTTGCTCTGGAGCCTTGAACGGCCAGCGAGCCATGCCCAGGTCTGCTTTCAAGGGCGTGCACCCCCCGGGTTGCCGGGCGCCTTGAGCCGTTGCGGCAACCCATCGGCGCAACGCCTCACGCCTCACGCCTCGATGCGCGCTGAACCGCTAAACCACGGCGGCGCTGAACGACTCGGGCAGGCGCGCAAGCAGATGCGACAGCCGTTGAAGGCCTGCCTGCAGGCGCCCACGGTCCTTGATGCTGCCCAGGGAGATGCGGATGGCATTCACGGATTCGCTGCCGGTGGCGAAGGCCTGTGCCGGCGTGACGGCGATGCCCTCGCTGTCGGCGGCACGCGCAAGCTGCGAGGGGCTCCAGTAACTCGGCAGCTCCAGCCATACATGCAGGCCGTCTCCCGCGCCGCTGTACCGGCCGGCCAGCACATCCCTGGCCATCCGGTGGCGCAGGCGCGCCTCCTTGCGCACGCCTTCCATCAATTTTCCGGCCGAACCGTCGAGGATCCACTGCGTGGCCAGGGCGGCCGTCAGCGGCGTGGCCATCAGCGCAAACGATCTCAGCGCGACCAGGAAACGCTGGCGCTCGTGCGGGTCAGGCAGGAGCACGAAGGCCACCCGCAAACCGGGCGTCAGGCATTTCGAGAGGGTGGAGATGTAGTACACCTGCTCCGGGGCAAACCTGGCGATCGGCGGCGGCGGGGCATCGGCCAGCAGCCAGTAGGGATCGTCCTCGACGATGCGCACATGGCAGCGCTTTGCGATGCTGGCGATCTCTTGGCGCCTGTCCTCGGCAAGCGTGATGGCGGTCGGGTTCTGAAGCGTGGGGTTCAGGTAGACCAGCCCGGGCCTGTGCTGTCGGCATGCCTGCTCAAGCCGCTCGGGCATGATTCCCTGGCTGTCCGCTTGCACCGCAATGATGCGCCGGCCGAACTGGGCCGCTGCGGCACGCAGGCCGGGATAGCTGGTGGGCTCGGTCAGGATCACATCGCCCGGCTCCGTCAGCGCAAGCACCAGGGCGGCAATCGCCGCCTGCGCGCCCGGGCAGACCACCAGCTGCCGGGCATCCACATCTCCGAACATGGGCTGCAGCCACCTGGCGCCCGCCTTGCGGTCGGAGTCGCTTCCCCCGCCCAGGTGGTAGGTCATCAGCAACTGGGCATCCGCACCCATCAGCACTTGCGACAGGCCCTGCTTCAACATGTCGTCCAGGTCCACGCCAGCCGGCGGTGGCGGGGTGTTCATGCTCAGGTCCAGCACGGCGTTCAGCTCCACCTTGGGCGCCGCGACATAGGTGCCTCTGGCGCCGCGTCCCTCCAGCAGCTGGCGGCGCCTGGCTTCGTCGTAGGCGCGCGTGACCGTCGTCAGGTCCACATCCAGCTGGGCCGCCAGCCGGCGTTGTGGGGGCAGGCGGTCACCGGGCTTCAGCGATCCGTCTGCCAAGGCTGCCTGCAAGGCATCGGCGATCTGCAGGAATCGGGGGCCGCCCTGCACGGCCAGTTGCGGCAACCAGAGGGGCAAAGGCTCATCTTGCATGGATTTAAGCGGCGACGTATGGGCTCATGTATGGAAATTGCTTTTGGGTAGTATGCGCCACAAGGTGTGGCAGCACCGTGCTTGCAAGGCCGTCGCTGATGATCTCGCCTCCCATGTCCGGGAGGGAGGCTCCCCACCATGGACAGTGCCAAGTCATTGGCTGGAAGCTCTCAAAATGATCGATTGGGTCCCCATAGTCTTCGTCACCTTTAAGGTGCTCGTGTTCGGCACGGCCATGTTCTTCGCCATCAAATGGCATTACGACCAAGGCAAGAAGAAGGGGGCGAGCCGGCGCGAGCTGCTCATTGCCAGTGGCAAGATCGTTGCCGTCTTCACGCTGCTGCTGCTGTGCGTGCTGCTCTTCACCTTCGGCCTGGCCACCATGCTGGGCATGGACCTGAGCCTTTGATGGCAGGTGGCGCTGCCAGCGCCGGGCCTGTGCCCGCAGGCCGTGCCCAGCGCGGCAACCATCCCCCAGCTGCCTACTTCGGTGTGAGCCGATACAGACCGCCCTTGCGGTCGTCCTCGATCAGCCACAGCGCACCATCCGGCGCCTGCGCCACGTCGCGGACGCGAAAGCCTACCGTCCAGTGCTCGGCAGGCGTGGCGCTCGCGCCGTTCACCTCGATCCGGTGCAGGGCGCGGGTCAGCAGGCCAGACGCAAACGCTGAGCCCTTCCACTGCGGAAACATCTCGCCGCTGTAGAACATCAGGCTGCCCGGCGCGAAGACAGGCGTCCAGTAGATCACGGGCTTGGTGAGGTCCGCTCGCGTATCCGGGCTGGCAATGGGCACGCCGTTGTAGTTCACCGCATAGGAAACCAGCGGCCAGCCATAGTTCTTGCCCGGCTCGATCAGGTTGAGCTCATCGCCGCCACGCGGCCCATGCTCAAGCTCCCAAAGACGCCCATCCGGCGCGAACGCCAGGCCGTAGGGCGTGCGATGCCCCGTGGACCAGGTCTCGGACGGCGTCAGATTCGGACCGTCAAAGACAAACGTGCGCAACACCGGCGCGGTCTTGGCGGCTTCGGTGTCCTTGGGCGGATCGATCACCGGAACCGACGTTGCGCCGGTCTGCCCCTGCATCGGATTGCCGGGCGCGGGCTTGCCGTCCAAGGTCAGCCGCAGGATCTTGCCGGCCGGCTGATTCGGGTCCTGGGCAGGCGTGAAGCGCTGCCGGTCCCCGGCCGTGAGGAACAGAAACTTCTGGTCCGGCGAAAAAGCCACGGCGGCACCCACCTGCCCGCCCTTGCCCTTGACGGGGTCGCGCCAGATGACCTTGAGGTCTTCCAGCGCAGCGGTGCCGGCACCGATCCTGAGCGTGGCGCGCGCGAGCGCCAGGCTCGACGTGCCGCGGATCTCTCCGGGCTCCGAATAGGTCAGGTAGATGGCCCCGTCGCTCGCATACGAAGGGGCCAGGTAGACGCCCAGCAGGCCGTTCTGGTTTTCATGCAGCACGGGCGGCACGCCGGTGACTTCGAGCTTTTGCCCGTCCTGGGCCGCGAGAAACAGCTTGCCAACCTTCTCGGTGACCAGCATGCGCCCGTCCGGCAGGAAGGCAATGCGCCAGGGCAGATCGAATTGCGCGACCTTGGTGACCTTGAACGGAGGCGATGCAGTGGCAGGCAGGGTTCCCGCATTGATCTGCGCCAACACAGGGGTTGCAGCCATGAGCAACCAGGGTATGAGTCCAGACTTCGGCAATCGCATGCTTTGCTCCGCAGTGGGGGACGGGACAGTATCCGCGCATCACCGCCGCACCGCAGAATGCACCGCCGAATTCCGGGCTATCTGCGCGGCAAGCCTGAAGTTGCGTCCAGCCTCGTTCAGCCTCGCTCACCCAGCGGATGCAGGCATGGCCGCCGGGTCCATCCACAGCGCCGCCCACATGTGTCCATCAGGATCGGCCAGATCGCGCGTGTACATGAAGCCGTGGTCCTCCATCGGATTCACGTCGGCCTGCCCGCCATGGGCCGCGGCGGCCTCGTTCATGGCATCGACGGCGGCGCGGCTCTCAAGGGCCAATGACAGCATCAATCCGCAGGAGCCGGCCGGTGGCAGCGGGCGCTGCGTGAAGGTGCGCCACTTGGCATGCGTGACCAGCATGACCTGGATCGCCTCGCTCCAGACCATGGCGGAACCATCCTCACTGCTGAACTGCGGGTTCTGGCTGAAGCCCAGCGCCTTGTAGAAGGCGGTGGAGGCGCCGAGGTCGGTCACGGGGAGACTGATGAAGAGGGACTTGGTCATGCTTGGCTCCGTGGGTTGGTTGTGTCTTGCGTACCGGCGAGTGCAGGGCAGCGCGGCCGGCAGGGTGATCATGCGCCACCTGGGGGGAGATTGATCAAGGGGGTGTCTGGTGTGGGGCGCTTGTTCTTGAGAGTTAAAGCCTCCTCAAAACCCGGTGAGGTCCATCCTGTGCAGGTTCTTTACTAGGTCGATACGTCAGCTTGAATCAGCCTCTGGGTGGTCCTGAGGGCGCCTTCGAAAATTCCGCATTTTCAGTAATCGGGATTGCTACGACGATGGCTGCACTCAGTTCAAGTGGAGACAAAAATGCGATTCAAATTCCGTCTGATGGCTGCACTGGCACGACATGCAGGGAATGGCTTGTTCATCGCGGCGACTCTGGCTGGCGCGCTGGCGCAGGCGACACCATTGCCCTTCGACATGGCAACCACCGCCGAACAGCGATACCAACTGGCCTTGGAAGCCCAGACGGCACGTGACTACGCCCCCATGCTCGCGTTGCTGCGCCAGGCGGCCCGTGATGGCGAGGCACAAGCGCAGGAAACGCTGGCATGGGTTCTTCTGGCAGGCCCAACCTTGTACGGTACCGCGGTGAAAGCGAATCGCTGCGAAGCAGTTCACTGGCTGCGGCAAGCCGTCGCAAAGGGGAGTCAAACGGCCAGAAGCCAGTTGGATTTCCTGAACCGTCTGCGAAATTCACCGACCGGCAAGGTGGCCTGCGCATCCGAGTGGGAAGGGTGAGTTACGCGAATCCTTTTCAGATTGCAGCGTCATCTTCAAGGACGTGCGTTGTGGGCATGGCACGGTGCGACTGCTGCTGGACGACTTAAGTCTTTGCCTTCCGCTTCGCCGCCATGATTGCCATTGCTTCCTCAAAAACGCGGACGGACCGCACCTGCCCGTCATACTGATTCACACGAGCCTGCGTAAGCACCACCGCGTCCCTGGGTTGGTCCTTCGCGATGTACAGCTCGAAAACAACCTCATCTTCCTCCCAGAACGTTCCCAACGTCAGCTCGACACCGTCGGGAATGCGCATGAATGGCTCAAGCGCAGTTCTGGTTGCGAGCCGCGCTGCCTCTTCGAGGGCGGCCAGCGGGATTTTTCGGGGTCTGGTTCTTGTCATCGAGCTAGGTTCTGCCGTGCGGGAGAGTGATTGGTCTTGGCTGCCTTGCTACGTTCGGCATGCGTCCTCAGGCGGGCTTTGTCGCTTTAAGCACTATCTGCGCCAGGCAGTCGGGATTGCGTTCCTTGAAGCCAAACGAAAGCTCGCCCCATCGCTGAGCCGACGAAAACCAAGTCGACTCCTCCAGTGAATGCCCACGAGGGGAGCCAGTAATTTCCAACGTTCCGTAACGAGCACGCACGTCGGCAATCCTGACGCAGTCGCCTGCGATGTCCAGAACCAACAGGGCAAACCGCGGATCGTCTTTCCTCACTCGCAAATCCACGTTCAAAACCAGCTGGCTGTCACGAAGGCGAAGCCCTGCGCCCTCGAAAAAATTCGACAGCGGGTTGCCCGGCACGTCACGTTCACGAAGTGGAAGGGAAAGGGTTGCCTCGATATTTCGCTGGCTGAATGGCACTTGCGCTGCAAGGGCATCAACCGCCTCCCAAAGTGTCAACCGCCGGGTCCGAGCATCCTCGGCAGCCGCCACCACAGCAAGAATGGACGACGCTGTGAACAGTGCGGCCGCAGCACACATCCGCAAGCCATCACGTCCGACAAGATTTCGAGGATTCATCATGGGATTCTTACTTCGCATCAACCGGTGGAATTCGCACGACGTGGGTGATGCCTATTTGGACCAGAAGGTGACCTACAGGACGAGGCGGCACTGGCAGGTGGTGGACAGTGCCAGGACATGCCGATAGCCGATGTCCACAAAGGCCATTCCGACCGGAATCAGCCGGCGCGTCAGTTGGCTCACCGCATACAGCGGCACCGGCAAGGTGGTGACATCCATTCTCCGATTCCTGCCCAATTAATTGGAAGAGCCATTGAGTTGCTGAAGCTCAAGTTGCCTGGCCGCACTGGCTTCAAGGTTTGCGCGCTCCGCATCCAAATACCGATAAATGCTTTTGAGGTCAGTGATTTTCTTTTTGATTTCCGCCATCTTCCTTTCAATCAGTCTTGCACCCCCGGCGCAATCTATTGACTTGTTTCTCTGCGCATTCAGAATTTCGCCTATTTCACCAAGAGAAAATCCCATGCTTTGTGCTCGCTGGATAAAGTCCAGGTCTTGCAGGGTTTGCGGTGTGTAAACGCGATAATTGTTGGTTCGCCGCAAGGGTGAAATAAGGCCGATTTTCTCGTAATAGCGCAAGGTATGGCGCGTGGCGCCGCTGCGGACCTCAAGTTCCCCGATATTCATGGAAAAATCGCTTGACTGTAGAGTTGAGTCGACAGTCTACACTTGGTTTTTTCATTGTGCCAAGGAGCAGAAAAATGAGCGTGGAGTGCTTTGTTACGGGAGGGACGGGCTTCATCGGCCAGCATTTGCTGTCATACCTGAGCGCGGAAGGTCACACCATTCGGGTGCTGATGCGTCGCCCGGGGCGCCTCGCTGAACTGCGCCAGCAGGTCGATGGTTTGGGGGGCGTCGCAGCCCGCGTCTTTGCCGTAGCCGGCGATCTGGAGCAAGAAAACCTTGGTCTGAGCCTTGCGGATAGGGAGGTCCTGCGGCAGGCCAAGGTCGTAGTCCATCTGGGAGCCCACTTCGCCTGGGGCCTTTCGATGGAGCATGCACGTGCAGTGAATGTAGAAGGGGCAAGGCGCGTGGCGCAGTTGGCGGCCGAGCAAGAGAGCCGGTTGGTGATGATTGGCGGCTACATGCTGAAAAACCATGAACATCTGCAACGCATCGGGATTGATCCCGGCCATCCGGAGCTGACGGATTGGCCTGCCATCTATCGCCAAGTCGGTGCTTACGAGGCGAGCAAACTGGAGGCGCATTTCGCGGCCCTCGGCTTCATGAATGCCAAGGGTGGAGAGATGACCGTTGTACACCCCGCCACGGTTTGTGGTCATAGCCGAACGGGGCATATCGCGGATGGCCAGCCGCTGGTGGATCTGATACGCAATCTGGTGCAGGGAAAGCTGGCGGCAGTACCCGGTACTGCCGCGCACTGGTTGCCACTGGTCACTGTGGATTATCTGGTCGAGTTGGTGGCGGCATGCGCCTTTGATCCTTCCATGGTGGGCCAGGAACTGCTGGCCCTCGATGCCCAGAGCCCCGGCTTGCAGGAACTTCTCACGCAGGTGGCACAACCTCTTGGGCTGAAGGCGCCCGGGCGTCATATTCCGCTGCGATTGCTGAAATGGCTTTTGGGTATTCGTCCCATTGCGAGGTTTTTGAATACCAGCGCCGAGGCCCTGGATTTTATCCAGACAACCCGTTTTGACACGACGGAAGTGGAGCAATTTACCCAAAGGCACGGAATCACAAAGCCGGATATGCGCCAGTCGTTGAGGAATACTGCAATATATGTCAACTCATATTGCATTCCAAAAGGCAAGGCCCGCCGACTTGCCCCTCCACTGCACAGAACATCATAATCACCGCTTTCAATGGTGCCCGAGTTGCCGCTGCGCACCAAAATCAAGGAGCTCGTTTCAGTGAATCAACCAACCCATCCACGCATTGCGGTGCTGGGGCCCGGGGCAATCGGGACAACGGTTGCTGCTGCGCTGCATGAAGTCGGTCGCACGCCGTTGCTGTGCGGTCGTACGCCGCGCGACAGCCTGACGCTGCACGGCAGCGGTCTTCGCATCGTGGTTCCCGGCCCGGTCAGAACGGATCCGGCCCAGGTCGAAGGTCCGGCGGACCTTGTTTTTCTCGCGGTCAAGGCGACTCAAACTGCTGCGGTTGCGCATTGGCTGGCGGCGTTGAGCGGTCCGCAAACCGTGGTGTGTGTTCTGCAAAACGGGGTTGAGCAGGTGGAGAGTGTCACCCCGCTGTGCCCGCAGGGGCGAATCGTTCCCGCAGTCGTGTGGTTCCCTGCACAGGCGCAACCCGATGGGTCGGTGCTCTTGCGCAGCGACGCCCGGATCAGCCTGCCTGACGAGGCCGCGGCCCTCGTGGTCGCGCAGGCACTGCAAGGCACCCGATGCTCGGTAGACCTGGTTTCGAATTTCAAATCCCTGGCGTGGCAAAAGCTGCTGCAGAACGCAGCGGCCGGGCTCATGGCACTCACGCATCGCCGTGCAGGCATGTTCGGCCGGCACGACATCTCTAAGCTCACTCTGGACTATTTGAGGGAGTGCCTGGCCGTCGCACGCGCCGAAGGTGCTGAACTGGGCGATGAGGTCCCGCAGGCGATCCTCGACAAGTTCCAGGCATTTCCGGCCGACCTGGGCACGTCCATACTGGCGGATCGTGAAGCAGGCCGGCCGCTCGAATGGGATATCCGCAACGGTGTCATCGCGCGCCGCGGCCGGGCGCGCGGAGTTCCGACACCGATTGGTGATGTCCTGGTGCCGCTTCTCGCCGCAGCGAGCGACGGCCCCGGCTGATCATTCGTGCCTTGACCACAAAGCCCGCGATCGCAAAAGCAAGGCTCAGCCCATGAACCCCAGATCGATGGGATACGCCGAGCCGCCGAAGTTGCCGATGTGCGGCAGCACCCCCGCCAGCTCGGTATTCGCCACGCCGAACCAGCGCGCCAAGGTGGCGGCGTACTGGTCCACGGCGGTGCTGGGCAACAGGCGCCCCTGGCCGACATGCCACTGGTCTTCGCTGCCGCTGCCGTTGCCCACGCTGATGGGCGGCGGTGCGCCATAGAAGGACGCGCCACGCACCGCGCCGCCCACGACGAAGTGGTGGCTGCCCCAGCCATGGTCCGAGCCGTCGCCGTTGGAAGTCAGCGTGCGGCCGAAGTCCGACGCGGTGAAGGCCGTGACCTTGTCGGCCACGCCGAGCTCGGCCGTGGCGTTGTAGAAGGCCGTCATGGCACTGCTCACCTTGTCGAGCAGCTGCGGCTGGTTGGCGATCAGGTTGTCGTGCAGGTCGAACCCGCCCAGCGAGACGAAGAACACCTGCCGGCGCGTGCCCAGCGCGTTGCGTCCGGCGATGAGCCGGGCCACCACCTTGAGCTGGTCGGCCAGCGGGTTGCTGGCAGGGAAGGCGGTGGACAGGCTGCCGCTGGAGAGGGCCGAAGAGATCTGCCCCTCGGCACTGATGGAGCGCTGCGTGACGCGGGCGTACTCGGCCTCCATTGCATGGCTGCCGGCCGTCTGCACCAGCTCGCTCAGCAGGCCGCGCACGGCGGTCGAACCATAGACATTGGCGCCCTTGACGGCGTTGATGGGCACGGCGCCGCCCGGGCTGATCTGGTACTGCAGCGCCTGGTCGCCCGAGAGAAACACGGCGTTGCCCGTGGCCGAGATGCAGGTGAAGAGCGACGTGGCGTTGGACGACAGCGCCAGGTCGCCCAGGTTGCCGCCCCAGCCCACGGTGGAGCCTTCGGCGCCCTGCGACTGCCAGACCGACTGCTGGTCGTTGTGCGAGAAAAGCTTGGGCGGCAGCGGGTAGCTGCGCCGGTCGCCGGTGGCATATTGGGCCCGCGTGAGCGGCACCAGCAGCGGGCCGACGTTCAGCTGCACCGCCGCGCGGCCCGCGTTGAAGAGGCCGGCCAGGCCCGTCATGGACGGGTGCAGCGCGTACTGCATGCCACCGGCCAGCGCCGTGCGCGGCTGCAGCAGCGTATTGCCCAGCGCGGCGCGGGCCAGGGCAATGCCACCGGCCGTGCCGTCGCTGTTGCCGCCGCGGATGGTGGAGTACTGCCCGTAGCGGGTGCTGTCGTAGGGCACGACGGTGTTGGCGTAGTCGCAGCCGCCGTAGAGGAAGACGCAGACCAGCGCCTTGTAGTCGTTCGCCTCGAAGGCGGCGGCCTCGCCCAGCGCGGCAAGGTTCAGGGCGAAGGGCAGGGCGGTACCGGCGGCGGCCAGTTGCGTGCTGCGGCGCAGGAATGCGCGGCGCGTGTGGCGGGCGGGGTCGATGAAATTCATGGCGATATCGCTTTGCTTTGCAGACGTTCGGTCACTTCTGCACCAGATATTCGGGGCTGGCCATCACCAGCAGCACGGCGGCTGCCACGCGGTTGAGCTGGGTGGCGGTGTTGCTGGTGGCCGTCACCGGCGTGGCATTGAGCGCTGCCACGATGCGCGCCTGTGTGGCGGCCGATACCTGCCCTGCCGACAGCAGCAGCGCCACCTTGCGCACCAGCGCGGCGGCGTCGGCCACCAGGGGCAGCAGGTTGGCGTAGCTGCAGGTGATGTCGAAGCCGTTGGCTGCGCTGCTGCCGCCCTGGGGCAGGTCAGGCGCGTTCACGTAGTAGCCGAAGCGGATCACGTTCTGCATGAAGTTCAGGTAGCCGCTCACGCTGGTCTCGGTGACGATCTGGAACTCCGGCGCCACCTGGCCCGTCGTGGCCAGGGGGGTGGAGGGCGGCACGTAGCCCGGGCGGAAGAAGTTGAACACCGAGCCCGAGCGCAGCGGGCTCTGGCCCAGGCGGGTGGCCGGGTCGCTCAGGTTGTCGATCTTCCAGGTGCCGCGTGCCGATCGCAGCCCGAAGGTGCGGCCCCACTGCACGAAGCGCACCATGGGCTCGCGCAGGCGGCCGTACTGGGGGCTGGCAAGCCCTGCCGCGCCGCGCGCCTCCGGGTCCAGCAGCACGGTGGCGATCACGGCGCGCAGGTCGCCCCGCGTGCCGCTGCCGTTGTCGGCGAAGGCGGCGGCCACGCGCCCCACATAGGCGGGGCTGGGGTTGCTGGTGACCAGGCGCTGGATCAGCTGGCGCCCGATGAAGGGCCCCACGTTGGGGTGGTTGAACAGCGTGTCCAGCGCCGCCTTCAGCGCCGCTGGCCCCGACGTGCCCGCAGCTACGGTGGTGCCCAGGAAAGTGGCGGCCAGCGTGGAATGGCGCGCGGCGTTGAAGGCCATGGGCAGCAGCGCCTGCTGCAGCCCCGTCACCGTGCTGCCGCTCAGGTTGGTGGGCTGGTTCTTGCTGGTGTCGTAGTCGTAGCCGGTGAAGACGCGCGCCAGATTGCTCACGTCGGCTGCCGAATAGGTGTCCATGCGGTTGCCGCTGCCGTCGCGCTGCTCGGTGCCGTCGGGGTTCAGGCGGTAGAGGCCGATGGTGAACAGCTGCATCACCTCGCGGGCGTAGTTCTCGTCGGGCTGACGGCCGCTGCGGGCGTCTTCTTTCTGGTTGCCGCGCGTGCTCAGGTAGATGCCCATGGCCGGGCTGAGCGTAACGGCCTCCAGCAGCGTGCGGAAGTTGCCGAAGGCATGCTGGTTCAGCAGATCCCAGTAGCCGGAGGCCAGGAAGATGCTCCACGGCTGCTCCAGCCCGGTGGTGGAGACCACCATGATCTCCGACAGCGCCAATGCCACACGCTTGCGCACCGCGTCGCGCTCCGTGAAAAGCTGGCTCCAGAGCATGAAGTCGGAGGGATACGAGACGTTGTCGTAGCGCGTGCCAGCCTCTGCCACGCCGTAGCCGCGCTGCATCAGCCAGGCCGTGCCCGTGGTGTCCACGGGCAGCGCGAACTGCTCGGCCAGCCAGGGGCCGTAGCCCTTGGCGCGCAGCGCTGCGATCTCCTCGTCGGTGGCCGAGAACTGCGCCTGCAGCAGGAAACGCGCGGCTTCCTCGTCGCTGGCGGGGGTGGCCGTGGTGCCTGTACCGGGACCGGTTCCGCCACCAGGGCCGGTGCCCGTGCCGCCGTTGCCGCCATTGCCGGTACCGGGTGCCGTATCGCCCCCACCGCCTCCGCAGGCCACGAGCAGCGCGGCCGCCAGGGAGGCGGCCATGGCGGGGGGCATCAAGGAACTCTTGGCTTCGGGGCTGAGGTGGTTTGGCTCTGCGCAGGCCGGGTAGGAGTTCGCGGGCGCGAGGTCGGGCGGCTGCAGCGTGGAGGCTGCAGCCTGTGGTGTGGGGTGCATTGCGGGCTTTCAGGCGGCGGCCGGGGCGGGGTGACGGACTGCCCCGCTCCTCGGCGCGTGGCGCAGAGTGTTCCAAGGTTTTCGGATGTGAGTGGACACTTTGCAGCCCTAAAGCGTGTCAAGATGTTATGCGTTGCAGGGGCGGCATGCAGAAACACGGCGTTGGGCCAAGACGCATGGGTCTCGCCCGGGCCGTCGCCGGTTGACGCGTCTTTTGCCATCCATGGCTTCAACCCCCCGCTGGCCGTCCTCTCGCACATGCTGGCAATTGCCCAGCATGCCTCCTGTTCTTTTTCAATGACCAACGTGTGCGCTTCGGTCTTGAAATCGCCAACTTTAAAATGCCCCCATGACTCCTCCCTCGGCTTCCCCCAATTCCTTCGACAAACTTGCGCTTTCGCCGGCAACGCTCGCCAATCTTGAGCGGCTCGGCTACCTTGAAATGACGGCGATCCAGCTCGCCAGCCTGCCCCCTGCGCTTGAAGGCAAGGATGTGATCGCTCAGGCGAAGACCGGCAGCGGCAAGACCGCAGCCTTTGCACTGGCGCTGCTGGCCAAGCTGGATACGCGCAATTTCTCGGTGCAAGGCCTGGTGCTCTGCCCCACCCGCGAGCTGGCCGATCAGGTGACGACCGAGATTCGCCGCCTGGCGCGTGCGGAAGACAACGTCAAGGTGGTGACCCTGTCCGGTGGCGTTCCGCTGCGCGGCCAGAACGCGAGCCTGGAGAACGGCGCGCACGTGATCGTCGGCACGCCCGGCCGTGTGATCGATCACCTGGACCGGGGCAATCTGAACCTTGATTCGCTGAATACCTTGGTGCTCGACGAAGCGGATCGCATGCTCGACATGGGTTTCGTCGATGACATCGCCAAAGTCGCCAAGCAGTGCCCCCCGCAGCGCCAGACCTTGCTGTTCTCCGCCACCTACCCTGAAGGCATCGCCAAGCTGGCCGCGCGCTTCATGCGTGACCCGGTCACGGTCAAGGTCGCCGCACAGCACAGCGGCGAGCAGATCGAGCAGCGCTGGTATGAGGTGGACAAGGAAGAGCGCTTGCCCTCGGTGGCTCGCCTGCTGGAGCACTTCCGGCCCGAGAGCACGCTGGCCTTCTGCAATACCAAGGCGCGCTGCCGGGCCCTTGCCGAGTTGCTGCAGGCCCAGGGCTACAGCGCGCTGGAGCTGCACGGCGATCTGGAGCAGCGTGACCGTGACCAGGTGCTGGTGCGCTTCGTGAACGGCAGTTGCTCCGTGCTGGTCGCCACCGATGTGGCGGCTCGCGGGCTCGATGTGACCAATCTGGGCGCCGTCATCAACGTGGACATCACGCCCGACCCTGAAGTGCACGTGCACCGCATCGGCCGCACAGGCCGCGCCGGCCAGAAAGGTTTGGCCCTGAGTCTCGCGACGATGGACGAAATGGGCGCGGTCGGGAACATCGAACAAATGCAGGGCAGCCCATCCGTCTGGTACCCGCTGGACGAGCTGACACCGGCTCCCGGCGGCCGGCTCCTGCCATCCAAGGCCACCATCCACATCAATGCCAGCCGCAAGGACAAGATCCGCCCGGGCGACGTGCTGGGCGCGCTCACCGCAGACCTGGGCTACACCCGCGAGCAAGTGGGCAAGATCGACATCAACGAGTTCGCAACCTATGTCGCCGTGGACCGCAAGATTGCACATGACGTGGTTGCCCGGCTCAATAGCGGGAAGATCAAGGGGCGAACGGTGAAGGCGCGCTTGCTCAAGGATTGAGGGGTTTCAGGCGCATCAGTCGGTCTGCGAGTGTCTGCAGCCTAACCCCCAGGCCCCCTCCCTGCACCGCCTCAACAGCCCCCTTCAGCGCCTCCCGCTGCGCCTGTGTATGGGCCGCCAAACCCGTGTCCCCGGGGGAACGGCGAAGTACTATCCGAAACCTGGGCGCCTACCCAGCCACCACTCCCCAATTCCAGCCCGTCCGGCTGATTTTTCCGAAGCCGGGGACAATACCGGGTTCGCGGGTTTTTCCGGCTTGACTTGGGTCAAGGCCGGAAATGCCCGCGCAAAGACGCTGCCCAGGTGCTGAGCCGGATGCAGAAAACCCAAGATCGGACGGCAGCAGGACTGCCGAGATGGCGCAGGTGCATGTGATGGAGAGGGATTGGTGGACAAAGGCCTGGTGCGGGGGCAGAGGCCGTCCCGTGAAGCGTGATGCCCGCCTGGTGGCCTGGTTGCTGGCGGTGGTGTTCGTGTCGGTTTCTGCGGCCACGGTCTGGCAATTGGTGGCGGCGCGCCAGCGCACGCTGGCCGAGGTCGATACCAGCAACCGCAACCTGGCCCAGACACTGAACACCTATGCCGAGGGCGTGATCACCCAAAGCTCCATGCTGCTGCTGGGCATTGCCGAGCGGCTGGAGGTGGATGGCACCAGCCCCGTGCTCCTGGAGCGGGTGCTGTATCTGGTCAACCGGCAGGAGCATCTGCTGAACCAGCTCAACGAGCTGCTGATCGTGGATGCGCAGGGCCATTGGCTGATGTCGTCCAAGGGGGCGTTCCCCGAAGGATCGGAAAGCTCCGGCCGGGACTACTTCACGCACCACCGTGACGACGCATCGTCAGGCATCTACATCGGGCCGCCGATCCGCAGCCGCTCCACGGGCGAATGGGTGATCACCATCAGCCGGCGCTATACGGACGCCGATGGCCAGTTTGCAGGCGCGGTGGTGGTGGCGCTGGGTGTGGAGAATTTCCTGCGGCTGTTCGGCAAGATCGATATCGGCGAGAAGGGGGCCATTGCACTGAGCACGCCGGGCGGGCAGTTGCTGGTTCGCCACCCGTTCCGCGAGCAGGACCTGGGACGGGACTTCTCGCAGTCGCCCAATTTCCTGCGCCACTACGTGGGGGCGATGTCGGGCACGGCGTCGTTCCGCTCGGCCCTGGACGGCACGGAAAGAATCTATGCCTTCCTGCGCAGCGAGCGCTATCCGCTGGTGACCACGGTGGCCCTGGGCCGCGATGAGGCGTTGAGCTCCTGGCGGCGCCAGGCGCTGCTGACGCTGGCCGTGGTGCTGGGGCTGTTTCTGGCGATTGCGTTGATCGGCTGGCGCCTGACGGCCGCGATGCGGCTGCGTTCGCGCGCCGAATGCTCCCTGGTCAGTGCGCGCGAGGAATTGCTGGACGCCAATCGCCGGCTGGAGGTGCTGGCCGCCCAGGACCAGTTGACGGGCCTGGCCAACCGCCGCCGCTTTGACGAGGTGCTGGAGCGCGAGGCCCGACGCGCTGCGCGCGAGGGCACGCCGCTGTCGCTGTTGCTGATCGACCTGGACTACTTCAAGGGCTACAACGATGCCTACGGCCATGTGGCGGGCGATGCCTGCCTGCAGGCCGTGTGCAGCGCGCTGGCCCAGGCGGTGCAGCGGCCCGGCGACATGGCGGCGCGCTATGGCGGGGAGGAGCTGGCCGTGGTGCTGCCCAATACCGACAAGGCCGGCGCGCAGCAGGTGGCCGAGCGGCTGCGCGCGCGCATCGAGGGCCTGGCCCTGGATCACCGCATCAGCCGCTTTGGCCATGTGACGGCCAGCATTGGCGTGGCCACGGCGCAGGGTGATGAGGCTGGCGCGACCCAAAGCGCGACCCAAGGCGCGACACCAGGCTCCACCCAAGGTGCCGCCGTGGCGCTGGTGGAGGCGGCCGACCGCGCGCTGTACCGCGCCAAGGCCGCAGGGCGCAACTGCGTGCAGGGCTGAATGGGCTTGGGTCTGCGCGCGCTCAGTCCGTGGGCGAGCGGTGGGCCACCACCTGCTGCTTGAGGTCGCCCAGCGCCTGGTACAGGGCGTTGCGGCTGGCCTGCGGCATGTCGCCGAACATGCCCATGACCCAGGACTCATGCGCCTTGGCCATGCGCGCAAAGGTCTTGCGGCCCAGCGGGGTGAGGTGCAGCACGGAGCTGCGCCGGTCGGACTCCACCTTGGTGCGCACCACCAGGCCCTCTTTCTCCAGCTGGTCGGTGATGCCGGTGATGTTGCCGTTGGTCACCATCATGTGGCGCGACAGCTCGCCCATCTTCATGCCCTCGGGCGCGCGCTGCAGCTGGGCCATGAGGTCGAAGCGGGGCAGGGTGGTGTCGAATTCGCTGCGCAGGCGGTTGCGGATCTCGCCTTCGATGAGGTTGCAGCAGGTGAGCATGCGCAGCCACAGGCGCAGCGCATGGTGGTCGTCGGGCGCGGCGCGCGACTCCAGGTCGGGAGCGTGGGTCATGGCTGGTTCTGCGGTGTGGGGGCGCTCAAGCCCATCTGCGCGAGGATGGCGCGCGTCAGCGGGCTGGCCGGGTCGTTCAGGGTGAGCACGATGTCGAAATGGTTGGTGCCGGGCATGGCCACGTACTGGCCTGACGATGGACCGGGGCCACGGCGCTGGTTCCAGGCGGCCAGGTAGTCGTCGCTCTGGCGCTTGAATTCATCGGTCTCGCTCTCGCCGTAGCTGACGATGAGCGGGCAGGCCGCGCCGTGCGGCAGGAGAGCGGGGCTGTTGCGAATGGCGTCTTGCTCGCTCAGGCGCATCCATTCGTTGATGTGGGTGTGCACCAGCGGGCGCAGGTCGAACAGGCCCGACAGCGGTGCGGCGCCGCGCACCACGTCCTCGGGCACGCCGTAGTCCGCATGCCAGCCGGCGGCCAGCAGCATGCCCGCCAGGTGGCCGCCGGCGGAGCTGCCGCAGACATGGATGCGGCTCGGGTCGCCGCCGTAGCGGGCGATGTGGGCATGCACCCAGGCCAGTGCGCGGCGTGTCTGGTCCACGATGCGGTCCAGCGTGACGGCGGGCGCCAGCGAGTAGTTCAGGGCCACCACCACGGCGCCGGCGCGCGTGAAGGTGGGCGCCATGCTGCTGGAGTCGTCCTTGGACAGCAGCCGCCAGTAGCCGCCGTGGATGAAGAAGAGAACAGGGGCGCCTGCCGCCCCGGTTGCTGCCGGGAAAATGTCCAGCAGCTCGTCGGCATGATCGCCATAGGCCACGTTCAGCGCGCAGGGCAGGCTCTGGCGCGCGGCCCGGCTGTCGTCGGCATAGGCCTTGATGATGGGGGTGATGTCGGGTACCGTCGCGCGGGCGTTGTACTGGACATCGAGTCCGGCGCGGTCGTAGTGACGGTAGAGTGCTGGCATTGGAACGGAGATGGCGCGAAATGGTTTGTATGGCAGGTATTGGTACAAGTCCCAGACTTGTTCTGCAAAATACTTTAAACCTAAACTAAGACCTGCGCCAACCGTTCCAGCCCTTACAGAGTTTCCCGTCCAGCGTGACGGAAGACTGCCTCACCACCGATTGCCATCCGCGCGGCCCGCGCAAGGAGCACAGCAGCATGCGTTTCCTCACCCCCTTCCTGGCCGCAGCGGCCCTGGCCCCTGCCTTTGTTCCCGCGCTCGCGCAGGCGGACACCATCAAGGTCGGTATCGCCAACGATATTTCCGGGCCGTTTGCCGCGCTGGGCGCCGAGGCGCGTGATGGCTTCAACCTCGCCATCAAGCAGCTGGGCGGCAAGCTGGGCGGCCAGCCGGCCGAGTTCCTGCAGACCGACATGGGCGGCAACCCCGACCAGGCGCGCCAGCTGGTCACGCGCTACATACAGCGCGACAAGGTGGATTTCTTCACCGGCCCCATTGGCTCCAACGTGGCCCTGGCCGTGGGCCCGGCGCTGTTCGGCGCCAAGGTGCCCTACCTGTCCAACAACCCCGGCCCCAGCCAGTTCGCGGGCGCGCAGTGCAATGCGTTCTGGTTCGGCACGTCCTACCAGAACGATGCCTTCCACGAGGCAGCCGGCAAGCTGGCGGCCGACCGTGGCTTCAAGAAGATGTTCATCATGGCGCCCGACTATCCGGCGGGCAAGGATGCGCTGGTCGGCTTCAAGCGCGGCTACAAGACCGCGCCCGGCGAGGAGGTCTACACCAAGCTGGGCCAGATCGACTACGCGGCCGAGCTGGCCCAGATCCGCGCGGCCAAGCCCGATGCGGTCTACATCTTCCTGCCGGGCGGCATGGGCATCAACTTCGTCAAGCAGTTCGTGTCCACGGGGCTGTCGCAAAGCGTCAAGCTGATCGGCCCGGGCTTCTCGGCCGACGAGGACGTGATCCAGGCCGTGGGCGAGCCCATGCTGGGCATGGTCAATACCGCGCAGTGGGCGCATGACCTGGACGTGCCGCAGAACAAGGCCTTCGTCGAGGCCTTCCGCAAGGAGTACAAGGGCCGCAACCCCTCGGTCTACGCGGCCCAGGCGTATGACGTGATCATGGCCATGGATGCGGCGGTCAAGCAATCCGGCGGCAAGGCCTCGGACCGCCAGGCCATTGTCAAGGCGCTGGAGAAGGCCGACTACGCCTCGGTGCGCGGCCCCTTCACGTACGGCAAGAACCACTATCCCATCCAGGCCTACTACCAGCGCGTGATCGAGAAGGACGGCAGCGGCCGCATCACCAACAAGCTGGTGGGCAAGGTGTTCGACAAGTACCAGGACGTCTACGTCAACGACTGCAGGATGTAGGCCCCCTGAGTCGCTTTGCGCCTTCCCCCCAGGGGGACGACACCCTCGCTGCGAGGCGGCTCTTGCTCGGTGTCCCTGGCCTGGGCAGGGGCGGTAGCCGACGCTGCGGGCAATGCCCGGCACCTGGATTTCTCATGATTTGTTGACCGCGCGCGGGCCACTGCGCCTGCGGCAGGGGGCGTGTGGATGACGTGGACGCTGCTCTTGGAGCAATTGCTGAATGGCCTGCAGTTCGGGCTGATGCTGTTTCTGATCGCTGCCGGGCTGACCCTGGTGTTCGGCATCATGGACATCATGAACCTGGCCCATGGCTCGCTGTACATGGCGGGCGCCTATGTGGCGGCCGAGACCATGCAGCGCACGGGCTCGTTCACCGCGGCCGTGCTGGTGGCTGCCGTGGCCACGGGCGTGGCGGGTGTGGTGCTGGAGCTGGTGCTGATACGCCGCCTTGCCGTGCGCGACCATCTGGCCCAGGTGCTGGGCAGCTATGCCGTCATCCTCATTGCCAATGACCTGGTCAAGATGGTCTGGGGCCCGGCGCCGGTGATGCTCAACATGCCGGCCGCGCTGTCCGGGCCCGTGCAGTTGCTGCCCGATCTCATGTACCCGGCCTACCGGCTGATGATCATCGTCTTCGGCCTGGCCGCCGCGCTGGGCCTGTACTGGTTCGTGACGCGTACGCGCGCCGGCGTGCTGGTGCGGGCAGGGGCCTCCAACCGCCAGATGGCCACGCTGATGGGCGTGCGCGTGCCGCTGCTGTTCCTGGGCGTGTTCACGCTGGGCGCCATGCTGGCGGCGGTGGCGGGCGCGCTGCTGGGGCCCATCACCTCGGTGCAGGTCGGCATGGGGGAAGAGATCCTCATCCTGGTGTTGGTGTGCATCGTCATCGGCGGCATAGGCTCCATACGCGGCGCCCTGGTGGGCGCCTTGCTGGTGGGCATGGTGGATACGGCGGGGCGGGCCTTCCTGCCCATGCTGCTGCGCCAGGTGTTCTCCCCGGCCGTGGCATCCAGCGTGGGGCCCACGCTGGCGGCGATTTCCATCTACGTGCTGATGGCGGTGGTGCTGGTGTACCGGCCTTCCGGCCTTTTCCCCGCGCGAGGCTGAGCATGGAAAACAGCACATTGCAAGGCAGGTTCCAGGCCCGATTCTTCTGGACCGTACTCGCGCTGCTGGCGCTGGCGGTGTTCCCGCTGGTGGCTCCGGCGCTGGGGCTGGACTTCTACATCTCCTTCGTGCGCCGCGTACTGATCTACGCGCTGGCCGCCACCAGCCTGAACCTCATCCTGGGCTATGGCGGCATGGTGGCGCTGGGGCATGCGGCCTTCTTCGGTGCGGGGGCCTATGCGGTGGGCATCCTGGCGATGAACGGCGTGACCTCGGCCCTGGTGGCCTGGCCGGCCGCCGCGCTGCTGGCCGGGCTGCTGGCCGCCGCCACGGGCGCCGTGTCGCTGCGCACGCGCGGCGTGTACTTCATCATGATCACGCTGGCCTTTGCGCAGATGCTGTTCTACATCTTCATCTCGCTGCGCCAGTACGGCGGCGAGGACGGGCTCAACCTGCCCGGCCATTCCGTGCTGCCCGGGCTGGACCTGGGCCACGATGTCTCCTTCTACTACGTGGTGCTGGCGCTGTTCGCGGTGCTGATGGCCGTGTTCGGGCGGCTGGTGGATTCGCGCTTCGGCAAGGCGCTGCAGGGCGTGCGCGAGAACGAGTTGCGCATGGAGTCGCTGGGCTACCCGGTCTATCGCATCAAGCTGGCGGCCTTTGTGCTCAGCGGCGCCGTGGCCGGGCTGGCGGGCGCGCTGCTGGCCAACCACAACCTGTTCATCTCCCCCAGCCTCATGCACTGGACCCAGTCGGCCAACCTGCTGATCATGGTGCTGGTGGGGGGCGTGGGCCTGCGCTGGGGCGGCGTGGCCGGCGCCGTCGTCATGCTGACGCTGGAGGAAGTGCTTCGCATGTGGACCGAGTACTGGCACCTGCCGCTGGGCCTGCTGCTGCTGTGCGTGGTGTTCGGTGCGCCGCGCGGCCTGATGGGCCTGTGGCCCGCACGCGGGAGGCAGGCATGAGCGGCGCGGCCACACCTATCTCCATTCCCACTCCGGCCCTGGAAGCCAAGGGCCTGGTGCGCCGCTTTGGCGCGCTGCTGGCCACCGACCATGTCTCGTTGTCGCTGGCGCCTGGCGAGATCCATGCGCTGATCGGCCCCAATGGCGCGGGCAAGTCCACGCTCATCCATCTGCTGTCCGGCACGCTGGAGGCCGATGCGGGCACGCTGGTACTGGCGGGGCGCGATGTGAGCGCGCTCAACGCCCACCAGCGCGTGGCGGCGGGGCTGTCGCGGTCTTTCCAGATCACCAACATCTTCAAGCAGTCCAGCGTGCTGGACAACCTGGTGCTGGCCGTACAGGCGCATGCGGGCAGCAGCTTCAGCTTCTGGCGCCCGCGCGCGGCCGAGACCGCGCTCTACGAGCAGGCCCGCGAGCTGGCGCGCGAATGCGCCATTGACGCCAGCCTGCTGCAACGCCCCGCAGGTACGCTGCCGCATGGCGAGCAGCGCAAGCTGGAGTTTGCGCTGGCCCTGGCCGCGCGCCCCGGCGTGCTGCTGCTGGACGAGCCCATGGCCGGCATGGGTCCCGACGAAACCCTGCGCCTGACCGAGCTGATCGAATCCCTGCGCGGCCGTGCCGCCATGCTGCTGGTGGAGCACGACATGCAGGCCGTGTTCCGCCTGGCCGACCGCATCTCCGTGCTGGTCTACGGCCGCATCATCGCCACCGGCACGCCCGACGAGATACGTGGCAACGCCGATGTGCGCCAGGCCTACCTGGGAGACGAACAAGTGAAGGAGGGCGCGTGATGCTCGAAATGCAGGCCGTCCAAAGCGGCTACGGACCCAGCCAGGTGCTGTTCGGCGTGGACCTCCGCATCGAGGCAGGCCAGGTCGTCACCCTGCTGGGCCGCAACGGCATGGGCAAGACCACGCTGCTTCGCACGCTGCTGGGCCAACTTCCGCTGCGCGCCGGCCGCATGGTGTTTGCCGGGCAGGACATCGCCGGCTGGGCCACCGACCGCATCGCCCGCGCCGGCGTGGCCATCGTGCCCGAAGGCCGCCAGTGCTTTCCC
>Ga0066479_1000033_pt1 | contig 52536 bp, 48 predicted proteins | sample LakWasM117_HOW13_2_FD_59555 | JGI IMG/M metagenome (GOLD analysis project Ga0066479, IMG submission 59555) | Freshwater sediment methanotrophic microbial communities from Lake Washington under simulated oxygen tension - Sediment Metagenome 117_HOW13 | ecosystem: Environmental > Aquatic >... | reverse complement strand
TGGCCTGCTCTCGTGCCCGGGAGAACTTGGTGTTCTTCGGCTGCTCTGAGTTCCTGCTGAAGCGCGAAACCCGCAGCGAGAGGCCGCTCTTCACGCTCATCTATGAACGTGCCACCCGAACTGCAGTGCCACAAGCTCCAAAGCCTGAGCGTAGAGAGTGGACTGGGACGCAGCGAAAATCTTCGCGCAGCGCGAAACGATCCTGAGGCGGGACGTTGCTATCGGCCCATCACCTAGGTGTCGTTGCCCACTGGACAGCCAGCAGACCGCCGCTATGTGATCAAGGCCGTTATGCGGCTCATGCGTTCACCACGGATGGTCCTTGCCGTTGGTATCGACTGACCATGAAGCGCCGGCGCGGCGCAGCACGAGCTCCACCCCCAGTACGCTCAACAGTTTCAGAACCCGATCAGCACTTACGTTATGCGCGTTCCTCTCAAGATGAGACAACTTTTGCTGCGTCAGGCCCATTCGCTTGGCTACCTCGGTCTGGGAAAGCCCAGACTCCTTGCGAAAAGCTTGGAGCACGCCGGAAAGCTGATCCGAGGTGCGGATTGGAAATTCGTTGTGCATACTTAAATTTTTTGGTATTTTGCGTTTACCAAGATTTATTGGTTACGTAAGATCACTGCCTCACATGGTGAAATCAAGATTTTGGCTTCTGGCAAAGCTCCCCACTCTAAATTGAGCATCTGCGTGCAGCCGCACGATTGCAATGGCCAGCACCGTGGGCGCGGCAAAATTGGCTAACGCATGCAGCGCGCCCGGCGAAACATGCGGCATGGGCGTATCGGCTTCCTTTGCAACGCAGGGATGTCTGTGGACGGCCTCATGAGATCGTCCAGCGACGATGCCCTTGTTGCGCAACGCATTTGCCAAGTGTTCTTATGCCTGAGACAGATGCTAGCTTGCTCCGCCCCGATAACCATGGGCTCATTGAGCGCCGAGGGGCAAGCGCGACACTTTGCCACGGTCTTACGATTGATTCCGGGAAACTGGCAAGGACCAATGCGAGCCGATCAGAACATCTGCTGAAATTTTTGATGAGTGCGTTGCGTTGACCGATTGAATCCACTACCTATCCCTATCGTGCGGGGTAAACCACTTGCAATAGAAACGCTCCGTACGGATCGAGTAGTGTCGCGAGAGAATTTGCTCCCGCACCTGATCGAGCAAACGAGGCTGTCCATCCTTGGTGTATAACTCCCTAATACGATCATCGAAACGCCGGGAACCTCCGCATAAACACGGATAGCTAGAAGAGAAAGTAATTTTATACATCACACCCATCCAGGTAGTTATTCATCAGTTAATGCCTATTTATATTAGTCTCAGTGAATGATAAGGAGTGAAATGAGAATACCCTCAACAAGAGACCCGGCTTCGCGATCTCATATTAATCCAAACATAAGATCTCAGATTAACCCTAGGAGGCGCCCTCATATTGACCCCAATCGGAGAAGTCATATCGATCCTCTTCGAAGACCCCATATAAATCCCAATCGAAGAGCCTATATTGATCCTCGTAGAAGATCATACATTGATCCATTTCAAAGATCACATATCAACCCAAAACTGAGCTCAGCTATAGACCCAAAAAGAAATTCAAGCATAGATCCGAATATAGCCTCAAATATTGCAGGACTATATATTTTCTCAGAAAATTGCCAGCCCATAGGCTTCACCGTAAAGGCAGACAAAGAAGTAATCCTGATCTTTGACACTGAATCCGAATGGATTGGATTTCTGGTTGCAACCGGAGACGGAGCATTTAATCAGTTTGATCTATCTAAAAATTGGATTGGATTTTGGTGTAATACGGGAGAAAATAGCTTCAATATATTCAATATAAATCGCAAATGGATTGGATTCACCACTTAGATGTTATGTCCAGGAAGTCATGGTGCATTCTTCAGCCTGGAGCAGGAGAAAGCACTATGGCAATCCGCCTGCATGGCAGCGCCCGCACAACGCAGCTTAGCCGCGCAGAACTCCAGCTAGCGACCGGCTCCCTGAGCTGCCGCCGGTCTCGCAAACACCGACCCAAGCTTCTCGAGTTTTTTCAAACTTTAGCCAATATGGAAGCGATAACTTCAAGCGCTTCTGTGTCGCCCACAACCTCGATCCGAGCATGAGCCGCGGGGGCAACTGCTGGAACAATGACGTCGCCGAGTCATTCTTCAGTGGCCTGAAAAAGGTGGAAATACAGAATCGCGTCAACAAGACGCGGTATTTAGCGCGCGCCGATGTCTTCGACTACGTCGAGATGCTCGACAACCGAGCCCGCCGCCACAGCCATCTTGGCGACATCAGTCCCGAGGCGTTTGAACGCGCCTCGGCTTGATGTTGGGGTTTGTCTACTAGACCAGCAGCAGTCCAATTCTGACAGTAGACAGGTCAATAATCAAATGAGTTTCGAGGGCAATTTGGCGCTCTCGTCGCCCATTGCTTTTCGATATCGAGCTTGTAGTGTGGCTTCAGAAAACTTTGAGACTCCAACCATGTGCATGAGCACCTCACGTAGAGTCACATTGTTCGCATTCGAAATGGTATTAGTTGTCGTGTTCCACAAGAGGTTGGCAAATGGCGCTGAAGTCAGATCTCTTGGAAGTTTGCTTGCAAGCTTTACTGCATCTTTCAGTGACATCGATTTCGTAAGCCTTGCAATAACACGAGTCAGCATATCCAATCCAACAGGCCTAAATATCACTTTTCCGCCATGAGCCCCACGGTGCTTTTCGACTACCATCGATGGGTTGTCAGATTTCAAAAAGCTGTGTAGCTCGCTGAAATTATCGGAGAGGAGTGAAATATAGCTATTGGCTAATTCGAAGTAGGCGTTCAGCTCAAGATCGGAGGGCCTTGATCGTTGAAGATCCGTTTTTCTCTTTTTCAAGCTGGATTCGGACTCGGAGAACAAGATCGCAAGGATATCGTATAGATTTCCTATGGTGGTGATGCTTTCGAGGTTTGTCGGCGGCATATTATTGGTAGCCACAAAAGCAATCTTGTTCTCTGCGAAGTAGTCTGTCTCCTCGATGAGCTTCCGAACGCAAATAGCCATGACATCATCTTCATCCAAGGCAATGATGTCACCCTTGGATACTGGCCGAGCAGTCTTATTCAGAGTTGTAAACAGCCGTCGCGTTCTTTCGAGACCTTGGGGTGTAACCTTGTGAGCAACGAAAATGACAGATACTTCATCGCCCTGATCTTCTGGCAAACCGTCTTGAACAGCCTTTTTTATGCCAGCCAGACGATGTTGACCATCAAGCGCGAATAGCTTTTCATCACCCTGGAAGGTGAGAAAACCAACGGATTCAAGCACTTCCTCAGCAACGTTCGACAAGTCACTATCAGAGTCTTTGGAGTTGATGTTAGTGATGGCATGCCAATTTGGCTTTCCACCATAAGTCGCAACAACGAGAGAGTTGAAGAAACGTTCGGGCTGCGTCTTGATGTAGTTAGCGATTTGAGCGCTTCGCGTTGATTGAAGCTTCCTCTGGATCATCCCTGAAAGCTGCTTGCTCTTATGGATTTCGTCTGCGAATTTAACTCGCTTTGCGACCTCCTCCAAGCTCACAAGACAAGAATAATAAACCCAACTCCCGATGACGCCCCTCAAAGCGGGAAGAGTCAATTTCGGATTTTTCGTCATGCTCATTTAAATGCCCTGCGTTTCTTTTTTGTATCGGCTTCCAAGTCGCCCTCCGAAAATGGTGGCAGGAGAGCGGTGTTCAAATCCTTTTCGAGCTGCTCCAACTGCTCGGATGTCATCGAGTTGTCAATTGGAGCAAAATTAAATCTCAGGACTTCAGCCCAGGTCCCAATCATCCGAGCGATCCTTTCTCGTTTGATGACCTTTTTCACGTTCAAATAGTCTTTGTATCGAGCTTTGAGCGAACGATCAGACTGCCTTCCGGCTATGCCGATGTAAAGGATATGACCGTGTGGAGGAAGCACTTGGCTAGGGTGATGAATTGAGAAGGCATAGATACCGCGCTTGTCGTCTGGCACTTTGTCGATTTCTGCCTCCCCATACTTGATACTTTCCCAAGGCAAGCTTGCTACATTGAACGAGTCAAACGCTAGCTTGGTAGGAGAAAGCGTCATCGTGAACTGAAACTTGCCAATTTCATTGTTGGCTTGGTTCACGAAGTCTGTTATATCAGATAAGTCCAATGTGCCCCCTTCTCTGTTTTCGGGCGATCGATACTGCGCTTAGATGGCAGGCGAACTGCGGATCTAATTTTGCACTACTTGTGGCAGATCGCACAGGCTCCACCGCCTTCGTCTTCACCATAAATGTCGTCGATGTCCTCATGGCTCTCTCTGACGGGGCGCAGAGGGTTGATCGGGATGGCCTTGCGCTGCCGGACTCGGCGATTTTCGTATTCTGCTTTGATCTCTGCAATACGTTCGGGCTTCTCCATATCCCAAAGAGACTCGCCCTTCGACCACGTGAAGGGTGAGCCATGCTCCAGGGCATCTTTTTCAAGCTCTTTGGCCTTCTCATAGTCCTCGGGGTGCTGCTCTCTCAGCCGCACCCATTCGATCTTCTGTTGAAAGAAGCAGAAGGTGCAACCGCTACGCGATCGCCAATCATAGTACTTCGGATATCCCACTCCGGACGACTCAAGGATGTCCACCACGCGAAGCTTATCGACTCCGGCATCGCGGAAGGGTAGCCTGACGAAAAGGTTGTCGGCCTTCGCCGAGTAGCCTTCACGGTACTCTTCATCAGCCCGTATCGCCACATATGAGAAGACCTTGTCGCCGGCAGCGAGCCAAGGCTTGACCCATTGCTCGAAAGGGGCGAGCTTAAGCTTTCGCGTGCACCAGCGAGTTTGCGGGCTGGGCAAGAAGTGGTTGTACTCGCGAAGCCAAAAGCGGAAGTCCCTGCGAGGATTCAGCCGCGCGATGGGCTTGCCAAGATAGCCTTCGAGCCGCCCCAAAAATTCGTAAACTTCAGGAAGCTCTTCGCCCGTGTCAGTGAAGAAATAGTCGATGTTCAAATTGGGATGCTTGTCACGCATCCAGACTGCCAGGGCTGCACTGTCCTTACCGCCGGAGATGCCCAAAACGTGGCGTTCAATCATTCGACGACTCCTTTTCCGTGGCCAGTTTCATGCCCGCCTTTGCCAGGATGGCAAGCAATACATCGGTCCCAAGACCTTGGCTTTGCAGCATGGAGGCCAGATCCGCCGCCTTGTCGTCAACCATTTTGCGATGGCGCTCGGAAATAGCGAAGGAGCGAGTGATCGTCGTCGTCTCTGCGCCTGCGCCGATGACCACCGCGATAGCTTCGCTGCGAGCCTGGCGACCTTGCACTGCGACAAAGGCCTCTGCTTCGCGGAAGCGTCGAGCAAACTGGGCGAGCTCAAGCAACGCCGCGTCAATGTGCCGATCGACCCAATCGCGAGGGGGCTTATCAGCAGCCAGACTCAAAATCCCCTCTAGCGATTCGTGCAATCCATCGTAAGAGGCTAGTCGGGTTGCAAAGGCATCGAGGCGGAAGTTCCCGGCAACTCCTGCCACAGACTTGGCCCTCTCTCTCAACGACTCAAGATCGTCGCGAGTAGCATCGAGCGCTTCGAGCATCTTTGCCTCGACTTGTCCGAGCATCTTCGAGTAGGCCGTGGCGATCTCTTGAAGTGGAGCCCGAAGCTCCTTGACATACGACTTGCCATCGGCTGCCCCCAACAGAAAGGCAAGATCTACAAACAAGACCTTGTGTGGATCGCTGGCCTTGAGCAGCATGTCTCGCATTGCCTTGGCTGTCTCTCCCAATCGTTGGGTCCGCCGAGACCACTCTGGCAAGTTGTAGACCATTGATACCAGGCCTCGAGCGGCTTCGAGAGGGTCCGAGGATTCCGACTTTTCGCCGACTTCAGCAAGCAGTTTGGAGATACCTTCGAGGATCCGATTCTTGTCTTCGTCAATAGCAATCCAGCGCAGCGTAAAGCGGCTTGCATCTTGGAGGCATTCGTCGATGTCGGCATCGTTGAGCCTTGGTGTAAACATACCGTCCTTGTAGACGGCGACATTTGCCTTGTGGGCCAAAAGGAAAGCAGTCAAAACCACAGGGAGCACGCCCTGCTTCAAGCCAAAAGGCGGCTGACTCCACCGCTTATATATCTCATCCACGCCGACCCGGGCATTGGAATCTTCGAAGAGCGCGCGGGTAGCCTTCCAGAGTTCGATAAAGCCATTGCCTGACGCTTGCGAGGGTTGGCAGAAGCACCAAGCACCTCCTTCCAAGCGATATAGATCTGAGGCGATCAGCAAGGTGTCGAATAGACCGCGTTCCGCAGCGAATCCCTCGATGCCCAGCAGCTCTTGGCCTTCGGCATTGACCATCGCATGAAGCAAGTCTCGACGCGCTTTGACGCTGTTGCTCGATACGCTATCGCGGTTGACCAATTCGCTCCACACGTGAGGGCAAGACAAATAGAGCTCATCGGCTAGGCTAGAGGCGACAGGTGAGAGCTTCGCCCCCGGTGCGACGACTTCATCGCTGCCGCCATGCCACTTGGACAATGAGACGGCTGCTTGGAGTTGGTCTTCGAGGTCGGAGCGGGCCGCGGCCAAGCGGGCGAACACTTCCCGGCGGGCAACCGGATCGCCGCCGAGTTCATGGCGCTCTTTCACTTGCTCCAGGGCCACTAGTTCTGCCGACAGCTCCGCGATGCGAGCGTGATTCGAAGGGATGCCTACTAGAACAGGCCAAGGCTTCAACCGAGCACAGGCTTGGGCTCTTTTGTGTGCTTCCCGCGCAGACATGCCACGGCTGGGAAGGGCGAGGATGAACTGGCCGAATTCACCCCGCTGAGGCTCATAGCCTTGGGCAATCTTCTCGGCTTGCTCAACACTTCGCAGCGACAAATCCATCCATCGCATGGAGCCTGTCTCGTGATAGTGCCGCTTGGCAACCACCGGATGCATGCCCATGAGTTGCGAGAGCTTGGCGTAGTCGAGGCCAGGCGATGTTGCTAAAGCTTGGGCGATGGCTGCGTCGATGTCAAAGTCGCTGCCTTCGAAAACAGACCAGGCTCCGGTGTAACTCTTGAACAGTGCTACCTTCAGCGAAGCGAGCTTGCGCAGCGCCCCGTCGATTTCCTCCTGCGGAACCTTGTAGAACAAGGCCGAGAGCACCGGCAGGTCAGCAGCCAGGCCCGAGCCACTGCGGAACATGTCGATGACTGCAATGTTCTTGATCATCGCCACCATCAATGGATCGCCCGTCTTGGCTTCAGCGCGCTCGACAGCTTCGACGGCTTGAGACCAGCGATGCCCATCAGGAGAGGCCAAAATCGCCGACTCTAAGTTGGCGCGCAGGTAGTCCCAGTAATCGCTAGGGCGATACCAAGTTGCCTGGCTCAGCGGAGTTGATTGGAGATAGGCGCGAAAACCGTGGGCTTCAACCGAGGACAAGAAGCCGAATGTGCTGCGTTCGTTTTGCCCAAATTGGCGTTTGGAAATTGGACCGAGCAATGCGGCCATCGCAGGATGCAGCGGCCAACATAGATTCAAAGCGGCAGCGAAGTCTTTGCCGACCACTGGTCGGCGAGAGCGGATAGCGTCGGCAATGGCGTTGGATGCGTCCAGCATCCAGTCTGGTCGGCGTTGGGCATCTATCGCACGACCTATGAGCTCTACAACTTCATCGCTTGCCGCGACAAACGGAAGATCCAGGTAGCGGCCTTGGACTTTGGCCCAGTCATCTCGGGTGTCGATGCCCAATCGTGCCGAATACTGCGCGAAGGATTGATGCAAAACACCGACGACTACCAAGCGGCCTTCTGAACGCGCCGAGGCTTCCGCCAACTCTTGGAAGAAGTAGACATCGTCGCCAGAGCCGAGGGCCGAGGCTTCAAGGAATTTACCCATCTCGTCGATAAAGACAAGGACGCCATCGCTGTGCCGTTCTTTCGCCTCCGCGAGTAAGTTAGCTATGACGCTATGCGCGGTCGACTTGTTTCGGTCATCGAAGCTTTTGCCTTGGGCCTTGCGGGTAGCAGTGCCCAATTCGGCGACGACGCTGCCACGGCGCCCTACCACAGGTATGACAAGCCATCCCTTGCGGACGGGGAATGCTTTGTCGAATGCCGGTTTCGAGTCGAGCTGCAAGGCAGCTCGGGCTTTCGATCGCAGCGCCTTGTCAGGGTGCAGCGCGCTCGCGAAGACTACGGCCAGAGATGACTTGCCTCCGCCGAAAGGGCCGGTCCAAGTGAAACTGCGTTGATTGGTGTCGACGACTTGTCGGCACATCCCATCGATGACTGCTGAAGCCGTCGAGTGGAAGATGTAACCGTCCATTGCATCGGCCCGGCCAATGTCGGCATCAATCCGGATTGATCGCTGGTATTGGCGCGAGATTTGGACGATGTCCGCAAGCGCCTGTTCTTTGTTTTCAGCCATAGGCGCGCCTGACCATTTCTTTTCGGTCCTCTTTGGAGAGGGATTTGCGGTGAACTTGGCGGAGGCCTGCGGAGTCCGTCCATGCCAGCTTCCCACCTGTGAAGTCGGCGAGCGATATCAGCCGTTGAGCAATCGATTCCTCATCGAGCTTGAAGACCCGTCCCGGCGAGCCTTCCGCATAAGCGACGGCCTCAAATGCCAGAGAGCTTTGACCCTCGGCTGTGCGGTCCCAGAAGTCGATCAGCGCGTAGGCGAAGGCTCCATCGTGCAGCGAAGCCTTCGGACCGCGTCGGAAGGCGTATTGGCCTTTGTGAACCTCTTGAAGCAAGCCCAACTCGCCAAGCAACGGCTCGGCGAAGTCTTCGGGCGAACCGCCTGCGGCGCGCGGCGCGTAGCTGCGTAGACACGTCTCCAAGTCGCGCGAGAGAGTCGACGTCGACAGCCGATGCTTGGGATCAAGTTCGCGGGCGTATAGCGCCAACGGCTCCTCGAGCTCTTGGCGTGTAAAGGTGGGGGCTGTCACATGGTTGAATAGCCAATGCCACGTGGTGGAGCGATAGCAGCGGCCGGCAAGCTGCCAATGGGCAAGCCAAGCAGTCGAAGGGTGCTCTGCGTAGGGGTCAAGACCTCTGTCTTGCAGGATCTCACTCGCGAGGCTACCAACGCGAAAGGCGTCTCCCTCTTCAAACATGATCCCGCAAGCGAGCGCCCAATGGCGAATCGACGACACCATGTTCTTGCCGACACCGAAGGAAGCAATGGCCGACTCGCCCGTGAAAGCGGATTTCTTGATCAAACCACCTTCGCCTGCGTGCTCGAAAGCCTTCTTGAGCCACATCTGCCGCAGCGGAAACGTCTCATGGCCGGAAAAGTGGGCAGGTGTCCTCCCGTCTGTTTTTTGCGTCTTTGCCATGATCCCATTTTAGCGCTCGAAGCCGATCGAAGCCGATCGAACTGGTGAACCTCACCAGTTGGAGGCAGACTATAGTACTGTGATTATCAACAGTGCCACTTAAAATGCAAGAGCGTTGCACATCAAAAGGCCCACCAGCCAGATAGGGAGGGTTTGCAAGACCTCGCCCCCAGCCTCATGTCAAGCGACATATCCTTGTAGGCGCTAACCCATGCCATGGGCAGAGCCTTAGGAGGTGGCGAACTGGGGCTGATGCTCCGTAGACGCAAAGCATCAAGTTGCTGCGCCGGGGGCTGCAAGCCCCGCCGGCCATGGAAGAAAGCGCCACGGCCGTTGCACTGTGGATGACGCCGGCAGCCGCGTTGACGCGCGTGGACTGGACAGCCGGCTTAGCTTGAAGGCGCAGGTAGGTCGGCATCTGGGAAGCGACCATCTCGATCGTGCCTCGGTGCGGTCGCGGCTAGAAGATGCGCTGGCCTGCGTAGCAATCACCCGGCCAGCAATTACCCGTCGACCAGCGCCTGTGGATCGATCTGCATCGTACGACGCCCAAGCGTCCGGGAGACCTGGCCCGCACTTGACAGCCCATTCAAGCCCTGCAGGCGCAGGCCAACCAGTACTATCAACAAGGATGTACGGCATATCACTGTCCGTAGATGCGAAGCCGGTGGCATGTGCTTTCCGGGGAGTCCCGAGACGGGACGCCGCAGTATGCGCATGCTTTTTCACTAGCCTGCTACTAGGCCGCCGGCCACCGACTCAAGGCACTGATCCATGAGGGGGCATGCATAGCTGCCTTCCTGGAGAAGAGAGTCGTCCTGAAGCAGTTCAAGCATCTGGACATCGCCTTGGGTCTTTGCCAGAAAACCGCCGCACTGCATTACTGGAGGCGTGGAAGATCAAGCTGGGAAGGTCATAGGCTGCCCGCAAAGGATGACATACTGATCGCCTGCCAACCCTCCGCGGCCAGCAGCCGACCGCAATGCACTCATTGCCTCTTATGCAACCATCTTGCCGCTTGAGAGGAAGAGGACTGCCTGCATCGACTTCGGCGCCAGGGTGTGAGCCCATTAGCCACTGACTGTAGAACCAATTAACTTGAATCTCCCCCGGCGCGGTTCAGTGCTAGCCGCTACCATGAGGTAGAGCACATCACGCGAGATCACCTATGCGAATTTTTGCGTCCGGCGAAGGCCAGAAACTGAGTGCCCCAGGCGAGTTCTTGCCACAGGGGTCGATGGGTAGGGTTGTTGGCCTAGTGGATCTGGGACAACACAATGGAGCCAATAATTTCGGCTGGTCTGGCCTTAAGGCAGTCATTCACTTTGATGGCAACGACTATGTTCTGGACTTCCCAGATTTCACCCGCCTCGAAACGGATGATGGAATCGGGCTCACGCAATCCGATGCAGGGGAAATGGCCAGTTGGTCTCCTCACCTGAGTGACATTGAACGCTACGGGTTGAAGTGGATCGAACCGGTTTCCGTCAGCGCTTCGGTGCAGCGAAACGACTAGACCAAGGCTCGGTTCGCGACAAAAGCTGGGCGCATCAGGGCAGAAGTGGACAGCCCGAAGTCGTGTTTTCTTCTGTGTCAGATGTGCGTCTTGGGGAGTACTGCAGGGAACGGACATGATCATTGACCGAGCAAATTATCCAGGGATACCACCTGACTTTCCCATCAGCGAGACGATTTCCGCAGTTGCCGGTGCTCACCCCAAGCTGGGCCTGATAGAGGACGGCGGAAAGTTCTATGCACCCGGTGCCTCACCGTCGGAGGTGTTGGATGCTTTCGAGGTTTGTAAAGATCTCATCGCGCAGATGGTCCCGTACTGCCAACGCAAGCTGGCTCAGTTCAATGGCGACGAGACGGCTACGGCGAGGGCCGTGTTTCGCGGCCTGCTAGGCAAGAACTGGTGTACCTCCGCGCAAAGCCGATGGGTCATGCTCAAAACACTAGAGGAGCTGGGGTGGCAAGTTCAAGAGCGCGACCTGCCTACTTGAGCAGCACCACAGGACCGAGAGAACAGCACCTGCGACCAGCAAGCTGGGAGACTACTGACCATACTGGCACTGGTCAAAGTTCTCCTAGTCTTGCTTGGGCGGCATAGGACACATGGGCCACAGCTTTGAAGTACTACTTGGGGTCAACAGGGGCACTCAGCGCTGTCGAGTCAGCACCGGTGAGCCCGAGCTCAGTTCGGTTGCGGCCAGCCCCCCACAGCTTCAGACTTGACCCCTCATCAGTCGAGCACCTTGACGAAGGATGGCTCAAACTATCATGAGCTTCATCGGCTTGCGGCGAGAAGCGCAGGCGAACTGTAATTTACTGACGTCGCGGTGGACTCTATTTGTGCTCAATATTTCAGATACAGAACTCTCACCAAAACAGCAAAAAATCGACCGCCATGCGCTTCCCAAGGACGTCGACTACGTACTGCTCTGGTATGGGGCCAATGCTCGGTCCCGCAGCCCAGGAGAGGTTCCACGCATCTATGTCTGGTTCCGCCCCATTGATCAGAATGGCACACTAGGTAAATGGTTGTCGCTCAGGTTACCAATGAACTTGCTGGGCCAGTTGCGAATCGGATCAATTTGGCGCAATGGAATTTCTTCTCGACAACTTAAGTTCACCGAACTACATTTCAAGGGCTCTTTCGATGCGAACCATTGGAGCGACACAACATCGCACAAGGACTATGGCCCCGCACTGATCCCAGAGCATAATTATTATTTACCGTACGGTAGACACGACCACAGCAGGCTACTACGTTTCAAAACTCAGAACAGAACGCTACTAGTTCCATGCATGGAATTTTTCACTAGATGCTATGCGCGCAATGCTGAGTTGAACCGGATCTTAATTACGTACGAGCGAGGGGAAGTCCAAGAGCGGTTAATGCTGCGCGAGCCTGTAGAAAGCAGTTCACCGAATCGTTCGATTTGGATACCGTGGCCTATCTCAAAGGCTGATGCCCATCTCTTAGCTCAACTTCGTTACGATGAAGAAATAGCTAGGAAAATAGCAGGTCTACGAGCATTTCTTGACCAAGAATTCAAAGCCCGCAATCAGTCAATTACATTCTTGAACATTGGGCCTTGGCATTACGGCCCCGCCCAGTTGAAAGTAGAGGGGGTGCAGTTGGACAGCGGCGACTTCTTAGGCCTGCGCATCACCGGCCATTCATTGCCAGAAAAACCTCAAATCCACGCATTTTACATACAACGTGAATCCCGGAACTCAGAAGGCCTGTCACCCTATCCCTTACCGCACCGAGAAATAATTGACATACCTGAGGATGAAGCAATCCAGGTGGATATGGAGCGAAGCGCGGATCGAGATACAGACATTTATCGCACCAAGGACCCAGCCATGGAAATCCTTGGCAATCCTGCTACCGTTTTCCCAGTCGCCATGAAGAAGGAGAGTGGCAAAGCGGTCAGAATTCCTTCACAACCAAGCGATAGTGGTGCACCTGGGGAGACTGAGGGAACGGGCAAGGGAATTGGCCAGTTACGCAATGAATCTGATGCAATTTTACCGTCAGAGGGAGCGATTCTTGATTTATGGAATGGCTTGATTTATCTCAAAGAAGCCAACCACAACATCATAAATTCAGTTGAATGGTACAACCAGAATGGTGAATTTTCCAAGACTTCACCGCCAGGCTCGCGCGTATCTCTCCCTGAATTAGATCAAAATGCTAGCGAAATTGAGAAAGACGCAACTTGCTCGTGGATAAATAAAAATGGCCTTCCCAACCCAAGATCTGTTTTCATATTAAAAATCGAAACGCAAAACTTGCAAGGCTACATTTTTGAGGTTCAACGCGCAAAGCGCAAAGACGACAAAGGCATAACTAAAGAGGAGTCTTTTCGCGGCCTAGTAGCGATACCTGCGACTGGAAGCGATCTTACAAAGTGGCTGGGGGCAGTAATTTACGCCATCAGCGCCGAATGCGGAATGATGAAAAAAGTAATTAGAAGAATTATTCCAATTTCCTTGCATACTGATCACTACAAACGCACAAAAAGAGGGATCGATAGCGAAGCAGGGCATGCAACAGCGTTCAATGCGCTGGAAAAGCTAGGCATTGAAGGACTGGCATACTTGAAACCTAATAAAGAAACACAAACTTGAAAATTCAATTGATCATGAATTGAAACAAGCTCAGAATTACTGAGTCGCTGCCCAGGTGATCAATCAAGATTTTGCCATATAAGTTCTTTATCAAGACCTCGATGAGGAGGGAGCGGAATCCAATACACGCTGTCATCAACGCGTAGCTCCATTCCGTCGTCCAGACTGACAGCTGTGGCATTCTTTCTGACCTCCAAGGCTTGACGCTTGGTAAGCCTGTGAAAATAGCGCAGCGCTGTCAGCATCCACAACTCCATGGCTTTGGCATCTCGCTTGTCGGTGTTAGCGAGCAATGCAAGAGTGGTCCCAAGTCTGTTTCGAGTTGCGACGTGCGTCCTTGCGGGCTGCACACGTGAAACCAACTCGATGCCATAGCGGGACCTTAAAAATCCGATGAAGGTTGAAGCTGCTGCGCGCTGGCCAGGGGCCTTATGAAGCAGGGAATCCAACGCCTTTTGGTCCGGTGGCACCACTCCTTGAGGCGACGCCGCCAGTAGCATGCTCAATGCCGGACGCAGGGCCATCCGCATCGTCCTGGCCTTGATCTTTCCGGCAGTCACACGCTCATGCAACTCGTCGTAGAAAGCTTGGAGCATGCTTCTAGCCATCGAGCCTGGGGGTAAAGTTTCCAGCAGCTGACGAGACCTATGGGCTTCTGCGTTGCCGAGTTTGGCAACTTGGCTGATCTCGATCTGATGCGTCAATTGCAGCCACCGCATCGGCAGTTCGTACCTGCGGAGTCCGGACGTCCCAAGCACGTCGAGCAGAAATGCACCATCCCAAGCTGCCCCTGGATGCCTGTCCAGAATTACAAAGAAGTCCACGTGCCGCTTCATCGCAAGGCACAACCGCTTAGCATCTGTATGGGCAACGGCCCATAGCACGTAGTCAGAGAAGGCCTGGCGCACCGGCTCATGATGAAACAGTTCGGCAAGCTGCACTCGGCTGACTTCACAACGCCGCTTCCAGTAGCAGGGCTCGCAGTGCCCGTTGCGACCTGGTGCAACGGGAGCCTTGCACAAGAAGCACGAAGTGTGGGGCGTGCTTGCACATTTTTGGCAAACCCATGACCCATCATCTCGTTGCGAGCAGAATCTATGCTTGCGGCACACGCCGCACGTCTTGTGGTCAGAGCCAGCGCAACGCTCACACACGACTGCATGCGCTTCGCCCTTGCGGCCATAGCGCACAGACATCTGACTGCATACGCTGCAGCGCTGAGGTTCCCGAAAGTGGACGTAGCATGAGTTACAGACTGGCCCTTCAGGGAGTTGCAATGCGACCGGTCGCCCGCTGCGTTTGCAGCGAATACAAGGGCGCTTACCCATGCATCGGCGGCAAAGCGCGGCAGGATCCTTCGTCAGCAATCGACTTAGGAGGCCACAACCAGGACAGTTCTGCGGCCTGAAGCAGCGTGCGTAGCAGGTGGCGCAGTAGCGATGACCTTGTTCTACCCTCTTGATCCCAGGGACAGTGCGCCCGCACTCATCACATTCGCACTGGGTGCTATCCAGCGGCCTCACCACAATCGATTCCTCCGGAGCCAACGCTCCCAATCGGCCTGAACGAGCTCTTTTGCTATAGGCAACGCTCCCGCGTTAAGAGAGGAACGTGACCGGGCCTTCTGCCGGAAAGAACTGGGTGCCCTTAGGTCGGCACTGAGACACAGATGCACGCCTAGACGGCACAGTCGCGCTTCTCGCTCCCGAGGAGGCTGCATCTCCAGCACCAGGTCATTTGGGCGCAGATCTGTGGCGCTGTGCTCTGGTCGCACGACCTGGCAGCGAGATGGCGTAATCAGCCGTCGGACACAGCGAAACCAATCAATTCGCGAGACAGGGGCGCCCTCCCACTGACCTTCCCCGGTTGCCAAGACCTGCATGGCGACGCGTTGAAAGCCCAAGGCATCTGCGTCAGCCAAGGGTGGCACAAAGCAACGTAAATCGATTCCACAGGCAGCACACCGCCCCAAGCTCTGCAACTTGGCTATGCACCGGTGCGGCTCGATCAGAGCACAACAGCCAGGGCAGCGATCGATCAGACGGGTGCCATGCGTTTCGCATCCCACGACGAACGCCAAACGCCAGGTCCGCCGAAAAAAAGGCTGCGGGTCGCTAGCCAGGCACAGTGGACAACATGGCAGGCCTGCGTAGTGCAGGCGGTTGCGGCAACCCAGCGCGACGATCCAAGGCATCACCGGCAGGTGCATGTCGCCTCGTCCGAGGATGCGCTCACAAAGCCCCCGCAATGTGGTTTGATGGACGGCCTCTGGACTGCACTCCAGCCAGTGGGCGGCCTGCTCGGCACGCATCGGACTTACGCCCCGGTCCACATCAAGCGTCCAAGCGCGCCACTTTGGCCAGATGACTCCAGTCAGAGTCAGCGGATCGCACCCGCTATGCACTGCTACCCTGGACAACCAAGACGAGAGCAACTCATCGTTAAACGGCAGATGCCAGGGTACAGCGGTCATGGCTGGACTTCACGAATTCCTTTGGTGGGCTTGACCCACGCCTTGGAAGTCACGATCTCGCGCGTGATGCACTCCTTGCCAGTCTCTATGGCCACTTTGCTGCATTCGATCAACAACCGGTGCAGGTCGCCCAGGTTTCCTTCGCAAATGTCGTGCAAAAGTGTGGCCATCTCCGGGCTCGCCAGATGGGATGGCTGCTTCAACGGCAGCACGCTTTCAAACCCTGCCAGCAGCGTCTGAAACTCAGGATCCAGCTTCCATAGGGGCAGAGCGTAGACATCGAATCGGCTAGCGTGCTGAGGGTCCGAATGCAGTACGCGCACAGCGTCTCGGGTACCAACCCCAACGATCGGGATGCGTAGCTCATTGCATAGCATCTTGATGGTGTTCATCACCATGCGTAGCTTGGCGGCAGGTCCGACCAGCAGGGAGTGGATTTCATCCACGATCAATATCTCTGCCTTGCACAGCCGCAAGCGAGAGATAGCGTCGTACCGCAGCTCTGTCACCGTACCGTTCTTCTTATACGGCGACCAGAACTGACTGAGGATGGATACGTACAGGCCCTTCTCGTCTGCCGAAGGAGGTGACTCCACTACGATGACCGGACGGATCGATTCAGAGTCCTCGCTCACAAACCCCTGCCCATGCAGTTCCTTGAAGCGCTCGATGACCTTGGTCTTTCCATTGTTGGAGTCGCCAACAATCAGCATGTTGCGCATGCGTGCGACCTTGGGCATGCGCAGGAGCGCGGCCATGTCATCGAGGATGAGTTTCGCGCGCGCGTAGCCAATCCAACGAGGCTCGTAAAGAAAACGGACCCGCTCCTGTGGACTCAGTTCGAGCACGCCCCTAAAGCCCTCGTGAATGTGCTTGGCCTCTGGCGAGGAGTCCGGTTTGATATCAATGTTCATGCGATATCACTTCCACGGACAACACCCTGCACCAAACTGCTTGGCAACTGAGTCAAGGTGCTCCGTAAGCTGGCCGAAGCGGGCCGTTGGGCAAGGTCTCGGTCGCCGCGCGCAGCGGACTTTTGCGCCTGCACTGGGGCCGGTCCTTCCTCAGCAATCCGCTGATGCTCTGCTTGCCGCTGTGCCGCCCTGCGAGCCTGCTTTGTCCTCGCAGCACTCTCTTTCGTCAACTCGCGGCGCTCAGTGATCGAGCGCAACACAGCCTTCGAATCCGATGGATCAAAGCCCGCTGCTTTGACCTGCTGCTTTGCCAGCTGGAGCTCCCAGATGCTGCAGCTTGGAAAGCTAGGGTCTGCGAGCGGGATCTTGAAATACTCCTTCAGATCAGGGTCAAAAAACCAGATGGAGCTGATGTCGCGCGGGTCCCGCCGAAACGGGTGCTTGAGACCCTTGCCCGTCTCAGGATCGAGGGCACCAATCCAAGGTCTCAGCACATCGGCGTAGTAACGCTTGTCGATCTCCACACCGTCGTTCTGAACGGTACGCCAGATCGTTGGCAAGAAATCGATGTAGATGGACATGTAGTCTGTCGGTCGTGGAGGCATCCCTGTTCCGGGATTCCCTCCATGGCCAAAGACGCCCAGCTCGAACTGACGCAAAGGAGGCATCCCAAGCGATCGGTGTTCCCGACGGTGGTACTCGTTGCAAATGATCCTGAGAAGCTGGTTTTCCAACTCGGATTTGGTGAAGACTGCACGCCCTTCTGAGTCGTACTCCTGACGCTGCTCTACGTTTGAGAAAGTTGTACCGGGCAGGTCATGCAGTTCTCTTAGCAAGGAGCCTTGCAGGCGCTCGATGTATCCGCCGTAACGCGGCACTTTGACAGGGCGGAACTCAACATCAATGTTGTAGAGATTGCAGGCATCACGGACGCTGTCTGATCTGAAGTCAGGCCCGTTGTCCCAGCGAACTTTTTTGGGGCGCCCCCAGATGGGCCACTCGGCGTCTATGCCATGGTTGAGCAACCACATGTCCTTGGGTACCAGGGCGTTGGCCAAGCACATGCCCACTGACGTAATCGAAGGCGCATCAAAGCTCATGTAGTAGCCCGCCACCATGCGGGAATACTCATCGATAGCGATAGTGAGCCATGGGCGCCCGATGGGCTTGCGATGCTCATCGTCCACAACGATCACATCCAGTGGTGTGTGATCGATTTGGTAAATGGCCAAGGGATAGTCGCCACCTGGCGTCGTCCCAGGAGTTGGCATGAATTTAGTTTTGGCGCGTTCCCGTTGCCCACGCATGCGCAGCCGCTCTCGCTCAGGGATTCGGTCAATACGCTGGCGTACCGCTGTGGCGCTTGGAGCATCCACGCCACTGTTCAAGCATATGCGCTGCACCTCACGCACAACCTTTTGAGCGGTCGGTCGCTCCGGAGTCAGGTAGTACGTGTTGATGACCTCATCGATGATCGACTGCGCACTCTTGGTAATGCGGCTTTTGCCATGCTGCCAGCCCCGCTTGAGCGGCACAAGCGCCGAGACCGCGTCGAGTGACCTGTACCTGCCGATCCAACGGTATAGCGTGGCGGTTCCTACACCCAGTTCTTGCGCCCGAGCCTCTACAGCGGCACGGGTCGGGCTCTTCGTTTTCAGCAAGGGCTCGATGGCCGCCATACGCGTCTGCGCAACGCGCCAATCAGTTTCGGTGATCGCGTTGATGTCAATGTCAGAGACAAGCTGAGGATCCTGGTCGACGTGCTCCAGGTCACTGATTAGCAACACGCTTGTCCGGCCGGTCTGGACACTGGTTGCAGTGACTGTGTTGAAGTCCAGCACCTCAGCAATGCGAAAAACGCCGGTGTCATGGCGAACAAGAACACCACTGCTGACATCGATGCGGCGCCGACGAATGACTACCGAGTGTGGCCCTTCCTCGTGCTCTTGGTTTGCTCTATCAGTCATGTGCCACCCAGATGGTTGTTTCGTCGTTCAGCGGATCACAGATGTCGCAGTCCACCCTTCGTGTTGCAAGCAGATGCCAGATGTGCGCGATGCCCTGAGCTCTGAAGCTGCCTCCAAAATGCTTTGCGAGGATGTAGTCGATCGAAACTGCCCCTAGCTCACCAAGGTCCTCCAAGATGGCTGCGCTTTGCTGCTGGCACACATCCAGATCGTCATAGCGGCGCAAGAACATGATGTTGTCGAAGGCAGGCGTTCGGATACGAGTCTCGTCCATCACACGGAAGACCCATCCCTGTTCGCGGGCGTAGCGACGGATGGCAACCCACTTGGAGAGCCACTCACGCCAATCGCGTCTCCAGTCTTCGCGTGGCTTGACCTCGACCAGCATCGGTTTGTGCTCCATTCCGAGCGCGTCATCGCGAACCTTGTAGTAGACGAGGTAGTCGGGAGTAGCCACCGACTTGACGCCTGACCTGGTTGCGAAGGGCACGTGACACGGCTGGGAAACCACTGACGCGACGCCAAGATTGAACTCTTGGCGCAGCACGAAGTCGCGCTCTAGCGTGGATTCGAACGGAACAGACTCCTGTCCACGCCAGCTCACAAAGCCAGTGACACTGCGCCGGTTCGTCGGGATCTTTCGAACAGAGCGCATGAGATTGGGGTTGTCTCGTCTATTGAACAAATTCCACGCTCCAGTCTCATCTATTCAATGAATATTTGTCTCGCATTTTTAAGAAAACATCTCCGTAACGCGTTGATTTTTCAAACATCTAGTCCCATCTATAGCATCATCTCACAGAGGCTCGCCACCGCGCCCCGGCGAGATTTCGCAGTCCCATCAGGGAGTACTGTTTCTGGACGAATTCCCCGAGTTCGCACGCAGTGCGCTGGAGGCGCTGCGCGAGCCGCTGGAGACCGGCCAGATCACCATCGCCAGAGCCGCCCAGCGCTGCGAATTCCCCGCGCGCTTTCAGCTCGTCGCGGCCATGAATCCCTGCCCCTGCGGCCATTGGGGGTCGACGGTGCAGCGCTGCCGCTGCACACCCGACAAGGTGGCGCGCTACCAGGCGCGCATCAGCGGCCCGCTGCTGGATCGCATCGACCTGCATGTGGAAGTCGGCGCCCTGCCCCCGCAGGAGCTGCTGGCCGCGCGCTCGGGCGAAACCAGCGAGGCCGTGCGCGGGCGCGTGGTCCAGGCCCGCGCGCTGGCCGTGCAGCGCCAGGGCAGCGCCAACCACCAGCTCCAGGGCCAGGCCCTGGACGACCACCTGGGCCTGTCGCCCGAGGCCCTGACCTTCGCCCACAAGGCCGCCGCACGCCTGGGCTGGTCGGCCCGCAGCACCCACCGCGCGCTCAAGGTAGCGCGCACCATTGCGGATCTGGCGGGCAGCGCGGCAGTGGAGACGGGGCATGTGGCCGAGGCCATGCAGTATCGGAGGGTGTTGCGGTTGCCGCCATGAGGTTCTGCGTTGGATGCAGTTGCCGGGGTTTGTTGGATCTGTTTCTGGAATTCCGAAATTTCCACTTGAAAGAAACGAAGTACTCCTGAATTTCGGAATATTGGAAATTGTTTTGAAAATTCCCGAAGAAATCCTAAAATTTCGGAATATCAGAAATAAGGCCAATCCATCCATGCCGTCTTCCACGCCCATGAACGGCCCGCAGCAGGATCCCCTGCAGCCCGGGGCCGTGGTCATCGCCGACCTGTCCGGGCTCGGCGCCCAGATCCGCGCCATGCGCAAGGCCCAGCAACTGCGCATCGATGACACGGCAGCCCTGTGCGGCGTATCGCTGGATCTGCTCTCCCGTCTGGAGAACGGCAAGGGCGGCGTGGGCTCCGACAAGCTGCTGGCCGTACTCGACGGGCTGGGCCTGGCCATGGTCATCGCGCCCAAGCAGGACGCCCTGATGGCACGACTTCCACGGGCCTGAAGCGCACATGGGCACGTCGCCGTCGCTTTCGCTTTCGCTGTGGAACGATGTCGGCACGCACGTGGCCGATGTGACCCACGACCCGCACAACGATCTTTGGGGACTGCGGTATGCGCCTGCATGGCTGGAGCAGGAACGGCCTTTCTACCTGGCGCCCTGCCTGCCGCTGGCCGCTCCCGAAGGGGGCTACGACTCGCGCTCCATCCGGCGTTTCATCGAGAACCTGCTGCCCGAAGGCGCGGCGCTGGATGTAGTGGCCAGAAGTCAGGGCATAGGCAAGGGCAACATCTTCGGTCTGATACGCGCCCTCGGCGCCGAGACCACCGGGGCCTTCCGGTTTCAGGCCGACGGCAGCAAGCCCGATCCCCAGGCCACCAATGCCGCTCGCCCAATATCGACAGCCGAACTCGCCCAGCGCATTGCAGACCGAGAGACACGCCCTTTCATCGAGTGGGATGGCAAAGTGCGCATGTCGGTGGCCGGCTACCAGGACAAGCTGCCCGTGCACGTGGAAGGCGAGAGCGTGCAGGAAGGCACCATCTTCCTTCCCGACAACGTTCCGTCCACCCACATCCTCAAACCCCAGCCGCGAGACAGCGCGATGCCGCACATGGTGGTGAACGAGCATTTCTGCATGCGCCTGGCAGCGGCCATGCGCTTGCCGGCAGCCGAGGTGCAGATGCTGCACGTGCCACAGCCGGTGCTGGCAGTCAGGCGCTTTGACCGCGTGCGGCAGGCGCCGCAAAGGCGGGTCCTGCGCACCCACATCATCGATGCATGCCAAGCGGGCGATCTGCCCGTCAGCTACAAGTACGAGCACCACATCGGCAGCGTGGGCGATGCCCGGCTATACCGCGACGGCATGAGCTTTCCCCGGCTGTTCGGTCTACTGGAGCACTCGGTGGCGAAGGCTGCGGACAAGCTGGCAATGATCCGATGGGCGCTGTTCCAGATACTGATCGGCAATGGCGACGCACATGGCAAGAACTTCTCCTTCCACGTACTGCCGCAGGGCCTGGCGACCGCACCCTGGTACGACCTCGTCAGCGTGGCCCAGTATCCCGATGTATCCCAGGAACTGGCCATGGCCTTCGGCGACTGCTTTGCGCTGGAGGAACTCACACCCTTCGAGTTTGCGCATTTCGCGCACCTGTGTGCGATAGACCGCAGGCTGCTCACACGTGAAGCCCAGCGCATGGCCAAGGCAGCCCCTGGTGCGGCGGCCAAGGTTCTGCGCGAATCGCCTTACACGCCAGAAGAACACGCCTTCGCCCAGCGCATCGCCGCCTATGCGACCACCCAGGCCCAAAGACTGGTGGACATCGCCCAGAAGGCAGCAGCCTTGCCTTCCGACCTGTTCTGAGCCTCAGGCAGACGCCGCCGGGACTTCCTCCAGGCCAAGGGCTGCCTCGCCCTGCACACCCTCGATCCCCAACACCTCCACGCACGCATGCAGCGCAGGCGACCAGCCCTGGCGCGCGGGCACGACAAACCAGGTTTCCACGCGGGCAACTTCCTGGGCGAGTGCGCCGGGCAGGGCCGTGATGTGCACGCCGAAGCGGTGCTGCTGGGCCTGGACCACGCTGCGCGGCAGCAGGCCGTAGCCCATGCCGGCGGCCACGCAGCCGAGGATGGCGTCCAGCGACCCCATTTCCATGATGCGTGCCGCCACGCCGCGCGCGGCCAGCAGCAGCTCGATGCGCTGGCGGTAGCTGCAGCCCTGGCGGAAGGCCAGGAAGGGCACGGCGCTGAGCTGGGCGGCATCGGGAAAGCGCGGCAGCGCGAAGGCGGTGACCAGCACCAGCTCCTCCTCGAAGACGCGCCAGCCCTGCAGGCGGGACTGGGGCGGCATGCCCGAGACGAAGGCGCAGTCCAGGCGCCCGGCAAGCAGATCGGCCAGCAGCTCGGCCGTGGTGGCCGTGCGCAGCTCCAGGTCCAGGCCGGGCTGGGCCTGGTGCAGGCGCGCCAGCAGCGGCGGCAGGCGCAGCGCGGCCGTGGTTTCCATGGAGCCTATGCGCAGCGCGCCTGCGGCCCGGGCGCTGCCCTGCAGCAGCGCCAGCGCCTCGTCATGGTCGGCCAGCATGCGCCGCGCGTATTGCTCCAGCAGGCGGCCGGCAGGCGTGGCGTGCACGGGTGCGCTGCGTTCCAGCAGTTGCACGCCGGCCTCGTCCTCGAGCTTTTTCACATGGGCCGTCACGTTGGACTGCACGGTGTGCAGCTGCTGCGCGGCGGCGCCGAAGCTGCCGCTGTCGCAGACGGTCAGGAACATGCGCAGGGACTTCAGTTGCATCGCGGCTCCAGTGACATCCATCTTCAATCGAGATCAACGCCATCATTTTGAATCATTGGACATGATGGGCGGCAGCGCCTAATGTATGCCCATCCTCCCCGCATGGCGCCCACTCCCGTGATCCAACGCAACGAAACTTCCCTGCTGCTGACTGGCTTCATGGCCACGCTCAGCGGCGTCGGCCTGGCGCGCTTTGCCTACACGGCGCTGATGCCGCAGATGGTGCATGCCGGCTGGTTCAGCGGCGAGCAGGTGGCCTACCTGGGCGCGGCCAATCTGCTGGGCTATCTGATCGGCGCTCTGGCCGCCGCGCCGCTGGCCGAACGCCTGGGCGCGCTGCGCGTGCTGCTGTGGTGCTGGGTGGCCCTGGCGCTGAGCTTTGCGGCCTGCGCCTGGCCGCTGCCCATGCCCTGGTTCTTTGCCTGGCGCTGCATCTCGGGCATTGGCGGCGCCATCCTGATGGTGCTGGGCCCCTCCGTGGCCCTGGCGGCCACGCCCCTGCTGCGGCGTGCGGCCCTGGGACCGCTGATGTTCTGCGGCATAGGTGCCGGCGCCCTGCTGTCGGCCACGCTGATACCGCTGCTGGCGCGCCAGAGCCTAGGCGCCGTCTGGTGGGCGCTGGCGGCGGTCTGCGCCTGGGCCGGCTGGCTGGGCTGGCGCCATGTGCGGCGGCTGCCGGCGCCTGCGCCCATTGCCATCACGCCCCATGCCCAGCCCGCGCGTGCCGCGCCCCTGTGGACGCTGCCCGTGGTGCTGGTGATGCTGGCCTATATGACGGACGCCTTCGGCTTTGTGCCGCACACGGTGTTCTGGGTGGACTACCTGGCGCGCGAGCTGCAGTTGGGCGATGCCTACGCCTCCACGCAGTGGGCCGTGTTCGGCCTGGGCGCCATTGCCGGGCCGCTGGTGGCCTCGCTGTGCGCCACGCGCTTTGGCTGGTGGGGCACGACCACGGGCGCCTATGCGGTCAAGACCCTGGCCATTGCCATGCCGCTGTTCTGGGTGGGATTTGCGGGGCATGCGACCTCGTCCTTTCTGGTGGGCGCCTTGTCGCCGGGCATGGCGGCCATCACCTCGGGCTACCTGATGCAGCTGATCGGCCCCGTGCAGCACAAGCGCATGTGGGGCTATGCCACGGCGGCCTTTGCGCTGATGCAGGCTGTGTCGGGGTATTTCATGGCCTGGAGCTATGCGGGCCTGGGCTCGTACCAGCGCCTGTTCGTCATCGGCAGCGTGTCGCTGCTGCTGGGCACGCTCATGATCGCCGCCAGCCGCGCCAGCGCGCGCCGGCAGGCTGCCGCATGAGTGCGCGGATTCGAGACAGGAAACAAGGAGTCGTATGAGCACCGCAAAGACCGCGTGGATGGCCCGCCTTGGCATGCGCCATCCCATCATCCAGGCCCCCATGGCCGGCACGTCCACGCCCGCGCTGGCGGCCGCCGTCACCGATGCGGGCGGCCTGGGCTCGCTGGGCATTGGCGCCAGCGGAACGGAGCAGGCGCGCCAGCAGATCGTGCAGACGCGCGCGCTGACCTCGGGCGCCTTCAACGTCAACCTGTTCTGCCACCGGCCGGCCCGGGCCGATGCGCAGCGCGAGGCCGCCTGGCTGGCCCATCTGGCGCCCGAGTTCGCGCGCTTCGGCGCCGCGCCGCCTGCCACGCTCAACGAGATCTACGCCACCGCCGTCGGCAACGCGGCGCTGCAGGCCATGCTGCTGCAGGAGCGGCCCGCCGTGGTGAGCTTTCATTTCGGGCTGCCTGAGCAGGGCTTCATCGACGCGCTGCGCGCGGCCGGCGTCGTGACCCTGGCCAGCGCCACGTCGCTGGACGAGGCGCGCCAGGTGGAGCAGGCCGGTGTCGATGCCATCGTGGCCCAGGGCGTGGAGGCCGGGGGACACCGCGGCACGTTCGATCCCGCGCAGGACCGCATGATGGGCACCTTCGCCCTGGTGCGCGTGCTGGCGCGCAACACGGCACTGCCGGTGATCGCGGCGGGCGGCATCATGGATGGCGAGGGCATTGCGGCCGCGCTGGGCCTGGGCGCCTGTGCGGCCCAGCTGGGCACGGCCTTCATCCTCTGCCCTGAATCGTCCGCCAGCCCGGCCTACCGTGCCGAGCTGCGCAGCGAACGCGCCCACCACACGGGCATCACCGCCGCCATCTCGGGCCGGCCGGCGCGCGGCATGGTCAACCGGCTGCATGCGCTGGGCGCCAGCCATGGCCAGCCCCTGCCCGACTACCCGCGCGTCTACGACGCGGGCAAGGCGCTGCACCAGGCGGCGTCCGCCCAAGGCAGCTCCGACTACGCAGCCCACTGGGCCGGCCAGGGTGCGCCGCTGGCGCGTGAGATGCCGGCCGCCGCGCTGGTGCAGACGCTGGCCGGCGAACTGGCGCGCGCTCAGAGGGCCTGATCGCTCAGGCAGGCATGTCCAGCGCCGCCAACCCCTGCTCCAGGTCGGCGATGAGGTCGCGCGGCGACTCCAGGCCGATGTGCAGGCGCACCACGGGCCCGCGCGCACTCCAGTCGGTGACGCTGCGCGCCTGCGCCATGTGCGCGGCCGTCGCCAGGCTTTCGTAGCCGCCCCAGGAGGCGCCGATGCCGAAGAGCCGCAGGCCGTCGATGAAGCGGTCCACGGCGGCCTCGGCGGTGCCGGGCTGCAGCTCCAGCGACACCAGGCCGTTCGTGCCCTGGCAGTCGCGCAGCCACAGCGCATGGCCGGGATGCGTGGGCAGCGCGGGGCAGAACACGGTGGCCACGGCCGGGTGCTGCTGCAGCCAGTGCGCCACCTCCAGCGCATGCGCCTCGTGCATCTGCAGCCGTGCGGCCAGCGAGCGCATGCCGCGCAGCACCAGCCAGGCATCGTCGGGGCTGACCGCCATGCCGAAGGCATCGCAGCGCGCGGCCAGCGGCTCCCAGGCGGCCTCGGTGGTGGCCACGGTGCCCATCATCACGTCGGAGTGGCCCGACAGGTACTTGGTGGCTGCCATGACCGAGACATCGGCCCCCAGCGCCAGCGGCCGGTACTGGCAGCCCGACCCCCAGGTGTTGTCGGCCACGACCAGGGCGCCGCGCGCATGGGCCATGGCCGCCAGCGCGGGCAGGTCGCACATCTCGTAGACCAGGGAGCCCGGGCATTCGGCATAGACCATGCGGGTGTTGGGGCGCATGCGCGCCTGGGCGTCGCTGCCATCGGCCGCGAAGAAGTCGTACTCGATGCCGTAGGGCCGCAGCCATTGCCCGGCCAGGTGGCGCACAGGCTGGTAGGCGCTGTCGGTCAGCAGCACATGGTCGCCGGGGCGCAGGTAGCTGAGCAGGGCCATGCCGATGGCCGCCAGGCCGGTGGGCAGCAGCCGCGTGCGGTGGGCGCCTTCCAGCTCGCTGACGGCGTCTTCCAGCGCAAAGCCGGTGGGCGTGCCGCGCGCGCCGTAGCTGAAGATGCGCTCGCCGGCGCGGCGCTCGCGCATCTCGCGCTGCTGTGCCGTGCTCTCGAACAGCACGGTGCTGGCGCGCACCAGGGGCGGGTTGACGGCCGTGCCGCCCGCATAGGCCGGGCGCTTGCCCGCATGCAGCAGCCGGGTCTGCAGGTCCAGCGCGGGGGCGCCAGGGGCGGATGCGCCAGGCACGGGGGCGTGTTCGGCAGCCATCAGTCGATCTTCGCGCCCGAGAGCTTGACCACGCGCGACCAGCGCTCCATGTCCTGGCGCAGCTGGGCGGCAAAGGCCTCGGGCGTATTGGCCACGACTTCGCTGCCGCCATCGACGACGAGTTTGGTCACTTCCGGCAGTTGCAGGGTGCGCACGATGGCGTCGTGCAGATAGGCCACGCGCTCGGGCGGCGTGCCGGCGGGAGCGAAGAAGCCGTACCAGTCCTCGAAGCGCGCATTGCGCAGGCCCAGTTCCTCCAGCGTGGGCACCTTGCCGAACACGCCGATGCGGCGCGGGCTGGTGACGGCCAGCGCGCGCACCTGGCCCGCCTGGATCATGCCGGCCACGGACGAGGTGGAGGTGATCAGCACATCGACCTGCTGTCCCAGCAGATCGTTGATGGCCGGTCCCGCGCCCTTGTAGGGCACATGGGTCATGGGCACGCCGTTTTCCTTGGACAGCACCACGCCCACCAGGTGCGACAGCGTGCCGTTGCCGGGCGTGGCATAGGTGACGCGTCCCGGCTCGCCCTTGCTGCGCGCCACCAGGTCGGCAAAGCTCTTGAGGGGCGAGGCCGAGGCGACCACGATGGCCAGCGGCGCCGCGTTGATCTGCGTGATGGGCACGAAGTTCTTGAGCGGATCAAACCCCGGCGCGCTGTAGAGCGCGGGGTTCACCGCCATCAGCGAGACCTGCCCCGTGAGCACGGTGTAGCCATCGGGCTTGGCCTCGGCCACGGCCTTGGCGCCGATGTTGCCGCCTGCACCGCCCCGGTTTTCCACCACGGAGGGCTGGCCCGTGGCCTCGGTCAGGCGCGTGGTGACCCAGCGCGTGCTGGCGTCGTTGCCGCCGCCCGGCGGGAAGGGCGAGATGAAGCGGATCGGCTGGCCCGGATAGCCGTTGCGCGCAGCCAGCGGCTCGGCCGTGGCCTGCGAGAGCATGGCCAGGGCCGCGAGGCTGGCGGCCAGCATCCTGGCCAGGGTGGGGATTGCGAACATGTCTTGTCTCCTGTCGTTATGTGATCTGATTTATGTCGCTCTACGGCAAGTCAGCGATATATGGCGCTGCCTTTGCAACTGACGTGACTTTGGCCAGGGGCACCAAGCAAGGGCCGCCCCCGCAGCGAGAGTGCCGTCCCCCTCCCGCGCAGCGAGAGAGGGGGAAGCGGCGAAGCCGCTCAGGGGGAGCTTCATGCACTCGGCAGGCGGAAGGCGGCCAGTTCCTGGGCATCGAGCTGCGGCACCAGGCCCGTCTCCCAGGCCAGGTAGCGGCGTGCCGCTTCCTTGTTGCCGTCGTGGCGGTCGTGCACGAAGAACAGGTAGTCGATGCATTCGGCGTCGGTGGGACTGTCGGGCGTGGCCTCGACGGGCAGGCCGGCCTGCTGCCATGCGGCCAGGCCGCCTTCGAGCAGCAGCGGCGCGGCGCCCTGCAGTTCCAGCGCGGCCCATTGCGCCATGCCGGGCTCGTCGGCCACCAGCACGATCTGGCGCGTCTCGCCGGCCAGATCGCTGGCAAGGCACGGGCGGATGGACCAGCGGGCCCCGGCGATGTGGCCTGCGCGGTACTTCATGCCCGCGCGCAGATCGACCACGGCCACCTCGCCCTGGTGCATGCGCTCATGCAGGGCCTGCGCCGTGATGCCTGCCAGTGCGGGGACCTGGGGCGGCTGGGCCGGTGCCAGGTCCAGGCCGCTTTGCAGGCCTCCCCGCAGCACGCAGGCGTCATGGCCGAGCTGGCGCAGCCAGCTGGCCACCACGGGGGCACGCACGCCATCGCTGTCGAACAGCACCAGGCGCGCACCGCGCACGCCCACGTACTGGTCGCCGGCCTGCATGAGCTGGCCGCCGGGCGTGTGCTGGGCGCCGGGCAGCGAACCGGCCTTGAATTCCTCGGGCGTGCGCACATCGCACAGGAACAGCGTGCGCGCAGCATCCTGGCTCCAGGCGCGCACGGTGTCGGCATCGACCTCGGGCACATCGAAGCGTTCGGCCAGGGCACGGGCCTGTGCTTGCAGCGCGCTGCTGGCCGAGTCGTCGCCATAGCGCTGCGTTCCGCCGTGCTCCAGCGGCAGGTCGGCCAGGTACCAGCCCTGGGTGCCGTTCTCCAGCGCGTAGACGGGGTTGGGAATGCCCAGGTTGATCAAGGTCTGCGCGCCGATGATGGAGCGCGTGCGGCCCGCGCAATTGACCACGATGGGCGTGGCCGCATCGGGCACCAGGCGGCTCACGCGCAGCGCCAGCTCGCCATTGGGGCAGCAGATGGCGCCGGGGATGTTCATCTTGTGGAACTCGGAGACGGGTCGGCCGTCCAGCACCACCAGGGGCAGGCCCGCCGCCTGTCGGGCTGCCAGCTGCTGGGCCGTGATGCGCGGCGTGCCGTAGGCGTGTTCGGCCAGTTCGCCAAAGGTCTTGGAAGGCAGGTTCACGCCGGCGAACAGCGTGTAGCCCGCAGCGCTCCAGGCCTTGGCACCGCCTTCGAGCACGGCGACCCGGGTGTAGCCCAGGGCTTCGAGGCGGCGCGCGGCGCGCTCGGCCACGCCCGCGCTGGCATCGCCCTCGCCACCGTCGTAGGTGACGACGCGCACCTGCCGGCGCGGCACCAGGCGGGGCACATCCAGCTCCAGCCGGCTGTAGGGCAGGGGCGTGGCGTAGAACAGGTGCGACTCGCCGTACTGGCCGTGCTCGCGCACGTCGAGCAGCGCGATCTCCTGGCCGTCGTGCAGCCAGGATTTGAGGGTGTGGGCGTCAATGGATGCGGTCATTGCATGCGGTCCGGGAAAAAGATCGGCAAGGAATTTCGGGCAAAGCCCTGCCACGCACGCCCCGTGGGGCGCGCTGCGGCATGGACAGTGAAAAGGCAGGAAGCGGGAGATAGCGGCCGGAAGGCCGGGGCTCAGCGGCGCGTCTGCACGCCGATGGCCATGGTCTGGCAGGTGCCGGTGGCCAGGTCGTAGCTGGTGCGCTCGTTGAGCGTCTCCAGCGCGCGGCCGTACATGTGCAGGTGGCGGATGACCTGATCGCCCTGGATCTCCACGGAGTGGATGTCTTCGGGCATGAGGGCGATGCCCTGGCCTGGCGCCACCACCACGAGTTCCGTCTCGCGCAGCGTGCCCGTGCCGGGGACGGAGCCGTCGTCGGTGCGCTCGTAGACGCGGTTGTGCTCCGTGCCTTCCACGGCGGCAATGCAGGCCCAGGTCGTGTGGTTGTGCGGCACGATGCGCTTGCCCGGGCGCATGACGTTGAGGTACAGCGCATAGCTCTGGTCGGCGTCCTCGGCGATCAGGTAGCGCGCCTGGTGCTCGCCCTCTTCGGGTGCGGCGTAGTCGGCCTGTTGCCAGAAGTCTCGGCGCGCGGCCAGGCCCAGCAGTTGCTGGAGCACGGCGTCCAGGCTGGCGCGCGTGGCCGCGTCCTCGCCAATGGCCTGCTTCATGCTGTCGATGGCTGCTGCCACTGCGGCGCTGCGCTGTTCGGTGATGGTGTTGTTGTTGTTGTTGGTGGTGGTGGTGTTCAAAGGGGGCTCCTTGTCGTCGTTGAAGCCCACTGTAGTGAGGCGCCCCGCCCGCAACAATCCACGCATGCCCAATAAATACTTCAATAAAATTGAAGTATGGAGACGCTTGACCTGGACCTGCTGCGCACCCTGGCCGCCATTGCCAGCCACGACAGCTTTGCCGCCGCCGCCGTGCAGATGGGGCGCACGCAATCGGCCATCACCCAGCAAATGCAGCGGCTGGAGGAGAAGATCGGCCACGCGCTGTTCGAGAAGCAGGGCCGGCAAAAACGCCTCACCGATCATGGCCAGCGCCTGCTGGGCTATGCGCGCCACATGCTGGCCATACACGACGAGGCGCTGCGCAACCTGCAGCACCGCCAGGTGCAGGGCCTGGTGCGCATTGGCGCACCCCACGACGCGGCCGACAACATGCTGCCGCCCGTGCTGCAGGAGATCGCGCTGAACTTTCCAGGCATGCAGATCGACATCCATGTGGGGCGCAGCCCGTTCCTGATGGAGTCGCTCAAGCAGGGCGAGCTGGACCTGGCCATCTCCAACCGGGAGGATGAGGGCTTCGAGGGCTTTGCCCTGCGCTCCACACCCACGGTGTGGCTGTGCGGCGCGGGCTATGCCCATGACCCGGGCAAGCCCGTGCCCCTGGTCATGGCCGACGGGCCCAGCATCTTCCGGCGCCTGGGCTGCGATGCGCTGGATGCGGCCGGCATCGCCTGGACGCCGCGCCACACCTGCACCAGCCTGGTGGGCATACGCGCGGCCCTGCGCGCCGGCCTGGGCGTGACGGCGCGCGGCGTGGAGCAGCTAGACCCGGGCCTGCGCGTGCTGGGCGCGGGCGACGGCATGCCGCCGCTGCCGGACCTGGCCTACCGCCTGTACATCCGCAGCCATGTGATCAGCCCCGTGACACGCCAGATCTTCGAGAACCTGCAGGCCCGCATGCGGCAGCCGGCGGGCTGAGCGCCGGGGCGCTTGGCGCGCGGCAGCGCTGGATGTGGCGGCGCACTTGACTGCACCGCTTGTAATGGGACTTATTCTCAAATAACATCCGCGCCACCGCCGCCCCCTCTGCCGGCGTTTTTCGAGCCTTTCCAGGCCCCGTGCCATGCCATCTCCCACTCTTGCCCGCACCCATGACTGGTTCCGTGACTGGTTCCGTGACTGGTTCCGTGACTACGGGCCGCTGATCTCCCGCATCCTCGCCGCGCTGTTTGGCGGCTACGCCGTGGCGGCGCTGGCCAGCGTGGCCGTGCTGGCCCTGCCCGCAGACCGCACGCAGGCGGCGATCTCGGGCACCTTGCTGAGCTTTGCCGTCTACGCGGGCGCGGTGATCTGGGTGTTTGCCGTGCGCAGCGCCTGGCGCGCCTGGGCCGGCCTGCTGGTCGCCGCCCTGGTGCTGGCGCCTGCCGCGTGGTGGACCTGGGGCAAGGGGCTGGGCGCATGAACACGAACACCACGGACACCACGAACACGGCCGGCAAGCCCACCAAGCCCGCGAAAGCTGCCAAGCCCGGGAAAGCTGCCAAGGCGCCCGGCATCCGCCAGACCATGTCCGACCTGCACACCTGGGTCGGCCTGCTGCTGGGCTGGTTCCTCTACGCCATGTTCCTCACGGGCACGGTGAGCTATTTCAGGAACGAGATCACGCAGTGGATGCAGCCCGAGCAGCCGCACCAGAGCCAGGCGAGCGAGCCCGCGCTCGTGGCCCAGCGTGTGGGTGACGCCATGGCGCGCCTGGCACCGCAAAGCCCTCGGTGGCTGATCAACCTGCCCGATGAACGCAGCACGGTGGCCACGGTGTTCTGGAGCCCTCCCGAAGGCCAGGACAAGCGCCGCTTCGAGAACGGCCGCTTCGACCCGGCCACCGGCACGCGCCTCGAAGGCCCGGTGCGCGAGACGCGCGGCGGCGAGTTCTTCTACCGCTTCCATTTCCAGTTCCACTACATGCCCGTGCTCTGGGGCCGCTATCTGGCGGGGCTGTGCGCCATGTTCATGCTGGTGGCCATCGTCAGCGGGGTGATCACGCACAAGAAGATCTTTGCCGACTTCTTCACCTTCCGCTGGGGCAAGGGCCAGCGCTCCTGGCTGGACGCGCACAACGCGCTGTCCGTGCTGGGCCTGCCCTTTCACCTGATGATCACGTACACCGGGCTGGTGACCCTGGCCCTGATGTACATGCCCTGGGCCAATCTGGCCACGACCATGACGCCCGAGCAGCGCGTGGTGGCCGGCCAGCAGCTCAGTGCCTTTGTTCCCGCAGGCAAGCCCTCGGGCCAGGCTGCGCCCCTGGCACCGCTGGCCGACATGGTTCGCCAAGCCGAGCAGCGCTGGGGCGCGGGCCAGGTGGAGCGCCTGAACGTCAACCTGCCCGGCGATGCCAATGCGCGTGTGACCGCCATCCGCGGCGAGAACGGCCGCGTCTCCATCAGCCCGCAGTTCATGATGTTCGACGGCGTCAGCGGCCAGCTGCTGCAGGCACAGGACAGCGTGGGCGCCGCCGCCGAGACGCGCGGCGTGCTCTATGCGCTGCACATGGGCCGCTTCGGCGACCTGCCCACGCGCTGGCTGTACTTCATCGTCAGCCTTGCGGGCACGGCCATGGTGGGCACGGGACTGGTGCTGTGGAACGTGAAGCGGCGCAGCAAGCTGCCCGACCCGGACAGGCCGCATTTCGGGTTCCGGCTCGTGGAGCGGCTGAACATCGCCACCATCGCCGGCCTGTCCATCGGCATGGCCGGCATGCTCTGGGCCAACCGCCTGCTGCCGGTGGAGATGGCGCAGCGCGCCGAGTGGGAGGTGCACGCCATGTTCATCGCATGGGGTGCCACCCTGTTCTGGGCGATGGGCCGGCCCGCCAAGCGGGCCTGGATCGAGTTGCTGTGGGCCGGCGCCGCCGCCCTGGCCCTGCTGCCCGTGGTCAACGCGCTGACCACGGACCGCGGCCTGATCACCAGCCTGCGCGCGGGCGACTGGGTGTTTGCCGGCATGGACCTCATGCTGCTGGCCCTGGCCGCACTGCATGCCCATCTGGCCCTGCGCACCCAGCGCCATCAGCCCAAGGCCAAACCGGTGCGCGCCGCCCGGCCCGCGCCTACGGCAGCCGCCACAGCAGCGGCCGCCGCAGCGGAGACCAGCGCATGAGCATGGCCCATCTGTTCTGTCAGCTGCTGGCCCTGGGCGCCTTCACCTGCCTGGCCCTGGCCATGGACCGCCACCAGAGCGACCTGTTCGGCAAGCAACTGCCATCTGCCCACACACGGCGCCTGCGCGCGGCCGGCTGGGTGCTGCTGGCGCTGTCGCTGTGGGCGGCGCTGCAGGTGGAGCCCTGGTCGCTGGGGCTGGTGGCCTGGTTCGGGCACATCGCCGCAGCAGCGGCCATCGTGCTGCTGTCCATGGTGGCGCGCGAGCGCCTGCGCTGACGGCCCTCCCGGCGCCTTCAGAGAAACATGCCGCCCGAGGCCTCGATGCGCTGGCCCTGCACCCAGCCCATGCCGGGCTGCAGCAGGACGGCCATCACGGGGCCGATGTCGTCGGGCTGGCCCACGCGGCCCAGCGCCGTCTGGCTGGCCAGGGCGGCGCCCATCTGCGCATCGTCGCGCACACGGCCACCGCCAAAATCCGTGGCGATCGCGCCCGGCGCCACCGTGTTGACGCGAATGCCGCGCGCCCCCAGTTCGCGCGCAAGGTAGCGCGTCAGCACCTCCACCCCGCCCTTCATGGATGCATAGGCCGCATAGCCCGGCTGGGTGAAGCGCGTGAGCCCGCTGGACAGATGGATGATGCTGCCGCCATCGCGCAGCAGGGGCAGCAGGTGCTGGCTCAGGAAGAACGGCGCCTTCAGGTGGATGGCGACCAATTCATCGAACTGCGCCTCGGTGGTGGTGGCGAATGGCGCGTTGATGCCGATGCCGGCGTTGTGCACCAGCGCATCGAGGCGGTCGGCCTGCCAGGTATCGGCCAGCGCCTGGCGCACGCGGGCCGCAAAGTCCGCAAAGCCCGCGCTGCGCGCCACGTCCAGCTGCAGGGCGGCGGCCCGCCCGCCCAGCGCCTCGATGGCGGCCACGGCGGCCTGGGCCTCGTCGGTACGCTCACGGTAGGTCAGCACCACGTCCATGCCCTGGCGCGCCAGGTGCTCGGCCGTATTGCGGCCCAGGCCGCGGCTGCCGCCCGTGACGAGGACGATGCGGCGGGCGGCAGGGGAAGAAGCGGTCGAAGGAGAAGCTGTCATGGCGGACCTCGTTAGGTGGTTTGCAATGACAGCGACTGTATTGAAGGTCAATTTTTGGATAAATTGGCTGTTTCTGATTTATTTGTTCGCCCCATGCAAACAATCAAGCTTCTGGAGCAGATGCAGATCTTCAGCCGCGTGGCCGAGATGGCCAGCTTCACGCGTGCGGCCGACAGCATGGGTTTGCCCAAGGCCAGCGTCTCCCAGGCCGTGCAGCAGCTGGAAGCTCGGCTGGGCACGCGGCTGCTGCACCGGACCACGCGGCGCGTGCAGCTCACCCAGGACGGCCAGGCCTGCTACGAACGCTGCCAGGACCTGCTGGCCGATGTGGACGAGTTCCAGGGCCAGTTCCAGCAGGCCGGCGACGCGCCGCTGCAGGGCAAGGTCCGGCTGGACATGACCACGGGCCTGGCGCGCCACGTCGTCATGCCCTTGCTGCCGCAACTGCTGCAAAGCCATCCGGCGCTGGAGCTGGAACTGAGCTGCACCGAGCGCCGCGTGGACCTGGTGCGCGAAGGCTTTGATTGCGTGCTGCGCCTGGGCCCCGTGGACGAGCCCGGCCTGGTGGCACGCCCTCTGGGCCTGGTGGCGCTGGCCACCTGCGCCAGCCCCGGCTATGTCCAGGCCCACGGGCTGCCCGCCACGCTGCAGGATCTGGGCGGTCACCGGCTGGTGCACTACCAGCGCACGCTGGGCGCGCGGCCGCTGGGCTTCGAGTACGAGGAGGACGGCCAGCCCCGGTACCTGCCGATGACGGGCGCGCTCACCGTGAACAACGCCGAGGCGTATCTCGCGGCCTGCCAGGCCGGCCTGGGCCTGATCCAGGTTCCGCGCCTGGCCGTGCAGCCGCTGCTGGACGCAGGGGAACTGGTCGAGGTGCTGCCCCGCCACCCGCCGCCGCCCATGCCGCTGTACCTGATCTACGCCCAGCGCCGCCAATTGCCGCGCCGCGTGCGCGTGCTCATGGATTGGCTGGCCGAAGCGGTCCTGCCCTGGACGCTTGGCGCTGGCCCGGCCGAAAAGCCCTAGCGAGCGCTGCAGCGATTCAGCCAGCGTCATTTTGCTTATCACTAATCCGTATCAAGACAAAGGTTCGCGCCTGCCCCTTTTGACGCCATTTACCGGACAATAGCGACCTTGCCCCGGTCACCGGCCGCCACGAAGCAGCGGCAACGCGCACACCGCGCCTGCCCCCTGTGCTTCCCGCCACCGCGTGCCTGAATGGCACTGACCTCTCATTGCAACGTCCCGGCGGGCACTGCCTGCCCCGAATTCACCGTATTGCCAACATGAGTGCTTTTCTTGAAGAACGCGTGCTGTCCGTCCACCACTGGACCGACCGCCTTTTCTCCTTCACCACCACCCGTGACACCGCGCTGCGCTTTTCCAACGGCCATTTCACGATGATCGGGCTGAAGGTCGACGGCAAGAACCTGCTGCGTGCCTACTCCATCGCCAGCCCCAACTACGAGGAGCACCTCGAGTTCCTGTCGATCAAGGTGCCCGACGGTCCGCTGACCTCGCGCCTGCAGAACATCCAGGTCGGCGACACCATCCTCGTCGGCAAGAAGCCCACGGGCACGCTGCTGATCGACTACCTGCTGCCCGGCAAGAACCTGTACCTGATCGGCACCGGCACGGGCCTGGCCCCCTGGCTGGCCGTGGCCCGCGACCCCGAGACCTACGAGCGCTACGAGAAGGTCGTCGTCGTGCACGGCGTGCGCCACGCCAGCGAGCTGGCCTACCAGGAGCTGTTCGAGAAGGAACTGCCCGAGCATGAATTCCTCGGCGAAATCGTCAAGGACAAGCTGGTCTACTACCCCACGGTGACGCGCGAGCCCTTCCGCAACCAGGGCCGCATCTCCAACCAGATCACGGCCGGCACCTTCCCGCAGAACATCGGCCTGCCCGAGCTCAATCCCGAGACCGACCGCGTCATGCTGTGCGGCAGCCCCGCCATGCTGAACGAACTCAAGGAGCTGCTGGAGCACCGCGGCTTCAAGGAAGGCAACACCACCACGCCCGGCGACTTCGTGGTCGAGCGCGCCTTCGTCGAGAAGTAAAGCCCACGACACCCCGTGGCGGGGCGGCTGCCGATAATCGGCGCATGCCGCCCTCCCGCACCCCGCCGCCCCAGCCCGGCGACGATGACCGCAACTTCATCGTCGCCCTGGCGCGCGGCCTTGATGTCCTGTCCTGCTTTCGCTCCGGCGAAAAGCTGCTGGGCAACCAGGACATCGCCAGGCGCTGCGGACTGCCCAGGTCCACGGTTTCGCGCCTCACGCACACGCTGACCACGCTGGGCTACCTCATCCACGTGCCCGAAGAGGGCAAATACCGCCTGGGCACAGCCACGCTGGCCCTGGGCAGCGCCATGCTCTCGCGCCTGGACGTGCGCCAGATCGCGCGCCCGCTGATGCAAAAGCTGGCCGCCACCACCGATGCCGAGGTGGCCCTGGCCGCACGCGACCGGCACAACATGGTCTACATCGAGCACTGCCCCAGCGCGCGCTTCACGCACCGCGACCTGGACATGGGCTCGCGCATCCCCCTGGCCACCACGGCCGTGGGCCGCGCCTGGCTGGCCGCCAGCCCCGCATCCGAGCGCCAGCGCGCGCTGGACTACCTGCAATCGCACGCCCCCGAGCAATGGGCCGCCGCCCAGGCCCAGCTGCCGCTGTGGCCCGGCGCCAGCACCCATCCGCAACCCTGGCTGTCGTGCTCGTTCGGCGACTGGCAGCCCGAGGTCAACGCCATCGCCCTGGCCTTCTCGCCGGGGCGTGGCCTGCCGCTGATGGCCGTCAGCCTGGGCGGGCCCTCGCGCTTCGTCACGGCCGATGCGCTGCGCCAGGACGGCGTGCCTGCGCTGCAGCGCATGGTGCGGCGGCTGCAGCAGGACATAGACCGCGCCTGACCGCAGACCGGGCCTGGCCGGCTGTCCCGCAGGCGCCCGCACAGTACCCGCGCATTACCCGCACAGTAGCCAAGACGACAGCGCGCGCCGCCCTGGCGCCCTAGCATGGAGGGCGTTGCTCAACCATCAGGAAACCAAGGCAGGAGACACCCAGCATGAGCGTGAAAGCACTGTTCAACCTCACCGGCAAGACCGCCCTCATCACCGGAGGCTCGCGCGGCCTGGGCCTGCAGATGGCCGAGGCGCTGGGCGAGATGGGCGCCCGCCTCGCCATCACGGCGCGCAAGTCCGATGAACTGGCCGAAGCCAGGGCCCACCTGCAGGGCCTGGGCTACCAGGTCGAGACCTTCACCAACGACCTGCAGAAGTTCGACACCATCCCCGCCCTGGTCGACGACGTGCTGACGCGCTGCGGCGACATCGACATCCTCGTCAACAACGCCGGCGCCACCTGGGGCGCCAAGGCCGAGGAATACCCGGACGAGGCCTGGAACAAGGTCATGAACCTCAACGTCTCCGCGCCCTTCTTCCTCACCCGCGAAGTGGCCAGGCGCGTGATGATCCCCAAGGGCCAGGGCAACGTGATCATCACGGCCTCGGTCGCGGCCTTCAAGGGCACGCCGCCCGGCATGAACACCGTGGCCTACAACACCTCCAAGGCGGCCGCCGTGCACCTGGCACGCACCCTGGCCTCGGAATGGGGCCACTACGGCATCCGCGTCAACTCCATCTGCCCGGGCTTCTTCCCCAGCAAGCTGGCCAACGGCCTCATCGACAAGCTCGGCGACCAGCTCATCGCCCGCGCCCCGCTGCGCCGCATCGGCGGCGAGGAGGACCTCAAGGGCGCCGTGGTCTATCTGGCGTCCGATGCATCGCGGCACATGACGGGGCAGGCGTTGGTGCTGGATGGTGGAGCGAGCTTGTTGTAAACAACGCAGCCCTGCAATGAGAAAGGCCCCTGTACCGCGGTGCAGGGGCCTTTCTTACTTGAGCCGCCGCGCAGCGACTCAGCATGTCTTCTTCAAGCCTGCAGGGCAAAGGGCTCGATGGACTCCAGATCGTCGCCTATGGCCTCGCGCGCGATATCAGCGTCGTACTGGCTTTGCAGATTCATCCAGAACTCCACGGACGTGCCAAAGAAGCGCGCAAGGCGCAGCGCCGTATCCGCGGTGATGGAGCGGCCGTTCTTGACGATGGCCGCGATGCGTGTCTGCGGGACATGGATGGCCTGGGCCAGGCGGTATTGCGTCAGGCCCATGGGCTCCAGGAATTCAGTGGCCAGGATTTCGCCTGGCGTGGGGAGGTTCAAAGGTTTGTTCATGGTCAGCACTCCTGCGCCAGATCCAGGATCAACGCTTTCGCTTCAGTGGTAATCGACGATCTCCAGCTCACTCGGGCCTTCATGGGTCCACACAAAGCACACGCGCCACTGGTCATTGATGCGGATGCTGTGCTGCCCCTTGCGATCTCCGTGCAGCGCCTCCAGCCGGTTTCCGGGCGGGACCCTCAAGTCCTGAAGCACATGAGCGGCATGCAGCATCCGAAGCTTGCGCAGCGCAACCACTTCAATGCTGCTCCACCGACGAACCCGCCTCTGCTGGAACAGTTGCTCGGTGTCGGGGCACTTGAATGACTGGATCGTCATGGAAGCAAATAATAACGCATCGCGTCAGTAACGTCAAACGTAAGTACCGGGCCACTGAGTCCACAAGAAAGCGCCTGGGCCAGATCAAGCTGGCACCAGGCGCTTTCGGTCGAAAAACTGAGCGGCGCTCTACTTGTTCGCCACCGTCATCACCGCCTCAATCTTGCCGTCGCGCACAGCGGCACCGCGTTCCGTGGTCAGGGTTCCGCCGCGCTCATCGACGCCCTTGACGCCTCCGGGGTTCACGTCGGGGCGAAGGGATTTGTAGGCCTCGTCCAGCTTGGCGTGGATGGCCTTGGTGTCCGAGGCCGAGCCGGCCAGTTGCATGGCCTTGACGGTGGCGTGCACGGCCGTGTAGTTCCATTGCGCCTCCGAGCCGGGGATGCGGCCCGGGTAGACCTTGCCGAAGCGTTCGACGAAGGCCTTGTTCTCGGGCTTGGTGTCCTCGGAGACGGGCATGACGCCGATGGCGCCTTCCAGCGGCGCATAGCCGCCGACCACGCGGGCCATTTCGTCGAGCTTGGCCTGGTCCATGACCACGAAGCCGCCCTTGAAGCCCAGCTCGCGCGCCTGCTTGACGACCAGGGCCGTGGGCTCGGAGGCACCGCCCACGAAGAGCACGTCGGGCTTCTCGGCCAGGGCCTTGCTCACGCCGCTGTAGAAGTCGGTGGCGCGGTTGTAGCTCATGGCGTTCTCGGCCACCACGGTGCCGCCCAGCTTTTCCCAGCCGGGCTTGAAGGCAGCGACCCAGGCCTTGGCGTAGTCGTGGTCGGCGCCGACCAGGGCCACCTTCTTGCCGAAGCGGCCCATCACGTACTTGGAGAACGGGTCGATGTACGAGGTGAACTCGGGCGGGATGCGCAGGGTCAGCTTGTTGCCCCGGTTGGTGATCTGCGGCACCGAGCTGTAGGCCAGCACGATGAAGTTGCTGCGCTCGTTGGTGGTCTGCAGCGCGAAGATGCCGCCCGAATGCGGCACCAGGATGGCCGCCGTCTTGTGCTGCTGCACCAGGCGCTGGGCGTTGATCGCGGTCTCGGACGGGTTGTACTTGTCGTCCAGCGGAACGATCTCGATCTTGACCTTCTTGCCACCGATCTCGGGCGCTGCGGCATTGATCTCGGAGACGGCCATCTGCATGCCGTCGAGCACGTTCTTGCCGTACTGGGCAGCGCCGCCCGACAGCGGGCCCGAGTAGCCGATCTTGACCACCTCCTGCGCCAGCGCGGGGCCGGCAGCGGCCACGGCGGCGCAGGCCAGGGCCAGCGTGCCCACCCTGCGGCGGGTCAATGGTGCGAATGCTGTCATGTCTGTCTCCTTGGATCGTTGGTGGTGGTGGCTTGGGTAGAGGCAAGAGGCGGCGTCATGCGCCGATGTACGCCTTGCGGATGGAGTCGTCAGCCAGCAGCTCGGCCGGCTTGCCCTCGCGCACGATGCGGCCGCTTTCCATCACATAGGCGCGGTGCGCGATCTTCAGCGCCGCATAGGCGTTCTGCTCGGCCAGCAGCACGGTGGTGCCAGCGGCGTTGATGCGCTGTATGGCCTCGAACATCTGCTTGATGACCAGGGGCGCCAGGCCCAGCGAGGGCTCGTCCAGCAGCAGGGCCTGGGGCCGGCCCATCATGGCGCGGCCGATGGCCACCATCTGCTGCTGGCCGCCCGACAGCGAGCCGGCCGGGTCGTACTGCTTCTCGCGCAGGATGGGAAACAGCTCCATCACCTCCTGCAGCGTCTTCTGGCTGGGGCCGGGGTCGCGGCGGTGCACGTAGGCGCCCAGCTGCAGGTTGCGCAGCACCGACATCTGGGGGAACAGCTTGCGTCCCTCGGGGCACTGCACCACGCCGGACTGCACGATGGCCGATGGCTTGCTGCCGGCCAGCTCCTTGCCATTCCAGACGATGGAGCCGCCTGCGGCCTTGTGGATGCCGCTGGCCGTGAGGAACAGCGAACTCTTGCCCGCGCCGTTGGCGCCCAGCAGCACCACCAGCTCGCCGCGGTCGGCATGCAGGCTGACCCCGTCCAGCGCCAGGAAGCTGCCGTAGCGCAGCGACACGTTCTCAAACTTCAGCATGCTCGCTCCCCAGGTAGGCATCGATGACGGCGGGGTTGCGGCGGATTTCCTCGGGCGTGCCCTCGGCGATCTTCTCGCCGTAGCTGAGCACCAGGATCTTGTCGGCCAGGCTCATGATCATGCCCATCTTGTGCTCGATCAGCGCCACCGTGATGCCGTGGCGCACCAGCTTGCGGATCAGCTCGGCCAGGCCCTCGGTCTCCTCGGGGTTGACGCCGCCGGCGGGCTCGTCGAGCAGCATCAGCTTGGGGTCGGTGGCCAGGGCCAGCGCGAAGGCCACGCGCTTGCGCTCCTCCTGCGTGATGTCGCCCGCGATGCGGCCGGCCACATGCGACAGGCCCACGAAGTCCAGCGCGTCGCGCGCCTTCTCGCGGCACACGCGCTCTTCCTCGCGCAGGCGGCTGGAGCCGCGCAGCACGTCCCACAGGCCTGAGCGCGTGCGCAGCCGGTGGCCCACGATGAGGTTGTCCAGCACCGTGGCGCGGTCGAACAGCGCCGTGGTCTGGAAGGTGCGCGCCACGCCCAGTTTCGCCACCTGGTCGGTGCGCAGCGAGGTCACGTCCTGGCCGTTGAAGGTGATGGTGCCCGAGGTAGGCTTGTGCACGCAGCTGATCAGGTTGAAGAACGTGGTCTTGCCCGCGCCGTTGGGGCCGATGATGGCGTTGATGCGGCCTTCCTCGATCACGGTGCTGACATCGTTGACGGCGGCCAGCCCGCCGAAGGTCTTGGTCAGGTGGTCAATCTTGAGCATGCGGCTTGCCCTCCTTGGCATTGCGGCGCGCGCGCCATGCGGTGAAGCTGCCCACCACGCCGTAGGGCATGAAGATCACCAGCATCACGAGAATCGGGCCGAAGACGATGAAGCGGTACTCCTGCAGGAACTGCAGGTACTGCGTGATCCAGGGCATGCCGATGGCGCCCAGCAGCGGCCCCAGCACCGTGCCCATGCCGCCGACCATGGCGAAGATCATCATGTCGAAGGTATGGTGCACGCCGGCCATGTCGGGACCGATGAAGCGCACGAAGCCCGCATACAGGCCGCCGGCCACGCCCGCGTAGACCACGCTCAGCATGAAGGCCAGCACCTTGTTGCGCATGAGGTTGATGCCCAGGGCCTCGGCCAGCTCGTCGCTGTTGCGGATGGCCATGAAGGTGCGGCCCAGCAGCGACCGGACGATGCGCCGCATCACCCAGACCGAGGCCACGAGGAAGGCCAGCACCAGGTAGTACAGCGCCAGCGGCGACTCGAAGCTCAGCGCGCCCAGGGCCTCGGGCGCGGGGATGCCCATGATGCCCACCGTGCCGTGGGTCAGGCCCTCCCACTTCTCGATCACGAGGAACATGATGTATCCCACGCACAGCGTGAAGATCGAGAAGTAGTGCCCCTTCAGGCGCAGCGAGACGATGCCGATCAGGTAGCCCAGCACCGCGCACACCACGCCCGACATCACCAGCCCGCCCCAGAACGGCCAGCCATGGTCCACCGTGAGGATGCCCACGGTATAGGCACCCGCGGCCATGAAGCCTGCGTGCGCGAGGTTGAGCTGGCCCGTGTAGCCCGTGATCAGGTTCAGGCCCAGCGTGGCAATGGCGAAGATATAGGCCGTGCTCATCACCGTGAGGTGGTAGTCATTGCCCGCCAGCCAGGGAAAGGCGATGCCGGCGGCCAGCAGCAGGCCCCAGGCAACGCGGGAGTCGATGAATCCGTTCATTCAATGACTCCTCTTGGCGAACAGGCCCTGCGGGCGCAGCGACAGGATCACCACCAGCAGCACGAAGGCGATGATGTCCTTGTAGTCGGTGGAGATGTAGTAGGCGCCGAAGCTCTCGGCAAAGCCGATGATCAGCCCGCCCAGCACGGCGCCCGGGATGCTGCCCATGCCGCCCAGGATGATGATCACGAAGGCCTTGGTGATGACCAGGTGGCCCATGGCCGGATAGACCAGGTTGATGGGCGCATACAGCGTGGCCGCCACGGCCGCGAGCACGCCCGAGATGGCAAAGGTCAGCATGGATACGCGGTTGGCGTCGATGCCCACCATCGATGCGCCCTCGCGGTTCTGCGCCATGGCGATGATGGTCGCGCCCGTGATGGTGCGCGTCAGGAACAGGTGCAGGGCCACCATCAGCGCAAAGGCCGCGCCGATGATAAGCAGGCGCTGCGCGGGCGCCGTGATGCCGCCCATCTCCACGATGGAGGTGTAGGGCGTGGGCATGCGCTGGAAGTCCGCGCCCCACAGCGCCTGGGCGCCCGCCTCCAGGAACAGCAGCAGCCCGATGGAGGCGATCTTGGGATGCAGGGGCGAGGCCTTGCGCAGCGGATGGAAGATCAGCCGCTCGCTGACGATGCCCAGCACCGCCACCGCGATGGCTGCGGTCAGCATGGCCGCCCAGTAGCCCCAGCTCCAGGCCACCATGGCCTGGAAGGCCACGAAGGCGCCGATCATGTAGAAGCCGCCGTGCGCGAAATTGGGCACGTGCAGGATGCCGTAGACCAGGGTCAGGCCCAGGGCCACCAGGCCGTAGATGCCGCCCAGGGTCAGGCCGTTGAGCACTTGCTGCAGAAAAACGTCCATTCAACGCCTCCTGCGGAAAGGCGCGGCTCGGCGCCCGGCCAGGGTCTGTGCTTGCATTGTCTTGTCTCCTTTGCATGGCCGGCCGGCGCGGCGCGACAACGCATGCGGCAGACAGGCAAGGCCAGCTTAGGAGGAGGGCGGCGCCACGATCAACCCGAAGATTCCGCACAGCGGAATTCACCTGGGAAACCCCGAGACCCTCAGGGCCCCGCCAGTAACCTAGATGACAGCCGCGCTCAGATGGACAGGGCCGGCAAGTTGGCGGGCAGGCCCTGCATGGAGCGCTGCGTGTGCTCGGCCACGAAGTCCAGGAAGCTGCGCACGCGCGCCGGCATGAACTTGCGCGTGGGCAAGGTGGCGTAGAGGGTGAAATGGCCCGTGGTCCATTCGGGCAGCACATGGCGCAGCCGGCCCGAACGCAGGTGGCGCGCGATCAGGTCCAGCGGCTGGGTGCTGATGCCCGCGCCGTCCAGCGTGGCACGCAGCAGCGTGCCGGTGTGGTTGGCCACCAGCACGGGCTGCACGGCCACCTCGGCCTCGCCCGCGTTGCCATCGAGCCGGCGCAGGCGCAGCACGTCGGAGCGGCCCTGGGCGCGGCGGCGCAGCAGGCACTGGTGGCCCGCCAGATCCCCGGGCACGGCGGGCACGCCATGGGCGTCCAGGTACTCGGGCGAGGCGCAGGCCAGGCCGCAGGTGGTGACGATGGGCCGCGCCACCACGTTGCCGTCATAGCCCTCCTCGGCGTTGAGGAAGGTGATGTCGTACTCGCCCACGGCGGCCTCGCTGGCCGACTCCACGAAGACCTCGATGCAGATGCGCGGATGCAGGCGGTGGAAGTCCGCCACCAGCGGCGCCAGCACATGCTCGGCAAACACGGGCGGCGTGAGCACGCGCACGGCGCCCGACAGCTCCAGCGTGTGCGCCTGCGCCAGGCTGAAGGCATCCTCCACATCGGCCAGGATGCCGCGCACGCGCTCCAGATAGGCCTCGCCGGCCTCGGTCAGCGACACGCTGCGCGTGGTGCGCTGCAGCAGCCGCGTGCCCAGGTGCTGCTCCAGGTCGGCCACCAGGCGCGTGACCGTGGGCACGGACATGTCCAGGCGCCGCGCCGCCGCCGAAAACCCGGCCTCGTCGGCCACGGTCTGAAACACCCGCATGGTCTGCAATCGGTCCATGTTGTCCTTGGCCCCGGGCCTCGGTGCCCGGGGACTTTCGCTGCATTGTTCCACTCCCAAACGCCCTGCGCCGCGGCTTTGCGGGCCGCGGCGCAGGCGTTCATCTTCGTCGAAATGCAGCCGCTCAGCCCTTGCCGTCCGAAGTGTCCCTGGCCTGCGCTGGACCGGCGGGCGGCGCCCAGCGGATGGGGTGGGTGAAGCGCACCTCGGCGTCGCTGAAGGCCTTGGCCGTGGCGGCCGACAGCAGCAGGATGGCCGACGAGAAATAGATCCACATCAACAGCACCACCAGCGAACCCGCCGCGCCATAGGCCGAGACCACGGCCGCCGTGGACAGATACCAGGCCAGAGCCTGCTTGCCCAGCGTGAACAGCAGGGCGCCGACGATGGCGCCGAAGATGAGATAGCGCAGCCGGGGCTTGGGGCCGCTGCCGATGCGCATCAGCCCCACGAAGAGCAGCACGGCAATGCCGAAGGACACGCATTCATTGATCAGGCTGATCAGCGGCCCCAGCGGCTGCATCTGCAGCTTGGTGCCGGCCCAGTTGGTGATCAGCTGGATGGCCGTGGACAGGGCCATGGACACCAGCAGCAAGAAGCCCAGCGCCAGCACATAGGTCAGGCCGCGCAGCCGCAGCGCGGCCATGCGCCACCACACGGCCTTGGGCGGCGGTGGCTCGCCGTTCGAGGTCCAGAGCTTTTCCAGCGCGGACTGCAGCTCCACGAACACACCCGTGGCGCCCGACATCAGCAGGATGAAGCCGAACAGCGAGGCCAGCCGCCCCTCGTCGGGCCGCTGGGCGCTTTCCAGCGCACCGCGCACCACCTGGGCACCGCGCTCGCCGATCACGTCCTGCACCTGGTCGATCAACTGGTGTTCCACATAGCTGCGGTCCACCCACCAGCCCAGCAGGCCGACCAGCAGCAGCAGCAGCGGCGCCAGGCTCAGGATGCCGTAGAAAGACATGGCAGCGCTCATGCGCAGGCCATCGGCGTCCAGCCACAGCTGCACGGCATTCCACATGGCGCGCAGCGGGTTCAGCTCCATCAGGCGCTGCAGGCGTGCGGACCAGGACGAGGCGGGGGGAGTTTCCGGGGTATCTGAGGGCATGGCCCCCATTGTGCGCAGCGGCGCACCGGCGCCCTGTCAGCCTGTGCCGACAGGGGCCTGTGTGCGTGGCTCAGGTCACGGGCGCTGGATTGAACAGCACCAGGGCGTTGTGCAGCTTCCACTGCTCCGCCCAGGTCTTCTTGCGGCCGCTGGCCACGTCCAGCATCAGGCGGAACATCTCCCAGCCCACGTCCTCGATGCTGGCCTGGCCTTCGGCGATGCGGCCCGCGTTCACGTCCATCAGGTCATGCCAGCGCCGCGCCAGGTCGCTGCGCGTGGCCACCTTGATCACGGGTACCTGGGCCAGGCCGTAGGGCGTGCCCCGGCCCGTGGTGAACACATGCAGATTCATGCCGGCGGCCAGTTGCAGCGTGCCGCAGATGAAGTCGCTGGCCGGCGTGGCCGCATAGACCAGGCCGCTTTGGATGCCCCGGTCGGCCAGCCGCTGGCCCGGCGACAGCACGCCGGTGATGGGCGCCGTGCCACTCTTGATGATGGAGCCCATGGCCTTCTCGACGATGTTGGACAGGCCGCCCTTCTTGTTGCCCGGCGTGGTGTTGGCGCTGCGGTCCACGCGGCCCTTGTCCAGGTAGGCGTCGTACCAGGCCATCTCCTCGATCATGGCCTGGGCCACCTCGGGGCTGGAGGCGCGCGAGGTGAGCTGGTCGATGCCGTCGCGCACCTCGGTCACCTCGCTGAACATCACGGTGGCGCCTGCGCGCACCAGCAAATCGGTGCAAAAGCCCACGGCCGGATTGGCCGTGACGCCGCTGAACGCATCGCTGCCGCCGCACTGCACGCCCACCACCAGGGCGCTGGCCGGCACGGTCTCGCGCCGGCGCGCGTTCAGCCGCTCCAGATGCACCCTGGCGCTGCCCATGATGGAGTCCACCATCGACATGAAGCCCACATGCGCCTCGTCCTGCAGGCAGACCACGTCCAGCGCGGGCTCGCGCTCATCGACGATGGGAAACGAGCCCGGCGGCAGCAGCCGCTCGGGCTGCAGCTTCTCGCAGCCCAGGCTCACCACCATCACCTCGCCGCCGAAATTCGGGTTGTGGCTGATGTTGCGCAGCGTGCGCTGCGGAATCTCGGCGCCCACGGCATCGATGGCCACGCCACAGCCATAGCTGTGCTCCAGGCCCACCACATCGTCCACATTCGGATAGCGCGGCAGCAGCTCGGCCTTGATGCGGCCCACCGCGAAATCCAGCACCCCGGCCACGCACTGCACCGTGGTGGTGATGGCCAGGATATTGCGCGTGCCCACCGTGCCATCGGCATTGCGGTAGCCCTCGAAGGTGTAGCTCGTCAGCGGCGGCAACTCGGGCGGCTGCACCGTGGCGATCGGCAACCCCTCAAGAGACAGCGCCCCCGGCATGCGCAGCAGCCGCTCATGCACCCAGCTGCCCGCGGCAATGGCCTGCAGCGCATAGCCGATCACCACGTTGTAGCGGCGCACCTCGCCGCCCTCGGCAATGTCCACCAGCGCCACCTTGTGCGCCTGCGGCACCTTGTCGACCAGCACCAGCCCCCCGGGCATCACCGTGCCCGCAGGCAACCCCCCGTCATTGGCCACGATGGCCACGTTGTCGGCCGGATGCATGCGGATGGAAAGAGGAAGTGGGGTACTCATGGCAATGTCTCAATTTTCTAGGGGCCTGTCGCAATCGGAGTGCAGCCCTCGCAACCGTCACGTCCCAACTCAGGAACGCCGAGCAAGAGCCGCCTCGCGGCGACGGCGTTGTCCCCCTCCGCGAAGCGAGAAGGGGGAAGGCGCGAAGCGCCTCAGGGGGTCACTCTGCTTTAATTCCAGCAGCCTTGATCACCTTCCCCCACTTGACCACCTCGGCCTTCTGGTACTCGCCCAGCTCGGCCGGCGTCATCTGCGAGGGCAGCATGCCGAAGTTCTTCAGGCGCGCCTGCACCTCGGGCGTGGCGACGATCTTCATGATCTCCGCATGCAGCCGGTCCACGATGGGCTTGGGCGTGCCAGCGGGCGCGAACACGGCCTGCCACGATCCCATGTCGAAGCCTTTCTCGCCCGCCTCGGCGATGGTGGGCACATCGGGCAGGGACTCCAGGCGCCGCGAGCTGGTCACGGCAATGGGACGCAGCTTGCCGGCCTGCACATGGGGGCCGACGACCAGGGCGGTGTCGAACATCATGTCCACCTGGCCGCCGATCACGTCCTGCACGGCCGGGCCGCTGCCCTTGTAGGGCACGTGGGTGAACTTCACGCCCGTCTGGTAGCCCAGCAGCTCCAGCGCCATGTGGTTGGAGGTGCCGCTGCCCGGCGAGGCCGAGGTCAGGCCGCCCGCCGCTGCCTTGGCCTTGCTGGCGGCCAGCACGTCGGCCAGCGTCTTGTAGGGGCTGGAGGCCGGCACCACCAGCACCAGCGGGCCCGAGCCCAGCATGGCCACCGGCGTGAAGGACTTGACCGGGTCGTAGTCCAGCTTGGCGTACAGGCTCACATTGATGGCGTGCGAGCTGATGGTGCCGCCCAGGATGGTGTAGCCATCGGCCGGTGCGCGCGCCGCAATGGCCGAGCCCACGCTGCCGCCCGCGCCGCCCTTGTTCTCGATCACCACGGGCGTGCCCAGGGCCTTGCTCAGCGGCTGGGCGATCACGCGCGCCAGCGTATCGGTATTGCCGCCAGGCGGGAACGGCACCAGGTAGGTGATGGGCTTGCCCGTGGGCCAGTTGCCCTGCGCGGCGGCGGGCATGGCGGCCAGGGCCGTGCCCAGCAGCAGGGCGCTGGCGAGGGAATGTTGGATGAGTGTGCGGCGTTGCATGGTGCTTGTCTCCGGGAAGGGCTTGTCGTTGGAATGGTGTGAAAGCGGGTTCAGAAGCGCGGCTGGTGGCCGGTGAACGCGGGGTCGTACTTGCGCATCTGCCCCAGGTCGTCGCGGTTGCGAATGCCGCAGTGCAGGTAGTTGTCGTGCAGACGGGCCAGGGCCTCGCGGTCCAGCCGCACACCCAGGCCGGGCGCCGTGGGCACGCGCAGGCTGCCCTGCTCGAACTGCAGCCGGCCGCCCTCGACGACTTCCTCGTCCTGCCAGGGGTAATGCGTGTCGCAGGCATAGGTCAGCAGGGGCACGCTGGCGCACAGGTGCGTCATGGCCACCAGGCTCACGCCCAGGTGCGAGTTGCTGTGCATGGACAGGCCCAGGTCGAAGGTGCGGCACAGCGTGGACAGGCGCTGCGTGGCGCGCAGCCCGCCCCAGTAGTGGTGGTCGCTGAGCACGATCTTCACGGGGCAGCCCATGTCGGCGTTGCGGCGGAACTCGGCAAAGTCCGTCACCACCATGTTGGTGGCCAGCGGCACATCGCACTCGCGTGCCACGGCCGCCATGCCGTCCAGGCCGGGCGCCGGGTCCTCGTAGTACTCGAGCACGCCCTGCAGCTGCTGCACGATCTTCAGGCTGGTCTCCACCGTCCAGTTGCCATTGGGATCGATGCGCAGCGGCGTGCCCGGAAAGGCCTCGGCCAGCGCCAGGATGCCGGCCGCCTCCTGCTCGGGCGGCAGCGTGCCGGCCTTGAGCTTGATGCTCTGGAAACCGTACTGCGCAATCATGCGCCGCGCCTGCTCCACCAGCTGCTGCGGCGCCAGGGCCTCGCCCCAGGCCTCGGGCGAAGAATCTGGTCCATAGGGCCTGTCGATGTGCTCGGCGTACTTGTAGAACAGGTAGGCAGAGAACGGCACGCTGTCGCGCGCCGCGCCGCCCAGCAGGTCCACGATGGGCGCCCCGGCCATCTGGCCCTGCAGGTCCAGCATGGCGACCTCGAAGGCGCTGACCACCTTGGCCACCGTCTTGGACACATGCGTGCCCGGCGCCAGCGACACCTGCTGGCCCAGGAATTCGGAGGCCGTCAGCGCTGGCGGCGCCACCAGGGCCGCGACGCGGGCCTCCATCTCGTTGAGCGCCCAGGGCGACAGCCCCACCAGCGCGGGCGCGGCCTTGGCCAGCGCATCAAGCATGGGCTGGTCGCCATAGCTTTCGTTGATGCCGACCAGGCCCGAGGCCGTCTCGATCTCGATGATGGAACGCAGCGCCCAGGGCTCGTGGATGCCGGCCGCATTGAGCAGCGGCGGATCGCGGAAGGCAATGGGCGTGATGCGTATGTGGCGCATCGCGTGGGTCGCGTGGGTGGTGCTCATCTGGAATGCGGGTTCAGGAGGATCAAAAAAACTCGATGGCGCGGACGTCTTGTGATACGTTGTCGTACAACTTGGAGCGATTATGATCAGCACCATGGAAAGTTCGGCAAAGGGATTTCCCGCATCACCCCCAACGATCGAGCTTCCCCTGCGAGGAAAGTCCGGTCGCAGCGGCCGCAATCTGGCCGCCCTGCTGTTCGACGAGTTCGCGAGCAAGATCCGCAACGGCCTGCTGGCCGAAGGCGAGAAGCTGCCCACGGAGTCGTCGCTGGTGCAGACCTACGAAGTCAGCCGCACCGTGGTGCGCGAGGCGCTGTCGCGCCTGCAGGCCTCGGGCCTGGTGGAGACGCGCCACGGCATAGGCACCTTCGTGCGCGCCGCCCAGCCCGCATCCACGCTGATGCTCAATGCCGACGAGCTGACGGCCGCCGTGGACGTGATGGCCGTGCTGGAGCTGCGCATCAGCCTGGAGACCGAAAGCGCCGGCCTGGCCGCGCTGCGCCGCAGCCCCGAGCAGCTTCAGGGCATACGCATGGCGCTGCAGGCCTTCGAGATCGCCTTTGCGCGCGGCGAGGACACGGTGGCCCATGACCTGGCCTTCCACACCCAGATCGCCGAGGCCACGGGCAACCGCTACTTCGGCGACATCCTGCGCCACTTCGGCGCCCAGCTGATTCCGCGCACGCGCATCGCCTCCATCCACCAGCCCCAGCGCGACCCCGATTACCTGCGCCGCGTCAACCGCGAGCATGAGGAAATCCTCGCCGCCATCGAGCGCCAGGACGCCGACTCGGCCCGCGCGGCCATGCGCATCCACCTGACCAACAGCCGCGAACGCCTGCGCCTGGCGCAAAAGACCAGCGCCGCCTGAGTGCTTCCATGGGCCTTTCGGGGCCGATGGCGTTGTCACGGGAATTCAGACAACCAAGGGAAAACCCTTTATCACTGCGTGCAGATCTCGGTTAAAAATCGGCTTCAGTTGTACGACAACTGACAACATAAAACCCGGAGACAAGAGCATGACCCTGAGCCGAAAGCAGTTCCTGCGCGCCGCTGGCGCTACCGCCCTCGTAGCCACCGGCGCCAGTGCGCTGGCCCAGAGCAACTGGCCCACGCGGCCGCTGCGCCTGGTGGTGCCCTACCCGCCGGGTGGCAGCTCGGACATCATTGCGCGCGCCATCGGCCCGCTGCTGTCGGCAGAACTCAAGCAGCCCGTGGTCATCGAGAACAAGCCCGGCGCCAACGGCAACCTGGGCGCCGACATGGTGGCCAAGGCCCAGCCCGACGGCCACACGCTGATGCTGTGCGACCTGGGTGCGCTGGCCATCTCGCCCTCGCTCTACACCAAGCTGTCCTTCGACCTGTCCCGGGACCTGCGCGGCACGGCCATGCTGGCCTACTCGCCCCACCTGCTGGTGGTCCATCCTTCGGTGCCGGCCAACAACCTGCAGGAGCTGGTGGCCCTGTCCAAGAAGGAAGACCTGAGCTTTGCCGTCACCGCCACGGGCAGCGCCCCGCACCTGGCCGGCGTGGAACTGGCGCGCGCCACGGGCGCCCGCTGGGAATACGTGCCCTACAAGGGCGGCGTGCAGTCCATCCAGGACACGGTGGCAGGCCAGACCCAGGTGCTGATGAACGGCATGCTGGCCACCTACCCCCATGTGCAAAGCGGCAAGCTCAAGCTGCTGGGCCTGTCCAAGGGCACGCGCATGCCGCTGGCCGCCAACGTGCCCACCATCGCCGAGCAGGGCGTGCCCGGCTTCGAGACCGGCACCTGGCAAGGCGTGGTCGTTCCGGCCAAGACGCCCGAGGCCGTGGTCCAGCGCCTGCATGAGGCCCTGATCACCGCCATCCGCTCGCCCGAGGTGCGCGCCCGCCTCACGGGCCAGGGCGCCGAGGTCGTGACCATGAACCCCGCCGAGACCGCGCGCTTCCTGACCACCGAGCGCCAGCGCTGGCAAAAAGTGGTTCAAACAGCCGGTTTGAAGCTCGACTGATTCCACCCCTTTTTCTTTCTTCCCCACCCTTATTCCCGAGAGCACCATGACCCCCCAAGACCTCAAAGACGTGATGAGTTCCGGCCTGCTGTCCTTCCCCGTGACGGACTTCGACAGCAACGGCAACTTCAATGCCAAGGGCTATGCGGCCCGCCTCGAATGGCTGGCTCCCTACGGCGCCAGCGCGCTGTTCGCGGCAGGCGGCACGGGCGAGTACTTCTCGCTGTACGGCGAGGAATACGGCCAGATCATCAAGACCGCCGTGGACACCTGCCGCGGCAAGGTGCCCATCATCGCGGGCGCCGGCGGCCCCACGCGCACGGCCATTGCCCATGCCCAGGAAGCGGAGCGCCTGGGCGCCCACGGCGTCCTGCTGCTGCCCCACTATCTGACCGAAGCCGGCCAGGAAGGCCTGATCGCCCATGTGGAGCAGGTCTGCAAGAGCGTGAAGTTCGG
>Ga0066479_1000016_pt1 | contig 63985 bp, 49 predicted proteins | sample LakWasM117_HOW13_2_FD_59555 | JGI IMG/M metagenome (GOLD analysis project Ga0066479, IMG submission 59555) | Freshwater sediment methanotrophic microbial communities from Lake Washington under simulated oxygen tension - Sediment Metagenome 117_HOW13 | ecosystem: Environmental > Aquatic >... | reverse complement strand
AAGAGCAACATGCAGGAAGTGCGCGCGCGCGGCGGCGTGCTCTACGTGCTGGCCGATGCCAAGACCAACATCGAAAGCAGCGAAGGCATGCACGTCATCCGCATGCCCGAGAACTACGGCGCCCTGAGCCCCATCCTGCACGTGGTCCCGCTGCAGCTGCTGGCCTACCACACGGCCTGCGCACGCGGCACCGACGTGGACAAGCCGCGCAACCTGGCCAAGAGCGTGACGGTGGAGTGAGGCCGGGCGCAGGTCGTGACCTGCTATTCTGGGTAATTAAAGTCGTAAACACGCAAATAAAGTCGTAAACAAGCCTCCAGCATTCATGCAGGTCTGCGCCGTGGTCGTTTGTGACGCTAAAGTCGTAAACTAGAGTTCGACGGTTAACGAAGTTCAGGCCGGGTGTAGGTAACCTCAGACCGGTTTGGGCTTGTTGCAAAAAAGAGCGCACATGCGAGCGCTCTTTTTTTGGGGTGGACGGGAATTTCGTGTGGTTCAAGCATGCGTACAGGCAGCAATGACCGCAAGTGGTTGGTTGACGACGTTCAGCGGAGACAACCAGACGACGGCTCTCGACCCGTTGCAGTCCTTTGTCCTGGGTCTGTCGGTATCGGCTTTGCGGCGTGAGCGGTCTGTCGCCTGATGGCGGGCTTGGCGGATCAAAGGAAATAGCGCTGCCCCCTCGGCGGTCGTTCTCGTTAGCTAACCTGTCGCTCCATGGAAGCTCCAGTTGGAAGCCTCCCAGCCTGTTTCGGTAAGGTGGGGCGTTTTCCGAAGTGTCGCCTTCGGGACGGAACACTAGAGATTTTTACTGATGCACCGACACAGTGCGCAGTTCACAGTAGTTTCATGCTTTTGTGTATTTGGTCGCGGTGTCCGCTCTGTCAAGGGCGGTCCAGAGCCTATCTGCTGGATGGCGGCTCTCTGCGTCACTATTTCTGCCCCTCTTGTGGCGAGTTTGAGATGACGAGGGCTGCGCTGTCGGCCATCTGTCGTGGGGCCGCGTCTGTGCGTGAGCAACTTTTGAACAAGATGAGAGCAGTGCAGTGCAATCGCCTAGCCGGTATCAGGCTGGCGGACGAAAGCGATTTTTTGGAGCGCTTGGAGGTGGCTGTCAAAAAGCGCCGCGCCTGAGGAAGTGCTAGATCAGTGCCGAGAACCCACTACTGGGCGCACGCGCGTGGTGAAGGCGTAGAGTGTTCTGGTCAGCACTGCTCCCATGTGTCCGGTGCACGGTCAGAGTGAGGTGCCAAATGCCAAAAAATTACAAAGCTCTTCTCGAACGGAAGACGGCCTTGGATGCTGAGATCAACGTGCTTGAACCCGGAAAGGCGAAGGCCCTCCAAGCGGCTCATCAGCTTGTACGGGAGGAGAACCGCGACTTGTTTGGCGCCGGCCCGTTGAGGCAAGACACCGGACGCTACCGCAATCCCAAGACTGGCGAGACATGGTCAGGCCGAGGGCGTCCGCCTCGCTGGATCGAGGGACGTGACCGCAAGCCGTTTGAGGCTTGAACGCGAGGGGGCTACCTCAAATGCGCTCGCCAGCACTCCAGCTTTCTCTGGTGCATTGGGGAGCGTCGGGCGTGATCGGCAGAGATGCTTCTGCGGTGGGCGATGCCATTCCAATAGTTCGGTGAGCCCGAAATGAGGCTTGCGGACGCTTGGAAATAAGCCATATGGCGGCAATGATGATCAGCGTCGCCAATAGCAAAAGACCCAGCGTGCCATACAGACTCCAAGAAGATCCCGTGTTTGGGCCGTAAGGGGCGTCTTCTAAATGGTCATCCTGCATGGGGAGGTGCCGCCTTGGCTATCGATGACCGAGGCTTCTGTCGCCCTGCCTGCTGACTATAGGGTTGCGTCATAGTTGCCGCCGCTCATATCGTGGAAGTTGGCGGATGCTACGCTTGGTTGCGGCACCCACCAATATGTAGCTTCTCCCAAGCTGTGAGTCCGTACATGGGGCAAGCTGCATGCCCGCCACGACTAGGCCATCCCCTACCACGCTTTCCTGTTTTGCACCTTACCGGTGGAGTACAACAGGTTCAGCGTTTCCCTCGCTCGGTCCTTCGTCAGGGTGCTGCCATGCCAGATTCATTCCAAGCCCCGTGTCCCTTGTGCAACCTCCCCTGCACCGCGTTTCTTGAAGATTACGGGAAGTGGATGCACTTTTCCTGCCGTTGTTGTCGCGAACTAAAGGTGAGCAAGATGGTGATCGGCAAGCTCCGCGCTGAATCCAATGACGTGCGGGAACAGCTATCGCAGCAGGCTCGAGCGCTGGTTGAGGGGGAGTATTTGCACATTGCTGCTGCCGATCAGAGGTCCCTCCAACCAAGGGGGCTGTCAGCTTGGATTGCAGAGGTGCGGCGTTCCTTATGACTGAGAGCGTGCAACCCCACATTTTTGAATAAAATGAGATTCGTTAGCACGCAACTAAACGAAACGCCATGACACTTGATTACAAGACGCTCCTACAGCAAAAGGCAGAGATCGAAGCACGCATTGCGGATGTCCTAAAAGCCGAAAAAGGCGGGGCCATCGCCAAGGTTCGCGATCTCGTCCAGCAGTTCCAATTGACCGAAGAAGATGTGTTCAGAACGGGCAAGCGCAAGTCGCCCGCCGGGGCAGGCGTGGCCAAGTACCGCGATCCGTCCACCGGCGCAACGTGGACCGGCCGGGGCAAGCCTCCTGCGTGGATCAAAGGCGCAGTGGACCGAACGGCCTTCGAGATCTGACCAAGAGCCCGCAATCGCGGGCTTTGTCTTTTGGCCTGATTTTGGAATTCCTGTGGGTCAATGCGTTTGAAGATGACCCTGTGACTTTCAATGTTTGCCGGCTAACTCTGCATCACATTTCTGAAGCATGTTCCTAAGCGCCATGCGCGTCTGCGGATCAGACAGCCCTCTCTTGCCAGCACACGCTACCAAGCGATTCAAGATAGCGGGCGGCCAGTCTTCGATATCGTCATCCAAGGCGAGCCATTGCCTGGGCCTTCTGCGCATCACGTCTTCCAAGATTTGCTGGTCCCGGGGAGTATTTCGAAAGCTCGCCAGAAGCCAGGGATCCGCTCCGTGGACACGTTTGTGGAAAGTGCCACCGATGAAGCGGGCGCTCAGCTCCTTGGGCAACAGCTGCAGCGTCTTGGCATAGCCGGGGCGTATGCACCATGTACTGCTGAGCACGATGGCTACTTGGGGGTAGGGGGCGAGTTCTTTTTGCAAAAGGGGTAGCCACTCGAACAAGGAGTGCTCAGAGGCTTGGTATGGACTCATGTAGATGCCACGTCGGGGATGCCAAAGCACAGCTTCATGGGGAACCACGCCGTCAAGATCAAGATACAAAACCACGTCAGCGCTGCGAGGCGAAGACGCAGGGATGTAGGGAGTCGAGCTGCCTGCGGACATGCTTGTCATGTCGGCATTTTCACGCCATGCGATGTGATCGTGGTCGGTGACCATGGGGGCAAGGGGCATCCGCCTACGGCGTGCCACTGCCTGCACCACGACACTGATGCCAGTAGCCCAGCCCGCCAGCGGTCCTTGCGACAACCCGACCACTCGTCCATGCCTCTTCCATCCCCCTCTTCAGAATCTGCGAAGACTCCCGCAGCAGCTCCTGCGCACAACGATCCCACGGCAGTGTCCCACCCCACCGATGGCTGCATTCGTATTCGTGGCGCGCGCGAGCACAACCTGAAGAACGTGGATGTGGTGATTCCACGCAACTGCCTTGTGGTCTTCACCGGGGTGTCCGGCTCGGGCAAGTCGTCGCTCGCCTTCGGCACCTTGTATGCCGAGGCGCAGCGCCGATACTTCGAATCGGTCGCGCCCTATGCGCGCAGGCTCATCGACCAGGTGGGCGTTCCGCAGGTTGATGGCATCGATGGTCTGCCCCCTGCAGTGGCTCTGCAGCAGCATCGTGGCGCGCCCACGGCGCGGTCGTCGGTTGGCAGCGTCACCACTCTTTCCAACTTGGTGCGCATGCTCTACTCGCGTGCTGGAGCGTACCCCGCGCACCAACCCATGCTGTATGCGGAGGATTTTTCACCCAACACACCGCAGGGCGCCTGCCCGCATTGCCATGGACTGGGCCGTCTTTACGACGTGACAGAGGCGTCCATGGTGCCGGATGATTCGCTCACCGTGCGCGAGCGGGCCGTTGCCGCCTGGCCAAGCGCCTGGCAGGGCCAAAATCTGCGCGACATTCTCACAACGCTGGGCCACGACATCGACGTGCCTTGGCGCAATTTGCCGCGCAAGACGCGCGAATGGATCCTTTTCACCGACGAGCAGCCCACCGTGCCGGTGTACCCGGGACTCACGGTTGACGAGGTTCGGCGCGCGCGCCAAGCGGGCCAGCCGCCCAGCTACATGGGCACGTTCACCGGCGCACGCCGCTATGTGATGCAGACATTTGCCACCAGCCAGAGCGCGATGATGAAGCGCAAGGTGTCCAAGTTCATGGTGGGGACGCGCTGCCCAGTCTGCCATGGCAAGCGGCTGAAGCCCGAGTCGCTTTCGGTCACCTTTTGCGGTTTGGACATTGGCGAGCTGGCTCGCCTGCCCCTTGACGCCTTGGCCGATGTGCTCCGACCTGTGGCCGAGGGCGCGACCACTCCAACCGTGACGGGCGATGCCGGTGCTGCCATGACTGCTGCTGCACGCAAGCGCGCCGCACTTCAACGGAAGGCGGACGGCGCCTGCGCCCATGCTGCCGCACCCGATGTGCGTCGCACGCCCCACCTCTCGCCCGAAAAGCAGCTGGCTGCACAGCGCATCGCTCAGGAACTGCTGGTCCGCGTGCAGGCCCTGACCGGACTGGGGCTGGGTTACCTCTCGCTCGACCGGGCGACGCCCACGCTGTCACCCGGCGAGCTGCAGCGCCTGCGGCTGGCCACGCAGTTGGCATCGCAACTCTTCGGCGTGGTGTATGTGTTGGACGAGCCGTCTGCCGGACTGCACCCGGCCGACACCGCTTCGCTGCTGACTGCGCTGCAACGCTTGAAGGACGCTGGCAATTCCATCTTCGTGGTCGAACATGACGTGACCACCATGCAGCGCGCAGACTGGCTGGTGGATGTAGGCCCCGGGGCCGGCGAGCGTGGGGGACGCGTCCTCTACAGCGGCCCGCCCGAAGGCCTCGCAGAGATATCCGAATCGCAGACGCGTCGCTACCTGTTCGAGGACGGCACGCGTTCACGCCGCGAGCGGCGCACCCCAAACCCCGAAAATCGAACTCAGGGTTGGCTGACGCTGCAGGGTGTACACCGCCACAATCTGCGTGGCGTCGACGTGGCCTTCCCTACAGCGTGCCTGACTGCCGTGACCGGAGTCTCCGGCTCGGGCAAATCGAGCCTGGTTAGTCAAGTACTGCTGGAGTTGGTCACTGCCCACTTGGGGCAGCCCCTTGCGTCGAGTGAAGGTGAAAGCCTGGCCGACGGGCCGCCTGATGCCACAGCGGACGGCGATGACCCGGGCTCCATCATGATGACAGATGAAGGCGCCACTACTTCAGGCCGACTTGGCGGGGCCACCGACCACGTTCGCCGGCTTGTGCGCGTGGACCAGCAACCGATCGGCCGTACGCCCCGCTCCAACCTTGCCACCTACACCGGCCTGTTTGATGCCGTGCGCAAGCTCTTCGCAGCTACACCGGCAGCGCGCAAAAGACGCTATGACGCAGGCCGCTTTTCGTTCAACGTCGCCAAAGGCCGCTGTTCCACCTGCGAGGGCGAAGGCTTCGTGAGCGTCGAACTGCTTTTTCTGCCCAGCGTGTACGCGCCGTGTCCCACCTGCCACGGCGCGCGCTACAACTCCGACACACTGTCCATCACGTGGAACGGGCTCAGCATCGCCGATGTCCTTGGCCTCACGGTGGACGCTGCCTGCGAGGCGTTTGCCGCCGAGCCAGCCGTGCTGAGGCCGCTGCATGCGCTGCGCGACATTGGGCTGGGCTATTTGCGTCTGGGCCAGCCCGCGACAGAGCTGTCAGGGGGCGAAGCCCAGCGCATCAAACTTGCCACCGAGCTGCAGCGTACCCAGCGCGGCCATACCCTGTACGTACTGGACGAACCTACGACGGGCCTGCATCCGGCCGACGTGGACCGCCTGTTGCTGCAGCTGGACGCACTGGTCCAGGCTGGCAATACCGTCGTGGTGGTCGAACATGACATGCACTTCGTTGCCTCCAGCGATTGGGTGATCGATATCGGTCCTGGTGCGGGAACACAAGGTGGATGCATCGTAGCGACTGGGACACCGCATCAGGTGGCACGTTGCACCCCCTCGCGCACGGCACGGTATCTGGCGGCAGCATTGAACAACACCCCCGCAAACTGAATGGCTCGCTTGCGATCCGCTACCTTGGAAAAACCGCAATACGCGCTCGACAACAGCTTTTGCGTGGGTGCACGTCGACTGGTTTCTGTCGCTATTCTCTGTTCAAGGCTTGTGTCACTTCTTCGTCAATAGAATGAATTTCTTTGCATGCTTTTTGAGCGCGAGCCTGAGTTGCCAGTTGATCATAGAAATTTGCGACTTCACGAAGCTGCTCTTCATCGAGGTCCTCAATCCCAATCATACGATTGCTGGCAGATTTACTCGCTGCCAATAACTCGTTAAGCTTAAGATGTAGTGCGACGCTGTCCTTATTTTGGCTTTGCTGGATCAAAAAAACCATAAGAAATGTGACAATGGTCGTGCCGGTGTTAATCACCAGTTGCCAGTACTCTGAGAAAGAGAATACTGGTCCTGCGGCAGCCCAGACAAGCACGCAAGCTAACGCTAAACAGAAAGCAACTGGGGAACCAGCCCACCGTGTCACTTTGCTTGCAAAATGGTCGAATGCCGTCAGTATGGGGGACCTGTCAGCGTAAGAGGCACTGGACGTGTCCGGCATTGAACCCAGCACGTCTTTGGCCGAGCTATTTGGAGTATTCGTTTTAGACATGATGTGCTCAGGTAATGCTGGAGACCGTACGGTCTCCAGGCATATGTAAACAATGAATCCGCTACACAGCAGGAGGATCGGTTTCGCGTTCGGGATGTCGATGTCGCGCAATTGCAGATACAAACTGTGCGATTGCTGAATCGTCAATTCCCACCACGATCCCGGGATCTTCATTGCCTGAAGGCAGGAGCGGCGGGATTTGTGCCATGTGCATAAGAACCGTGGAAGCGGTCATGACCATTATGGGTTTGCAATGGCGATATTGATCTTTGATAAATTCAAGTGTGTGACCATCCTTAGCCAGTTCCTTGACGCCCATTTCCCCATCAGGCAAGACCAAAGCATCGAAGAGGAATCCTGGTTCGTTTTCCAGTGATGCATCGGCATCGATGACCGCACCCTTACTGGTGGTTAACGGGCCAATGTGAGGGGCAACGAAACGTGGCACCGCTCCCAGCTCGAAGAGCTTGCTATGCAGCTTGATCAGGCTCTCGGCTTCAACGCCATTGGCAACCAAAATTGCAACCTTGCGCCCCTGGATTCCTGTTTCTCCAGGTCGTGCGAGGAGCGACAACGAGGGCGACATGTTCACCTCAGCTGCAGGAGCGCTGGTCAGCGCCTTGGGCATCGGCTCGGGCATTTCCGTGATGCCCAGCTTAGCGGCTACCTGGTTTGCAAGCTCTTCAGAGACATTGCGTAAGGAAGACACCATTCGTTCACGGATGGCAGGAACCGTGACCTTGCTCAGCTCGAAACGGAAGGCTGCCGCGATGTGGGCCTGCTCAACCTGGCTTTGGCTATCGAAGAATAGTTTGGCCTGTGTGTAGTGGTCTGCGAATTTCTCGGGTTTCGCACGCACTTTTCCTTGGGCCGCTCTGGCTTCGATCCGTGCAGGAACGGACACAAATCCTTGGGCAGCACCTGCCTGAAAGGGGCAACCGCCGCCCAGAGAATTGGGCTCGTAGGCTACCTTGCCACGGTGAATGGCCTGCCGATGCATACCGTCACGTTGGTTGTTATGTACCTGTGTCAAAGGGGTGTTTATTGGGATCTCATGGAAATTTGGGCCCCCAAGCCGTGAGATCTGGGTGTCCACATAGGAGTGGATGCGGCCGGCAAGCAGTGGATCGTTGGAAAAGTCGATGCCTGGAACTACATGCGCAGCACAGAACGCCACTTGCTCCGTCTCGGCGAAGAAGTTATCGGGGTTACGGTTCAAGACCATGCGGCCTATCGGGCGCACGGGAACCAGTTCCTCGGGGATGAGCTTGGTGGCGTCGAGGATGTCAAAACTGAACGCATCGGCCTCTTGCTCGGTGAAGACCTGCACGCCAAGTTCGTATTCAGGATAGGCGCCGGCCTCGATGCGTTCCCATAGGTCGCGCCGGTTGTAATCCGGGTCCGCGCCCGAGATCTTGACCGCCTCGTCCCAGACCAGCGAATGCGTGCCCGCCTTGGGGTTCCAGTGGAACTTGACGAAGACCGACTGTCCCTCTGCATTGACGAAGCGGAAGGTGTGCACGCCAAAACCCTGCATCGTGGCGAAGCTGCGGGGGATGGCGCGATCCGACATCAGCCACATCAGCATGTGGGTGGACTCGGGCATGAGCGAGACGAAATCCCAGAACGTGTCATGGGCGCTCGCGGCCTGCGGCATCTGGTGATGTGGCTCAGGCTTGACGGCATGCACTAGGTCGGGGAACTTCATGGCGTCCTGGATGAAAAAAACCGGCATGTTGTTGCCAACCAGATCCCAGTTGCCTTCGTCGGTATAGAACTTCACTGCAAACCCGCGCACGTCACGTGCCGTGTCCTTGGAGCCGCGCTCTCCAGCCACCGTCGAAAAGCGCACAAACACCGGCGTGATCTTGCCTGCCTCTTGGAAGGGCGCGGCACGTGTCAGCTCAGTAAGCGGCTCATAGCACTCGAAGAAGCCGTGGGCACCGGAGCCGCGCGCATGAACGATGCGTTCGGGGATGCGCTCATGGTCGAAATGGGTGATCTTTTCGCGGAGGATGAAGTCCTCAAGCAAAACGGGCCCACGCTCGCCGTACTTCAACGAGTTCTGGTTGTCCGCAATAGCCACGCCTTGGTTGGTGGTCAGCACCTGACCCGCCGCATCCACACGCACTCGGTCCAGCGTGTCTACGGTGGCATTGTTGCCTTGCACAGCCTCCGTACCCGTTTTGGCTGAGGAATTTTGCTCGGATAGGGTGCTGGCGGTTGCTAGGCGCGACGCAGAAGCACTCACAGCGCCAGGAGCAGGTCGTGTCCCGCTGTCAAAGCCATGCTCGCCAGCCTTGGTCGGGTTGTAAGGGCGGCCGGCAGCAAGCGTCTCAGTCTGAAGAGATTTTTCCGACAGTTGGTCCACTGCCTGTATAGAAGCAGGACCACTGTCTGTATTTCGTGCTGGGGCCGCCTTGACGCTGTCCCCGGATACCTTGCCCGTCTTTTTCATCGTGATCTCCTGGGTTAAGAAAATCAGAGGATAAGGTGAGCTCGTAATAAGAATGTAGGAGGAGGTTGATAAGTTCTAGAGATGGCGTCTGGGCGAATATTGAATGGCGTAATATTTTCTGCAATTAATACTGAAACCGCAATTTTTACCTTCGATGGATTGGCTCGTTTGCGGCTTCCGCCTACTTGCCTAGTTGCCAAAATTTGGCAGACACTGGGGAGCGAGTTTTCAAATCCCAAGTGTTTAATATCATGCAAATATACAGTGTCGAAATGCGGTTCGTCTACGATGTTCGTGATGCAAGTGGCGCTGATTTTATATTTGGCTTCCCTGTCGCGGCCGAAAAACAGCAAGTCATTCTTGACGAGGCCATGAAGATTAATCAACCCGTTGAGTGCAAATTGCCAGCCCGGCTACGACGTGGAAATCGTGTATTTCATCTCCATGCAGAGCAAGGGAATTTTGAACTGCTCTATAGCTCTACTTTTTCACTAACACAGCGTGTTTTCCAATCTCGCGAATATAACGAGGTCCCTATTGGTGTGCTACCGTCAAGTGTTCTGCCATATTTATATCCTAGCAGATACTGTCAGTCAGATAAGCTAGCTGCAATAGCTTATAGAAACTTTGGCAAATCTGAACCTGGACTCCAGCGAATCGCCGCAGTCAGGGCTTGGGTAAGGAACTATATAGCCTATTACCCCGCAGCCGGGGCCACAACAACATCCGCTCTCGACACCATGATTGACCGGGCAGGCGGAGGGCGCGAGATTGCTCACCTCACTATTAGTTTTCTGAGGGCTCTTAACATACCTTCCCGTTTGGTCACGGGCATTAGTTTTACAGAAGGTGAAACCCAACCTATGCCAACTTTCCACGCCTGCGTAGAGGCTTTTCTGAGCGGTGGGTGGGTGTTGTTAGATCCGATAAGCGCAGGAGATACGAAGAATTTCATAAGGATCGGCAGAGGACGTGATGCGGCGGATACCGCATATGCCACTATTTTCGGTGCGGTGATATCGATGCAGCCCACAGTGTCGATGGAAAGAGACTCAAGTAATTTGACACAGCTGTGCAAATCCCCGTCCACGGGTGATCTGAATTGCAAACAGCTTTCAAGATATTCTGGTGCCCGCCATCCTGCCGAACTTCGATTTTAATGACACTATTGTAAGTGAACCATTTCAACACAAATTGGCGGGCGCTATCAGTGGCGACCTGTCAATAGGCCCTATCGTTTATTTACAAAATCCTTTCCTACCGCAGGATAGGTGCGTAAAATTGCATCGTCTTCTCGCGCCAATGTTGGTAGTCATAGTAAGAGGCAAAAATCTGTTGGATTTGATTGAGGATCTTTATTTGTCCGACGTAAAAATCGCCAACCATTGCAATATTGTGTTCAAAAATTGAAAATATGGTGGCAGGTAGTTTTGAAGAGTGGGAATGGTCTTCGGGAGCTTCGGGTTGCCGTTGCCCCATTGGAAATTGATTTTCAGGAAACGAATAAATGTTGGCTTTGGAATAATTAATTTTGGAGAATGATTTAACAATAAATGCATAGATAGTCTTTGAACTATACGACGTGGCGAGTCTTTTGCACCATAGTGGGGCTAAAGTTTATCGCTTATCTTTCATGAGGTGATTTTATGGCTAGGAAGGAAAAGACGCATGAGGAGTTGATCTCGGCGATATACCAAGCACTATTCAGCAGTCAGTATTCGGTCCATTTTCATGTGAAGAATTTACCTGGCATCTCGATAATGGCCCTACCTTTGCAACAAGATGCTTGTGCGTCCAATTGGGTCGTCAACATTGAATCAGGTGACCCCGAGCTTCGGGCAGCTATCAGGCACGCAGCATCCATGGTTCAACACGAGTTTGACTTGGTTTCCCGTCACAGTTAATCAACGGCTCGTGCATTTGAGATTCTTTTTTCGCACGCTCCAAGCGGAGATGGACCGTGTGCGCGAAAAGCTCTTGTCTTGAATTGATATGTCAAAATACCATTGCCGGGTTTTCCCGCTATACCTAGGATGCTCGACTGTGCAAGCCAAGGTATTTTGATCAGATGATGGTCTGTGCGCCCATCTTACTAGGCTGATACGTCGTTAAAATCAGCAGTATGACGCCTCCTTTTCAAGATGAGAGACATCAGCGCCCACTACAGCGCTTGATTGGACGCCCTTTTTTAGCCGCTGCACTATCCCTCGGACTTTTGACTTTCCTGTTGGTCGCCACTAACGCATGGCTAGCATGGCGTGCACATGCAGACGCCTGGTCTCAGGCCGCAAAAACTTCTCGGAATCTTGGGCATTCTGTTGCACATCAATTAGACAGTGTGTTCAGCGAGGTCGGACGGGTACTGAACACCATAGAATATATAATTGAGCAAGCAGATATGGAGCCAGCGGCCCTTGAGTCGCTTCAGCCATTGATGGTCAACCATCTAGGAAACGCCGATTATTTGCATGGAATATTTGTATATGATGCCAATGGAAATTGGCTCGTACACACACAGGCGACTCAACCCCCGAACGCAAACAATTCAGACCGCGAGTACTTTATAAGCCATCGCGAAAGCCCGAGTAAAAAAGTGCTTATCAGTAAGCCGTTGCAGAGTCGTTCCACGGATGAATGGATTATTCCGGTTTCCAAGCGTCTCAATGATGCTAACGGAAGATTTGCGGGTGTTGTTCTTGCTACGATTAGAGTTAGATATCTATTGAATCTTTTGGATGGATTTGATATCGGGGAACAGGGCGCCATCTCACTGAGTCTTGCCGATGGTATTCTCGTTGTACGACGACCATATTCCGTTGAAGACTTGGGTAGAACCATTCCAAATAATCCACTCTTGGATATTGCAAAGAATGAACGGGCCGGAATGCTATTGCTTGCGTCCCCTTTCGATGGAATAAGGCGACTCGTCATCTTCGAGCATCTGGGAAATAATCCTCTCTTTGTGACAGTAGCGCTCTCAGAGGAGGAAATTCTGTCTCACTGGCGTAGCGCTACCCAAGTGCAAGCCATTTGTTTACTAATACTTATTACAGTTATCGCGCTATCTGGAAGCTATGTTTTCCGTAGCATGAAGGTCCGTAGAGATGCTGACCGTGCGCTGCATAATGCTCATGAGCAAATTATGCGGAAGAACCAGCAGCTTGCCGAACTCGCGGATCAAGATGGTCTGACGGGTATATTCAATCGGCGAGCGTTCGACCTACGGCTCGCAGAAATTTTCGGACAAAGTCGTCGATATCAGCGCAAACTATCAACAATAATCTTCGATGTAGATCATTTTAAGAATTACAACGATATTTATGGTCACTTGGCCGGTGACGATTGTCTAAGACAGGTGGCATCAGCCCTTGCAGGAGCTATGCGTCGACCTGGAGACATCTTGGCACGCTACGGAGGCGAGGAGTTTGTTGCAATTCTTCCGGATACTGATGGGCAAGGTGCCCTGGAAGTGGCAAATAGTGCGAGAGAAAGGATCGAAAGTCTGATGCTTGTCCATGAAGGCAGCGATATTGGAAAAGTTACCGTTTCCTGTGGCGTGGCAACGGCAGACTGGAATGACACAAATTTGACCGCCGAGAAGCTTATTGACCTGTCAGACCAAGCTCTGTATGCCGCGAAGCGTTTGGGTAGAAACATGTGCATCCTGAGCGCATCTGGCCGTGCAGGGGGAGACCAGTAGATTCCGATCGCGCCAATTCTGCAAGCTCTTCATACAGAAATTCTCTGAAAAATACTACAGCATCGTCCGTGCAGGCCTACAGAAATTAATGGCTATCGGTAGGAATATCAATATTCCTATCACTCGCCCTGGAGAACGATGATGCCCAAGACACGCTATGACGAAGTCCAGCTCAAGGATTTGCTGTTGCAAATGATGGAAACGGAGCTCGGCGGAGAACAGGTTTATCGGACGGCTTTGCAATGTGCCATCAACGAAGACCTAAAAGAGGAATGGGAAAAATATCTGGAAGAGACGTTAAGCCACCAGAACGTTGTCCGCACGACATGTGAGTTCCTGGGCATTAATGCGGACGAAGTGACGCCTTCGCGCCAGGTGGTCAAGCACATCGGATTGTCGCTGGTAAAGGCCATGGAACTGGCGCTCAGTGCAGGTGATCGCAGTGCAGCGCAGCTCGTTGCTTGCGAATGTGTGGTGCATGCGGAAACCAAGGACCACGCAAATTGGGAGCTGCTGGGCATGGTGGCGGAAGTGGCCACCGGTGAGACAGGTAAAGCGCTCAAGGAAGCGCATGCGCGGGTGGAGAAGGATGAAGATCATCATCTCTATCACACAAAGGGCTGGTGCCGTGAACTCGCCATTCAGAGCCTCGGTCTGCCGGCCGTCCTGCCACCGCCTGAAGAGATCAAGCAAGTGGAGACGGCCATTGGTGCATCGCGTGCCGAGCAGCAGCGCAAATCCATGCTCTGACGACCAAAATGCCGCGTAGTCAGGTTTTAAAGCCTACCGATGTGCCTCGTAGTCCGGTGGTTCTGTTGCTGGTTGATGTAATCAACCCATTGCAGTTCCCGAATGCCGGCGGTTTGGTTCGTGAGGCAGTACGAGCGGCAGCCAAGATCTCGAAGCTTAAAGCCAAGCTTAAAAGTCGTAATATTCCGGCAATTTATGCCAATGACAACTATGGAACTTGGCAAAGCGAGTTTTCTGATATTCTTGTCGAATGCATGGGGTTATCTGGACCTCGTGGAGAAATAGCGCGGACCCTCGCCCCCAGTGAGAAAGATCTCGTGATATTGAAACCCCAGCATTCGGCATTTCATTCCACTCCGCTTCAGCATCTCCTCGATCGCATGGAAGCGGAGAAATTGATCATCGTGGGTTTTGCCACTGATATGTGCGTCATGCTTTCTGCCACTGATGCACGGATGTCAGGATATAGCGTGTGGGTGCCGAGCGATTGTACGGCAGCTGAAAATCCTTCAAGAAAAGCATTTGCTTTGCGGCATCTTCGCCAGTCATTCAAGTGTTCAGTGAGAGCATCAACTGGTCGGATGGTGAGCGATGATTAAGGACCTGGTCCTTAATGCAATAGCGAAGTTTGCCATATCTCACGCTGAACCGCGGCAAGCGATGGTATGTACATACGCGGGTGAAGCAGCGGAAAACCTTGCCATACCGGTGTAGAGGTCAACTACCTCTTGTGCGTGATTGATATTTGGAAAAATGCGCCTCCAGCTTGACCGAGCCTCAATGCCTCACCAGATTCATGCGCGATGACCTCTTGGACCTTTGCGTGTGCAAGCGCAGTCTTGGCACGCCAATCCTTGGCGCTTTCTGTACATCCCAAACTGGCGACATACCCTTCATAGAGCCCATAGATACCGCCAAAGATGGTCAACATGGCTGTCTTGAAAGCATGCTCAGCAGCTTTGAGTTCCTCAGAGCCTAGGCTATGAGCATTTCGCAAGACCACTTCGATCTCGCAGTCGGGACTCGGGATACCCTCAACATAGTCACGAGATGGACGTGCATCCCCGGGCGGAAGATAAGACATCCCTTCAAGGGCAGCAGCCAAGCTGTCATTTTTCTTGGCGTGGGTTTGGTAAACATTCATATCGCTCTCCGTTAACCGTAACTTTCGCTCCTGTGCATGCGAAATATTATCGAATCGGTCCAGCATCCATTACATGCTTACCTTTGCAGGAGCGTTCCACCAAGCTCCAAGTGCTCGACATAGATGTTCTGGATCAGCTGGCTTGGTAAAAATCAGATCGAACTCTGTCTCAGCTATGCGGGACCGCATCTGTGCCTGGCTATGTCCCGTAATGGCCACGATGAAAAGGCGCGCGCCTAGCGCGGAGTCCCGAATTACCTGGGCCACCTCCACTCCGTCCATTTCAGGCATCCCAATGTCCAAGAGGACAACGTTCCAGGAACCCTGCGCCAGTTTTTTCAAGGCTTCTCTTGCACTGGTGCATGGAGAAGCCTCGGCGCCGTCCATTTCCAACAGTGCTGCCATCGTCTCAGCGATATCGGAGTCATCATCCACAACCAAGATGCGCATGCCATAAAGGGGTAGCGCACCTACATTCTCATCCGTAGCATTCGTGTCGCGTTGATTTTGCACACTGCCCCCTTAAGGTATCGAGAATAAAAATTCTCATTCATTCGGGTGAGAAAGTTTCACCGATGCCCAATTTATTTCAACTGTTGCCATTATTAACAAACGGGTGCAAGCTCAAGACCTGCCTACGACATCGAGTTGATAGAGAAATTCTAAGATTTCAGAGAAATTGTTCAATTCTGTCAAAGCTCCAAAATGTTCCTCAGTACCTCGGCAAGACGTCACGGGATGGCTGTCAACGGCTCAAGTGATAGACCATGGGATTTCCAATTGTCGCTGCTGGATTCTGCCGCTGAGGATGCACTTTGTACATCTTTCTGTAATTGTTGGACTGTAGCTGCTTAGGCACTATCCCAATAAATGCAGGGGAACGTCTGAATCGGGGTTCGTGCGGCAAATGCCTACAGTTCCGCAGCCTTTCTTCTGGCGCGCGAGTCGTGCTGCAAGCTCGGCAGTAGGGTTCTACGCGCGCGAGATTATGGGCACAAAAATTGCTCCTCCACTTGAGGTTGAAACTCAATTTCAGTGGCAGCGAATCTAACGACGGAGATTCTGATGAAGGCACTTACCTACCACGGTTCCAAGGATGTTCGTTATGAAACGGTGGCAGATCCTCAACTGCAAGATGAGGAGGACATCATCATCAAGGTAACTGCTACTGCTATATGCGGCTCAGACCTTCATATCTATCGTGGAAAGATTCCTGAAATGGAGACCGGTGATATTCTGGGACATGAATTCATGGGGGTGGTCGAGGAAGCAGGAAGAGGTGTAAAGCACCTGAAAAAGGGAGATAGAGTAGTCGTGCCGTTCGTCATTGCTTGTGGCGAATGTTTTTTCTGTAATAGATCACTTTTTGCTGCTTGCGAAGAAACCAATTCGGGGCGCGGGGCCATTATCAACAAAAAGTCTGTAAGGCCTGGAGCTGGGCTGTTTGGCTACAGCCACCTGTACGGCGGGTACTCAGGTGGACAGGCGGAATATGCTCGAGTTCCTCGGGCCAACGCTGGGCCAATTCTGATACCGGATTTTTTGGGTGATGATCAGGTGCTTTTTCTGTCGGATATTCTGCCTACCGGTTATCAGGCGGCACTCAATGCCCGTATCTCCAAGGGGTCCACATTAGCTATATTTGGTGCGGGACCTGTAGGGTTGATGAGCGCACTGTGTGCGCGCTTCCTGGGGGCTGAAACGATTTTCATGGTGGACGATAACGTTGACCGGCTGGAATTTGCAAAACAAACATATGGCGTGATACCTATCAATTTCTCGGCCATTGATGATCCTGCCGAATTTATTCTTGAAAATACCCACAACCGCGGCGTGGATGCCACGATTGATGCTGTGGGCTTTGAGGCCAAGGGTAGCGCCGTGGAGACCGTACTGACCACCCTGAAGATCGAGGGCTCCAGCGGGAAGGCACTGCGCCAGTGCATTGCGGCTACCCGACGCGGCGGTGTGGTCAGCGTTCCCGGCGTTTATGCGGGCTTCATCCACGGCTTTCTTTTTGGAGACGCCTTTGACAAGGGGCTGTGCTTTGAGATGGGGCAGACGCATGTTCAGAAATACCTCCCCGATCTGCTTGATCACATTGCTAACGGATTGATGAAGCCTGAAGTAATTATCTCGCATCGCATGGACTTGAGCGAGATTGTCAAAGGATATGAAATATTCGAAAAGCAGGAAGAATCTTGTCGCAAGGTTGTACTAACTCCTTAGTCTGTTCAATGACAACACGAATGAAATACAGAGTTCGCCGGACAGGGTGACTCTGCCTATGCAGATTATTCTCAAAGGTTGTGAGTGCATCTCGTTTTTTGATTTTTCCGAAATCTCTAGGAGTGGATTATGTCAAAGAAAAAGCGCAAGAACATGAATCATGGCCTGGGTTTTTATTCCGGGGCGTTGCAGGAAAATCCGAGAAATACACGACAAGTCCATCAGAGGCAATGAGTAGCTTTAATGCCTTGCGGGGCTTGGGATATGCCAAGTACTTTTCAACGTAGTAGGAGCCTTCATGACCCAGTCCTTTACTCCGGAAGATGTGTATCTTGAAAGAGTTGTTTCCGGACTTGATGTTTCAGCGAAGAACCAAGTTGTCTGCTCCGTGAAAGGAGCCGACCGCGAAAAGGATGAGTATTTTTCGTGTCTATGGTTGATTTCCCCGGTGGGCGACGAGCCCAGACAGCTTACCTGGGGATCCAGTCTTGACAGCGGGCCTCGATGGTCCCCCGATGCTTCCCAGATCGCTTATCTGTCCAACCGGAACCAAGGTTCGTCCCAGGTCTATCTCCTGCCTTGCAATGGTGGAGAGCCTCGCCAACTCACTAGCCTTGCGCGCGGCGCTTCGGATACGCGCTGGAGCCCCACCGGGGACAGGCTGCTGGTGATAGGCAATGTCACCGTTGACCCCAACCAGCGTCACGAAGGATGCGTCCGGGACGACGGGGCCAAGGCCAAGGCGCCAGATCCAGATTCTCCGAAGCTGTGCTGGAGGCTTCCTTACAAGCTCAACGGAACAGGCTACATCCTCGGCACCCGCAGTCACCTGTTCGTCGTCGATGTGAACGATGGGCAGACGACCCAGATCACTTCCGGAGACTACGAGGTCCGCAGTGCGGCGTGGAGCCCGGATGGAAAGAAAATATGCATTTCCAGAACCCGAGAGAAACCCAACGAATATCACTGTACGGATATTTGGGTGCTGGATGTCGAGAACGACAACGTGCGCAGGGCTGAGCGCATGTCCTTTGACCAGGCCAACAGTTCATCACCCAGCTGGTCGCCCGATGGCCGATGGATAGTCTTTACGGGCTCCCTGAATTCAGGTGATCCCCAGTGTAGGCTCTGGTTGATAGATCTGGAAACCAAAGAGGTCAAAGGGCTGGGCTCCGAATCCTTGGAGGTGGTGCCCGGAGACCTGTGCTGGACCCGAAGCGGCGATTCGGTCGGTTTCATACAGGCGCGCGAGGGTGTGCAGTCCGCCGCTTTGATCTCGGTGCCGGAGGGGCAATGCAAAGTGATTGCCAAAGGCAACCGTCATCTGGATTCATTGGCCCTAGGGGATGGGTTTGTGTACACGGCAGAAGATCCGACAAGCCCGCAGGAAGTCTATTACAAGGCAATCGGCGGGGAGCAAGAGCAGAAAATCAGCAGCTTCAATGCTTGGTGGAATGAAAGAGACAAGCTGGCTGTGATGTATAGGAGCTTTTGCACGCCTGACGGCGATGGCGGAACGGAGGATATAGACGGATGGGTGTTGCAACTGCAAGGTGGTATCGAGAGAAAAAGAAAAACGAAGGGCCCGCTGCTTGTTGATTTCCATGGTGGGCCGGCAAGCTACGTCGATTTGAGGTTTTCCGCCCATTCCTATTGGCAGATATTAGCCTGCGCTGGTTGGACGATATTGTCAGCCAACACGGTTGGATCATGCAGTTATGGCCGAAAGTTCTCGGACAGGCTGCGCGGCAAATGGGGTGAACTTGATTTGCCGCAGCATCTGGCCATCGTGAAGCAGCTGCAGATTGAGGGGGTTGTTGGCGACAGCATCGCGGTCAGTGGAACCTCCTATGGAGGTTTCATGGCAGCCTATAGTATTGGAAAGTGTGAATGGATTAGCGCTGCTGTTGTGTGCGCCCCAGTCGGAAATATTGAGTCTCATTTTGGTACTTCCGATGGTGGGTATTATTCTGACACTTACTCCATAGATGCCAAAAAGAGTGAATTCCACCAGCTTGCGTATCGATTGTCGCCAACGTTCCTTATGGATAACGTGAGAACTCCGACGCTATTCATACAGGGTATGGAAGACGAGCGCTGCCCAAAGTCACAGACGGAAGAGCTTTATGTGAAACTGGCCAGTGCTGGAAACGTTAAGACGGAAATGGTTCTCTACCCTGGAGCTGATCATTCATTTTCTGTCTCAGGACGGCCCTCGCATCGCGTTGACGCGCTTCAAAGAATATGTGAATGGCTTGAAAGTTGTATAGAAAATAGGAGTTGAGATTCTTATGAGTCCGTGAAAGGAGGTCATATGCGATCTATGGGCAGCCGCCCTGACGGAATATTGAATCGCAAGCAAGCCGAAACGATAAAGCGTATTGCAATTGATTCGACTTCGATATTCGGTCAATTTCAGCTGAATATTTCTGATGAGAATCTGAAGATTTTTCAGAGCCTGGATGGGAGCGTAAATATTTGGCGAATCAGAGTCGGCCAGATAAGAAAGGAGCATCATATCAATATTGGCGATTTTTCCCGGGCTTATGGGCTGTGCGCAGTAAATAAGCGCCGCGTACGAATGACAACCATATAGGGAGATATCTTGTAGTCCAAATATTTGTACCTACTAGCGATCTCTCTCAAAGTTGGATTGGAAATTGTTATGACCAAGATGAAAACTCCCACGTCTGCCGAAGAGCATGCTCGATATATGAAGGAAGGGTCTAATGGCAGGGCGAACTACAAGGCTTCTGTCGGAAATATTGGTGAGCCCAGAAACGTCAGAAACGAGCCGGATCCGAAAAATAGAGGTGGGGATTATTTTTCGGGCAGCCCCAGTAGCTTTGGGGGCGCCAGGAATGCTTCTCTGAGTAAGCAAGCAGGAAAAATTGACCATTCTCACAGCGAAGACCCAGCTCAAAACGAACGGACGCGGGAAGACACGTCGGAGAATAAAAACGCAGATTTCGCCAGTTGGCGGAAGGAAAAGAATGACAAAAAACGGTAATGTTGGTTAAGGATCCGTTTATCAGTGAGAGTGGCAGAACTTCTTTGCCATACATGTATTGAAAGGAGTGAGTATGAAAAAGGTATCTGTGATGGTGGCCGCAATTCTTGGTTTGGCCCTTTCCGTCGGTGCGAACGCCCAAGTCAGCAAGAAGGACCAAGAGTTCCTGAACAAGGCTGCAGTTGGTGGTCTTTATGAAGTGGAGGCAGGACGTTTAGCCCAAGAAAAGGCGAACTCATCTGATGTCAAGGCCTTTGGCGAAATGTTGGTCAAGGACCATTCCTCAGCGAACGATGAACTGAAGGCTTTGGCTACCAGCAAGAGCGCGGTCCTGCCTTCTGAGTTGCCTGCAGAAAAGAAAAACCGCTTGGCCAAGGTCGCCGAGGCCAAGCATTTCGACAAGGAGTTCATCCGGGAAGTGGGCATTGATGACCACCGCAAGGACATCAAACTTTTTGAGAAGGCCAGCAAGAACGCTCACGATCCGCAGATCAAGGCTTTTGCTGCCAAAACGCTGCCTGCCCTTGTCAACCATCGTGAGCATGCCCAGGACCTGCAGAGAAGTCTAGGCAAGTAGGAATCGTTCCTCATCCCTGCCTACATCTTTTGAAGACTACGCTCAGGCAAGGGTAGAGGAGAGCTACTCCCAGTAGCGTCTCCTGCCATTGAAGGAGTTTTCGTGGATAGCGTGTCGCCAGCCTCGCAGCCCTTCAAGGCGATGTCTCCTGCAAGGCCGCTCAGGACGGGGGTCTAAGCCACCGTGCTGCCCAGCGAATGGGGTCTGTGACTTACTTGACCTTGGTACGGAACATGGCACTGTCGCAGCCTTCGTCGCTGGAGCTGACTGTAGTCAGACCGGTATTCGGCGCGCTGATGATGGACTGGCCGCCCCTCCGCGCGTTCGCCCCTGTCCTTTCGGGAGGTCACGTGCACACAGGAGGCCTTTCTGAGAATTGCCTGTGTTGCGCGCCACGCTGATCCTCCAACCTTGTCGGATGCCTATTGAGAAAGGCGTGCTTGCTTCACAAGCCAATCGAAGAACGCGCGCATAGGGCTAGCCCTCAACGTGGCCTCGCGGTAGAGCAGGTGATAGCCCAACGGGGTGCGGAGGGCCGGCACCTGCACCTCCACCAAACGCCGGGCCGCCAATTCGGGTTCGATGAGGGATCGACGAACCAATGCCACACCGCGTCCCCCCAGGGCCGCTTCGACCACGCCGTTGGAGCCAGCAAACACCATGCCGCGCTGCGTGTCGATGTCCTGCACATTTGCGGATAGGCACCACAAGCGCCAGTCTTCGCGGTGTTCGTCGTGCAGCAAGCGGCTGGAGGTAATGTCCGTCAGGACGGCGCGACGGCGTGGAGCAATCAAGCGAGGGCTGCATACGGGAACCAGTTCGTCGGTCAGCAGCGGCACCGAGCACGCCCCCTGGGGTGTTTCGCCCAAACCGTGTCGTACCGCGAAATGCACGTCCTCGTGCCAAAGATCGACTTTTCGATTCGTGGTCGAGATCTGCACATCCACCGTGGGTGCTTCGTCTTGAAAGCTCTGCAGTCGAGGCACCAACCACTGCACTGCGAAACCTGGCGTGCAGCTCAGCAATATGCGCACTTGCTGCCCCCTGCGCAGGCGACTGGAGGCCTGCCTGATGAGCGCCAACGCCTCCTGACAAGCGGCCACATAAGCGTTGCCTTCGGCTGTGAGCACCATGCCACGGGCTTGACGCTCAAAAAGTGAGCAGCCAAGGAACGTCTCTAGCTTGCGGATCTGCAGCGTAACCGCACCTGGCGTGACATGCAGTTCGGCGGCGGCACGGGTCACGCTGCCATGGCGCGCGGTGGCCTCGAAGAAACGCAGTGCAGGCAGGGGTGGAAGGGGGTCAGGTGCCATATCGAGTTGAGTTGCACTCAACGCTGCTTGAAAAATGCTACGTTGTTTGCTACGGATGTTCGCTGGAAGATGGCAAACCATGCAATAGCAGAGCTCAACAGCCTCCCCCCAGCCATGTCTTTCGCCAGTCTGACTCGTCTCTTGATCCTCGCGGCCTTATGGGGCGGCAGTTTCCTCTTCATGCGCATCATTTCACCGGAGCTCGGAGCAAGTGCGACGGCTTTCGGTCGGGCGGCGCTGGGCGCTTTCGGCTTGATTGCATTAGTTGCAATCATGCGGGTGCCGATGCGGTTCAAGGGGCAGTTTTTGGCAACGCTGGCACTGGGTGCCATCAATTCCGGGTTGCCGTTCCTACTGTTCGCTTGGGCTTCGCGCAGTTTGCCCACTGGATACAGCGCGATCCTCAACGCCACCACACCGTTGATGGCGGTAGCCGTTGGCTCACTGGTTTTTGGGGAGCGCGTCACTGGCGCGAAGATCCTGGGCGTCTTGCTGGGAGTCGCGGGCGTGGCGGTGCTCACCGGTGCCGCACCATTGAGCGCCCCTCTTCAGGCGGCAGGGGGCATAACCGCATGTCTGCTGGCCACAGCTTGCTATGCGCTTGCGGGCTTCCTCACTACACGTTGGATTGCGCAACGGGGCGGACTGGACAGTCGCCTGGTCGCCCTGGGGAGTCAGGTCGGCGCGATGTTGCTGCTTTTACCCTTCGCCGCCTGGCAACTCGCGCAGGAGCCGATTGCGCTACAACGGGTACCGGCCGGCGTATGGTGGTCACTTCTTGCGCTGGGGATGCTTTGCACCTCCTTGGGCTACGTTCTGTATTTCCGGCTCATTGCGGATGTGGGCGCATTGAAGGCGCTCACAGTGACCTTCGTGATCCCTCTCTTCGGCCTTTTTTGGGGATGGCTGGTGCTTGACGAGCCGGTAGGCTGGGCCCATGGGGTTGGCGGGGGCCTGATTGCTGTGGCGCTTTGGCTGGTTCTGCGCGTACCTTCCGTACCGACAGCCCAAAGAACCAAAGCTGCATGACATCACCCCTGTCTGCTGCGCAGCGGTTGCTGCCTTCTGCCAAGATCGAGCGGAAGTCCGCTCTCGGCCACAAGCAGTCGTTCGATGGAGGAACAGGAAGTGGTCAAAGCTGACTCACCCCCCCTCAACGGTGCCGTAGCAAAGTGACGTCAAGTGAGTAGTCGGAACTTGGCGCGTGTGCGCCGACACCAGCGGGCGTAGCATCTCACTTTTGCACATTTTGAATTGAACGCCATGTCGGAAAATCACCAGCAGCGGACGGCGCCGGACACGGAGACGCCGTCGCAGCCACAGGACAACCTCAATTCTGCTTTGGCGCGTCTGCGCTCTGTTGTCGCGGCTGGTGATCGCTCGGAGGGAGGCTCAACTCTCGGCTTCAGTTATGTGCACGTGCACAGGTATCGCCAAGCTGAGCGAGGCTGCCTGGCAAGAGGCCAAGAAGCAAGGCATAGACATCAGCATCTCTGTCGTCGACGAGAAGGGCTGGCCGCTGTACTTTAAGCGCTACGGCGAAGCGATGCTGGTCACCACTGTGCTCGTGCCCACAAGGCCTACACCTCCGCCGTGATGCGGATGCCGTCGGGCGACCTGGCAAAACTGACGCAGCCGTCCCAACCGCTGTATGGATCAACACTGCAGACCCGCGTGTGGTGCTGTTCGCGGGCGGCTACCCGCTTTTCGTGAATGGTAAGTTCGTTGGTGCGTTCGGCGTTGGCGGAGGAAGCTGGGACCAAGATGAGAAAATCGGCCAAACGGTTCTGAAGCCTTCGAGGCGGAGACCAAGTAAAGCGGCTTGGAGTTCAGAAAATACCTATGCAGAGGTTGAGCGCTCGGCCGCCCTGCCACACTGGCGCGATAAGGGGTGAGCATCGTTTGGATGGGATTTCGGAGCTACCGGATGGGGCCGAATCCAAAGGAGGCAGCGTTCCTTGGCCCCTTGGGCGAGGCAGCATCCTGCCCATCGGATGTTGCTGGCTGAACCCTTTCTTCAGGTGGGATGTGCGGTCGGTCGGTCTGCTCAGCGTCTCTTCGCGGCCCCACATCCAGGTCGGCGATCATCTCTTCCAATGCCATCAGTCCGCTGGCCATGGCGGTTTTGTAGGTTTTGTATCCTTCCTTGGCGCGATCGATTTCCTTCCATTGATCCTCGTTCACGCGTTCAGTGATGACCCATTCAAACATCCCGGGGTCAGGCTCCGCAACATGAACGGCGAGGAGGCGTAGTACATCGGCCATGCCGAAGTATAGGCACGGACAACTGGTGCTGGAATGTGCCCAAACCTACGGAAACGTTAAGTCGCTGCCTACATCCGTCAACAAGGCAGCCGAGCAAACTTTCTGCAGTCAAACTGCGGAGAGCTCCATGGCCACTGGCAGCCGCACCCTCTGGAAGGGTGCCATCACGTTCGGATTGGTTCACATCCCTGTTGGCCTCCACACAGCGGCTACAGAGGAAGGCGTGGACTTTGACTGGCTGGACAAGCGCAGCATGGACCCGGTGGGCTACAAGCGCGTGAACAAGCGCACCGGCCGCGAAATCACCAAAGAGAACATCGTCAAGGGCGTCGAGTACGAAGATGACAAGTACGTGATCATCAGCCCCGAAGAGATAGAAGCAGTCTTTCCTAAGACCACACAAACCATCACCATCGAGCGGTTCATCGAAGCCAACGAACTGCCGTTTGTCTTCTTAGAGCGCCCCTACTACGTCGCGCCGATCAACAAGAGTGACAAGGTCTATACCCTCCTGAGGGAAGCATTGATCTCCACTGGAAAAATCGGATTGGCCAAAGTGGTGATTGCGACAAAGCAGCACCTCGCGGCACTCGTACCTTCCGGACCAGCGCTGGTGCTGTCTTTGCTGCGCTGGGGCGACGAAGTCAAAACTCTGGACAGCCTCGATCTCCCTGCGGAGGGCCGCAAGTCCGTGAGCGCAGCCGAACTCAAGATGGCCACCCAGCTGGTCGAAGAAATGTCCGGAAAGTGGAACCCCACCGACTTCAAGGATGAGTTCCGCATTCAGGTCATGAAACTCGTCGAGAAGAAAGCCAAGGCCGGTGAAGGAAAGACGGTGCTCGAACCTGAGGAGGAAGCACCTCAGTCCGCCGATGTCATCGATCTCACCGCGTTGCTGCAGCGCAGCCTCAAAGGCGGCGGGAAGCCCAGCGAAAAGTCAGCTACCAAAGCCCCGGCCAAGAAGGCGAGCAAGGCCTCCACCAAGACTGCCACCAAGAAGGCACCGGCCAAGTCTGCCGCGCGAAAGTCCGATACTGAACGCAAAGCCGCTTGATCTGAAGTTTCCACCCCAGGAGTCGACATGCCCGACGACAAATCCCAATCCGGCGGCCAGGACCGCAAACGCATCAGCCTCTCCCAAGAGTACGAGGTTCGCGACTGGGCGAAGAAGTTCAACGTGACGCCGGAGCAACTCGAAGCCGCTGTCCGCGCCGTGGGCAACGATGCTGCGGCTGTCGAGGAACACCTGAAGGGCATCCGGTGAGCCTGTGCGCGTCGCGACGTGGAACATCAACAACGTCAACAAGCGTGTAGCGCTGCTGGTGGACTGGCTGCAACGCACCCAGCCCGATGTGGTCGCGCTGCAGGAAATCAAATGCCCGACGGCTGATTTTCCGACCGCCGCGCTGCAGGAGGCCGGGTACAGCAGCCTGGTGGTGGGGCAGCGTACCTGGAACGGCGTGGCCATACTGAGCCGCAATGCGGACCCTCTGCCCATCGTCACGTCGTTGCCTGGTGACTCGGCAGACAAGGAGGCGCGCTACCTGGAGGCGGCCATCACTGGCATCTTGTTCGCCTGCCTGTATTTGCCCAACGGCAATCCCCAGCCGGGTCCCAAGTTCGACTACAAGCTTCGCTGGTTCGAGCGCCTACGGCGGCGGACCGAGGAGCTCTGGCATTCCGGGCACCCTGTGGTGTTGTTGGGGGACTGGAACGTTGTGCCCACGGACGCAGATATCTACAAACCCGATACTTGGCGCGATGACGCGCTGTTGCAGCCGGAGGCGCGTGCCGCCTTTGCCAGCATCCTGGCGCAAGGTTGGACGGATGCCATCGGCAAGGTCCATCGCAAGTTGCCCTTCACGTTCTGGGATTACCGGCGCAAGCGGTGGGAACGCGACGCCGGGCTGCGCATCGACCACATTCTCGTTGGACACTCGCTGAAGCTGCTGAACGCGGGAGTGGAACGCGAGGAGCGCGGCAAGGAAAGTCCGAGCGACCATGCCCCGGTGTGGGCGGAGCTCACTGTCGAGAAAGCGCGAGCGGTGCGCAAACCAACCATAGCTGCCAAGAAATCGCTTGCCACGAAGAAGGCCGAGAGGACGGCGAAAGCCAAACCCCCATCCACTCCTGAACCGCTCGCACAGTACAAGGCCAAGCGCGATTTCACGAAAACTTCCGAACCCCCCGGCGCTGCTGCGAAGCTGCCTCGTCGCGCAAAGGGCGCGGCGGAGCCATTGCAGTTTGTGATCCAGAAACACTGGGCGTCCCGTCTGCACTACGACTTCCGGCTGGAGATGGACGGCGTCATGGTGAGCTGGGCGATACCAAAAGGTCCATCGTTCGACCCCAAGGTCAAGTCCATGGCCATTCATGTCGAGGACCATCCCACCGACTACAACACCTTCGAGGGGACCATTCCGAAAGGCGAGTACGGCGCCGGCAAGGTCCTCATCTGGGACCGCGGAACGTGGGAGCCCGTGGGCGATCCTCGCGACGGGCTGACCAAGGGCAAAATCATGTTCCACCTCCACGGCCAAAAGCTTGCAGGTCTTTGGGAACTTGTGCGCATCTCGAAGCCTGGCGAGAAAAAGCAGGATCAGTGGATGCTGTTCAAGAAACGCGGCGACGCCTGGGCACGGCCGAGCACGGAGTACGACGTCATCGCCGCGCTGCCCGACAGCGTGGTCGAGACGCCGCTGGGACTCGCGGAGGAACGTGAGCCGGTCGTTGGCACGACGGGATCCGCACTTGGCGCCACATCTCAACCGCTAGCGAACGCCAGAAAATCCCGCCTTCCTGCCAAGCTGGAGCCGCAACTCGCCACGCTGGTGTCGTCGGTCCCTGATGGCGACTGGATCATCGAGACCAAGTTCGACGGCTATCGCATTCTTGCGCGCGTGGAGGGAGACAAGGTTCGCCTCTATACGCGCAACGGTAATGACTGGACAGAGAAGCTGCAGCAGGTGGCCGATGGCATCGCCGAGCTTGGCCTGACGCGCGCTTGGCTTGATGGGGAAATCGTGGTGCTGGATGACGCCGGTATCCCGGATTTCAACCGCCTTCAGAACGCGATCGACAACGCTCGCATGCGGGACATCGTGATGTTCGTGTTCGATGTGCCCTACCTGGGCGATCAGGACCTTCGCAGCGTACCGCTGGTAGCGCGGCGGCAGCTGCTCCAGGAGCTGTTCGACAAACGCGAGAGCAGCACCGTCCGGTTCAGCCAGGCTTTCGAGGTCGCGCCCTCCCAGCTTTTGGGCGCCGCCTGCGACATGGGGCTGGAGGGCCTGATCATCAAGCGGGCGGATGCAACGTATGTATCCGGGAGGACCGACAGCTGGATGAAGCTCAAGTGCCAGCACAGGCAGGAGTTCGTGGTTCTGGGCTTCACCGACCGCACTGGCGCTACCAAAGAGGTCGGTAGTCTGCTGCTGGGTTATCACGAGGAGGGGAAGCTTGTGACGGCCGGATCCGTCGGCACGGGATGGGGTTCCTCGACGGGGGCCGAACTGCATGCCCGATTGGTGAAGCTCGAAGTTCCGGACCCGCCACTGGACGCGGCCGAGTTCAAGCCGGGCCGGTGGTCCAAGCGCAAGGTCGGTGCCGAGCGGTGGGTCCGTCCCTCCCTGGTGGTGGAGGTGGCGTTTGGGGAATGGACCCCCGACAAAAGCATTCGGCACGCGGTGTTCCGAGGTATCCGCACGGACAAGCCGGCGAAGATGATCGTCCGCGAGCGCGTGAAGAACCCAGCCGCCTCAGCGCTTGCCCCCGATGCGACAGAGTCCAAGGCAGCGCGGACGATCTCCAAGCTCAAGATCACCCATCCCGACCGGGTGATTGACCCCACCACGGGATTGCGCAAGATTGATCTTGTGCGCTACTACGAGAGCGTTGCCGAGTGGATGCTGCCCCATCTCAAGGATCGCCCGGCATCGCTGGTCCGAGCGCCAACCGGGATTACGGGGCAGTTGTTTTTTCAGAAGCACCCAGAAAGCAAGATGCCCGGGCTTAAGGAGCTGGACCCCGCCCTGTGGCCCGGACACGAGGCGCTGTTGGCTGTGAACTCCGCCTACGCGCTGACTGCGGCAGCGCAGATGAACGTGGTTGAGTTCCACACGTGGAACTCCAAGGTCGCCCGCATCGACCGGCCGGACCGGTTCGTGCTCGACCTCGATCCTGGAGAGGGTGTCACCTGGCCGATGCTTCAGGAGGCCGCGCAGCTCACCCGCGTGATGCTCGCCGAGCTGGGGCTGGAGTGCTGGCTCAAGACCAGCGGTGGAAAGGGACTGCACGTAGTGGTGCCGATCACGCCCAAGCGCGACTACACCGAGGTGAAAGCGTTCTCGCAAGGCGTGGTGAAGCACATGGCGCGGGTGATCCCAAGCCGGTTCGCTTCTGTGATGGGCGGCAAAAACCGCGTCGGGAGAATCTTCATCGACTACCTTCGCAACGGCCATGGGCAGACCACCGCGTGCGCCTTCTCAGCGCGCTCGCGGCCTGGGATGGGGGTTTCGATGCCGGTGGGTTGGGAGCAGCTCAAGGAGCTCAAGGGCGGCGCGCAGTGGACGATTGCGACGGCGCGGGAGTATTTGAGTTTTCAGCAGGAAGATCCCTGGAGGGAATTCTGGAAGAAGCGGCAGTCAGTTGACAGTGCCATAAAAATACTCGCTGGAACATAGGGAGGCGTGGGCCGTGATGCCGTTGGATCGGGGACCACCTGCGAAGCACGTCGGCTTTAGGCTGATCTGCGCCATTTACGGTGCAGTGCGCGATTGACCGCGACGACCAACACCGGCCGTTGAAGGCTTCCACTGGCGGACGACCGCTTCACCCTTGGAAGCGGCCAGTCGATTCTTCGGCGCGCCGTGCTCCGGCTCGAAGGACCCATTCCGCGCTGAATCGCTGACTCCTGTCGACCTTGAGCCGTCGTTTGCGTGTTTCATGCCAACGCCTGCTGTGCAGCGCGTTGCTGCCACCTAGTGCCTGCTCGAGAGCGTCCGATCATCGACACATTGTTGTAACCCGAGCACCAAAGCTAAAGCCGATCTTGCGGCGGCTTTTCAGGTGAGCAGTCGACGCTAGCCCTCAGTGCAATACAAGGGGGTGCTAGATGTCCGCTTACGCGGCGCATGGATTGGGGCTACCGACCCGTAGTGGTCGTTCAGAGGCGGCATCGAAACCGGCAGCAGCCCAGGCCAACCACGCGCTTGTCCTTGCAGCCGGTCGTTGATGTAGGTCGCAGGGGGCTTTCCAGACGCCTTTTTTGAACATGGTGATGAACGCTGACGGCGATTCCTAGCCCAGATAGAAAGCGACCGGTTTGAACCGTAGCACCCGCGTTCCCCACGACAAATCGCCCGTCGCTGGCAGCGACAGGTCCGTGCAGGCCAGGGGCTCCAGGCGGCCGCACCAGTGCGCGCGTTGTGTCAACCACTTCCCACGGAACGTAGGCAGAGGATACACTTTGGCACATTCATTAACGCACGAATTTACAGACCCTGGAGATCGATATTGATTCATCAGTATCAATATCTACAAAACACCGGAAGGCCTGCATAGATTGAGACAACGACATCCTCAATCTAGTCATCGTTATCCACAAATCATCCAGACATATCACCGCCAACAAAGTCATAATCATCCGCCCTGTTTAAAATGCCATCACATATAAAAAATCACTCGGCTTTCATTGGTCGCATGCTGCTCCTGGCTTCATTGGCGCCATTTTCTTCCTTGTCTGCCGAACCCAGGCAGGAACCACACCTTCTCACGGAATCGACGTATACCACCGCCGTCCGGGCTGCAAATTCGGGCCTGACCGCCTCTTCGTCGCCCATGGCGATGGATGCCGTCAGCCCGGCCGGTCACCAAGGTGCCCTCAACACCCAGGGAGCGATACAAGGCATAGCGATTCATAATGCCAGCGCGTCCGACGCGGAATACTTGCTGGTTCCATTGAATCTATCGCCCACATCGGCGTTATCGCTAGAAATCGTCCTCCAGGGGAATATCGCGGCCGCGGTGGGCAATTCAGGCAATGCTACCGTGCCCGCAGATGATCCGCGGATCGTCCGGCGGCGGGCAATGCAGGCGGATTTTCTCAACCGCCGGGGTGGCACAGACCCGGGAACCCCGCTGAACCCCGCGACCGCGGTTCCACATGGCCAGTTGCCAGCCGTGGGCGATACATGGCGCCTGAACAATGAACTGGCCAATCAGTGCGCAGCAGGCCTGAGCGCGGAAGCCGATGTCATCTGGGTGGGTGACAACATCATTGTGCTGACGGATAAGAGCAATCCGGCGGCCACATGGAACAATACCGATCTGCAAAATGCGCTTACTGCCATCGATACCCAGGTCTACCCTGCGGTCACGAGCAAGTTCGGTCCTCCTTCGGACCTGGACGGCAACGGGAAAGTCGTCATCTTCATCACCCAGGGCTTCAACCGCCTGGACGCGGCTGCCAGCAGTTCCGGGGTTGGGCTCTACTTGCCGCGCGACAAGCTGTCCCGGCAGGAGTGTGCCACGGGGAACGTGGGAGAAGTCGTCTACATGCTTGCGCCCGATCCCACAGGCGTGGTCAACAGCAATGTGCGCACGGTGAGCTACGTCACGGGGGCCCTCGCACCGTCCTTTGCGCGGGAACTGGCGCACATGGTGTTGGACGGCCATCGCATGGCATCCCTCAGTCCGTTCGAAGAGACATGGCTCGATGAAGCCCTGGGCGGCATGGCCATGGAGCAGGCTTTCTATGCCACCTCCGTCGGCCTGGGGCCATTCAGCAATATTGTGTTGAGCAATCTCACCACCGGCCCCAATGCCTCACGCCGGGTGGCTGCTTTCAACACCTATCAAAACAATTTGTATTCCGGCTGGCGCTCATGGCTGCAGTTTCCGTCCAATTTGGGCGTTATGGACAGCAATAGAATCAATACCGCCAGCAGCGGTGTCCAATGGGCATTTCTGCGATACGTGACGGATCGGTATGCCGGGACTTCTCAGGCAAATGAGACATCCTTCCTCCAGTCACTGGTGAACAGCAATCTGACGGGGGTGGACAATATTCGCCAAGCCATCAATGCGGAACCCACGCAATGGCTGCGTGATTTCCTGCTCTCTGTCTATCTGGACGACAACTCCAAGGTGGGCACATTGGGGTCCACGGGCATTTATTCGATGTCGAGCTGGAACTTCCGATCCGTTTATGGCGGTCTGGGTGGTTTCCCATTGCGTGACATCGCCCTTCCCGCCAATGGAAATGCGAGCGTACTGCTCAATCGCCAGGGCAGCAGCAGCTACTACCGATTCGCTGTGGCCGCCAACGCCACGGCAAAGCTTTCGTTGGCGCCCACGGCGGGGGGGGCCAGCGGCAGCTACGCCATCATTCCTCTGGGAACATCCGCCCTGCTGGACGTTCCCGGCCCCCTGACAGGTCTCAGTGCCACCCCCGCCGCCCAGGGAGCCCTCGTCCAATGGACGGTCGCGCCCGGTGATGCCAATGACTCCCCAAGCCAGTTCACCGCCATCGCACAGGTCCAGGGCTCGGCGGTAGGTTCCTGCAATCCCGTGGGCAATGCCAATGAATGCACCATCACCGGACTGACCAATGGCACGACCTACGCCATCGTCATGGAGGCCACCAATGCCGCGGGCAACGGAGCCTCCTATTCGAACGGCACCACGGTCACCCCGCAGGAGACGCGCGCAGCGCAGTCCATCGCCTTCGCGGATCCCGGTCCGCAGCAGGTCGGTCAGCCCCTAGCACTGACGGCTTCCACCACCTCCGGCTTGCAGATCGCCTTCACCGTGTCGCCCGGCTGCAGCATCCAGGGCAACACCGTCTCGTTCGCCACGGCAGGGACGGCGGTGTGCACGGTCACTGCCACACAGGCCGGCGACGCGCAGTGGCAGGCCGCAGCGCCGGTGAGCCATACGCTGAACGTCGCCAAGGGCTTGAACACCATCGTCTTCAATCCGCAGGCCAGCCAGCCCTATGTGAAAGACGGCAGTTTCGCCCTCCAGCCCGCCGCCAGTGCCTCCTCCGGCCTGCCGGTCGGCTACACCAGCCGCACGCCACAGGTCTGCAGCGTAGCCGGCGCGACCGTCGGCATCATAGGCGCAGGTACCTGCACGCTGGCAGCCCATCAGGCAGGCGACGTCAACTGGCTGGCAGCCACCGAGCAAACCCGCAGCGTGCAGATCATCGCAGGGCTGCCCGATGCCCCGACAGGTGTCACCGCAGAGCCTGGCGACGGTCGTGCCACGGTACGATGGACCGCCCCCGTGAATACCGGCGGTGTGGCGATCGGCAGCTATACCGTGACCGCGCAGGCAGATGGCTCAAAAACCTGCAGCGCCACCACCGGGTTGACGTGCACCGTTCATGGCCTGACCGGCGGCACGGCCTACACCTTCACCGTGGTGGCCTCCAATGCCGAAGGCAAAACCAGCGCTGCCTCGCAGCCCAGCAACGCCGTCACCCCGCTGCGGCGCAGCCACACCGATTCCGCGTTGCAGGCCGCCCTCACGGGGGGTGGGCCGGGCTGCTCCTTTGAAAGCTCGCAGGCCAGCCCCGCCGGTGCCGTGATGGATCTGCCCTCGCAGGTGAAGGCCGCAGGCCCGCAGTTTGCGTTCAAGCTGACAGGCTGTGATGTGCGTGGCGCCGTGCAGATGCAGATCGACTACAGCACCAGCCTCCCGTCCTCGGCCACTCCTCTTCAATACTGGAAGAAAAACAGTGCCGGCCAATGGGCCGTCTATGCGGGCGCGCAGATCACGGGAAACCGGGTAACCCTGACCCTGACCGACGGCGGTGCCGGCGACGCCGACGGCATCGAGAACGGCGAGATCGTGGACCCCGGCGTGGTGGTGCAAATGGCGGGACCCGCGACCGCTGTGCCCGTCCCTCTGACGGGACCCTGGCTGCTGGGACTGCTGAGCTTGCTGGTCACGGGATCGGGCGCCTGGCGCGTGCGCAGGCGCAGCGCGAACCTGAGCTGACCGCTGGCTCCGACCTGTCGAGAGCCATCCGCCCGGCCCTCGGCAGGCTGCCGTGGCCCCTAGGTCAGCGGGCCAGCTGCGACCCGCATCTGCGATGCTTGGAACTACGATAGCTTTATTACATAAGCAGTCGGCCGCCGCAGACTTCTGCGTGACGGCTTCAGGCTGAGTGCGGTCATTGGTCGGAGGCGATGCCACAGTTGGCTATCGACCCAACGCTGACCTGCGAGTCGGCGATCTCGCTGTCCAAAAGCTGTCGCTTAGGTCTGATCTCCCGCTACAAGAGAAGCGGTCGCCAGCTATCGGAAAACCGCAGTTGTCTATAGTCCGCAGCGACCGCCTTGTGACGACGTTACGAGGGCACGCCCACAATTACTTCTGCCTCGTCAAACCAGCCCTGCTGCTGCACATAGCTGCGCACTCTGTCTGGCGACGAGGAATACGCCACCAAGGCTAGGCTGCTCTGAGCCCGACTCGCGGTCACGTAGAACAGTCGCCGCGTGGTCTCGACAGTCCTGTCTCCGGCGGCTTTGCCGCCGAACAAGTCTTCGTACTTGAACGTGAATCCCCGTGCTTCGGAATCATCCATGATGACCATCACACGGTCGAACTCAAGACCTTTCACGCCTTGATGAGTATCGAAGTGGGCGTGTCCAGACAGGTACTCCGTCATTGGCTCAATCTGAGAGAACGGCGCCTCAAGAAATCCCTGAATAGCAAGCTCTCGCTCGCTTAGCGGGTCCTCGCTTTCGTCCTCCTTCGACGATGCGGCCTCCGCCTCCTCAATTGCCCCTGACGCATGAGCCTTTAGGGACTCAGGAATCTCAAATAGTTGATGATCTGCAATGCTCTTCAGGACGTCGAACAGCGAGGGGTCTGCTCCGTGGTCCCAGAGCTTCATGAAGGCATCGATTGATGTGCTGACGCCATCAAGATGCTGCTTGGCGTCGGAGGCTTCACGCAGCGCCACTGGGGAAAGGCGTGGCGAGTTCGCCTTCGCGATTCGTGCGACCAAAAACCGGTTGCCCGCACGCTTCGCCTTCACCAGCGCAAGCACTTGGTCTGCGAAGAACCGTGAGACGGAAAGCGATCCGTCCAGAAAGCTGGTCCTCCAGCCCCCGTAGTCGTACAACGGACCAAAGGCCTCCGCAAATCCCATGCGGGAAGCTGCCATGCGGTGCTCGAGGGTCAGAGTCTTCACCGCCTTCGGGTCACCCCACTTCTCGTCGCCGCTAAGCTTTGCCATGTATAGCGCAATTGCCTTCTCCGCAGCCGACTTCGCGGCGAGTTCAGTTGGCAAAATGAACAGTCGAAGAACTCCATCCTTCGCAGAACTAATTGGCTGTTGAGCCTGTTTGTCGGTCGAATCTCGGATTTTGTTGATTAGGGCGATGATTCGTTTAGGACATCGATAGTTGAGCCTCTTTGTCGGCGTCGCCCAGTGTGCGGGGAGGTTAACACCAAGGCCCTCTTTGCCATCTGTGTAGATACGCTGCATCATGTCGCCCAGCAGCCCCAGAGAGAACTTTCCTTTAAATTTTTCTTCGACCTCAAAGAAGGCGTCAACGAGATACTTGTTGGTGTCTTGACTCTCGTCAATCAAGAGAATTGGGTGCCGGCCGCAAAGGATACTTTGCATGGCGGGCTTGAATCGAAGGAAGCTCGCAGCGATCTTGAGAACTTCAGCGTGATTCAGCGCATCGCGTCCGCGGTTGTCGCCACTGGGACTGTAGGTAAACGACGTGATGCTTGAGAGGTTCCGGAGACGACGAGTCTTCGACTCGATCTGGCTCAGTCGCGTCGCAGATGCCTTGGTCCCCTTGCGGCCTTTGTCCTCTTCGGCTTCAAGTTTCTCGATATCTTGCGCAAGCTCGATACGCAGCCACTCTCGAATGTCATGGTTGAAGCCTTCGACGAGTGACCACGCAAAGCTATGAATGGTTCGTACGTCAATGAGTGGATCAAACGACATCCGTCTCTTTATCTCGTCGCTTGCGGCATTTGTATATGTGATTACCGCTACGCGCTGCCCTCTGAATCTGAGCCTATCGCCTGCGCTGCTTTGAACGTGCTTCAGCGCTGTGACAAGCGAACTGGTCTTTCCGGAGCCTGCGCCGGCAAAAAGGAAGAAGCTCCTAGGCGCGTCAAGGTCCAAGCAAGCAGCTATCTCAGCATCGACGTGCTTGTCCATGTCATCGCTCACTCCCAGTTGTGTCAGCGCACTCATGCTGCTAGGGCCTTGGAAGTTTCAGAGGTGGCGCCATCCACAGGCAAGTCCGACTTGCCTGCGATACCGGCCTCTTTGCGCTTCAGCTGATCGGCAATCCAGATGAGGCCTTGGTCGATGTAGGCGGGAACAGTCATCTTGTCGATCTCTTCGCTATACAACAGTTCCATCGCGAATTCAGCCTTACCGCCTTTCGCCAAGTCATCAGCCAATCGCGTCGCTAAGCTGGGAAGGTTGCTGGCGGTGTCTAGCGATTTGCGGATGCGCCCCAATAACGCGTTGCCATCCATTCCCCTGAACAGCTTGATGTTCTCGTACACCAACGCATCCTCGAACGTGTTGGCGAGGGCCTCCTCGAGGTTGCCCTCAGTCCATTCGGTTTTGATGGGCTGCTGATAGGCCACTCGGACGGCGAAGCCCGTTGCATCGAGTCGGGCGAGGTCACCAGGCTTCAAGTCCAACAAGGCATCCAGATCTTCCTTTTCTGGCACCCATTTCTTCAACGTCTCATTGCGCGCTTTGAGGCCTGCTTTCCTGATTGGTGCGACTGATTTTCCTGAGGCATCTTTGGCATCTATGTCGGTGATGACTAGTGTGTTCAAACCTAGGTGGTCAATCAACGGCCTTAGTCGGTGGGCATGGCTTCCACCGATCTCAAGCCATGAGATATAGCAGCGCCTAAGGTACTCGTGCTTGTCTCGGGTCCTCACGAAGTGAGGAACAAGAATTCGCTCTGCTGGCCCTTCGACGAGAACAGCACCATCTGCAAAAAAAAGATCGCAGTGAGTTGCTTTTAGATAGCGCCGTGCGAAGCGAGCAGTCTCGTCTTCCTTGCCAAATATCTCAGACAGGTTGACAACGCAGGAGATGGGAACGGCCCCGGGAACCGGCTTTACCGGCAAGCGCCGGAAGTAGCGCAATGACGAAAACTCCGCTTCGTGGGCGACGTGGCTAGAGTGCGTACTGACAACGAGCTGCGTGCAAAGATCCTCGGAATCTTTGAGCTTGTCATGCTTGCGCAGTACGCCGTATGCCTGGGTGATAAAAACCTGTTGGACCTGCGCGTGTAGGTGTGCCTCGGGTTCTTCCACGAGCACTAGATGCAGCGGCGGAATCAATGCGTCATCGACGTCTGACGACTTGCCCGCCTTGCCTACCTTCATCCACTTATCGCGGAATCCCATTAGGGCGAAAACAATCGAGACGAGGTTCTGGTAGCCAAGCCCATTGGAGTCCTCAGGAAGGCGGTGAGCGAATCCTCCTGGAGCACTTGAGTGCGCTGGCACTGAGTACTGGACTGCTGACGAGTGGTTTAGTCCGTCAATAGGTTTGACGTTGGTGGTGATTGTGAGCTTGGGATCGGTTACCCCTGGGTAACCGATGTCCTCAAGCTCCTTCAGGGCTGCCGCAAAACACGATTCAAGGCGCTTTCCAAACGCCGTCTGGGCCTCGTGCATAGCCTGCAAAGCTTCGAGATCTTTCGGCTCCGGCTTGTCGAAAGGATCAAGATGCTGGGTGTAGTAGTTTCGAAGTTGCGTCGAGAGCCGCTTCCCGCCTTTGGCCCTTTCGTCATCTGCTGAATACTCTTGGTGGTGCGAAGTGCTTGTAAAGCCAAATCCACGCTGCGCATTGATCTCGTCAATGCGGATGATCTTCTTCAGCGGATCACCTTCAAGCGGCTCGCTACCGTCTGGTAGCGACTGAGGTGCGGCGATTCCATTTTCTGGTGCTACGAGCTTTGCTGGGTCAAGCAAGTATGCGCGGATCTCAAAATGGGTCCTAAGCTTCAATGCCAAGAAGTCCATCATGGTCCGGGGCCATAGGGAGAATCCTTCAACAAGTTTCAGGGACTGAGATCCTTCGCCGGCGGACACCGCAGCGCTCATGACCTTGGCTGCGGCTTGCCTGGCCGCCAAGTACTCCTTCCGGAAGTCACCTACGTTCTTTGGCTCGTAGCGAAGCCGGACGCCGATAAGACCCCCAGCCCAGTCCAGCGTTGGAAGGATTTTTTGGACATGATGAAGCTCATGCATGGGAACGTTGAGCCACAGGTCCAGGTGGGGAAGGACAGAATTCCAGTCAAAAGGCTCTTCCGCGTCACCGGTAACTGTTGCTTCCCACCCCGAACCTAGTCCATCAATCAATGCCCAGTTGGACAGCGTGAGGTCATTGACGGAGAAGTCTGCCCGGTCTACGAGGAAGTGCCTCAACGCCACCATGGCCGAGGTCTTGCCGCTATTGTTGGCACCAACGAAAACGGTGGTCATCTTGGCAAAGTCCACGCGGACGCTATGAAGCTTCCGGAAATTACCGATCTCTACGTGTTCGATGTGCATTTCCTTCCCCCCTGGTGTTCCGCGTGCTGCTGCTGGGCATGCCGTATGTTTATCAGTCTGCCGTCGCGCACCTCAAACAACTGGCTTGCGGCGGGCTCGGCCCATTCTGCGCTGAAAGTCCCTCATACCGGCGACTATCAGAGTTTGTCCTAGCGCGCGTTTGTACTTCGGTAGCGTCAACACGCACTGTCGATACTCGGGTTTGCAGCGAGTGAAGAACATACTGCAAAGCTGATGTTCGTCTTTTGCCGAAGGCTGCCACTTGACCGGTCAAGCCCGACGACAGCAACCGCTGCACTACCGTCTTGCAGACGACAGCTGCAGGCTTTGAGCCGCTGGTCAGCCGCCTTCCCATGAATGACGGGTGCCAGGAAAAGCAAACACTTGAGAGCAACCGGGCTCGCCACTCATAACTGAAAACCTGATGCAGCCAGCGTGGTCAGCAGTCCAAGCATTCCGTTACAGTCTATTTACATGTCAAAAGTCAATGCCAGCACTGTCCGATTCCTGACCTAAGCAGGCCGCGCCGGATGGTGACTGCGGGCATGCCCCATCGATCCAGCCGCCAGAGACAGAGGAAACAGGAGACTTCGAGTTGCAGCCGACACCGCCCATGCCACCTCCGTCCAAACAACTGCAGACCGATGCGCAAGCTCTGCCCGTCGATGCAACTGTACTTTTCGTAGCACTGCAGTACCAGTTGCTTGTGGCCGTAGAACAGTGCCACTACCTCATGCCCGGAGAGTGCCTATGGATTGAAGCCATGGGCGATGTCACCGTGCCGGGCAAGACGCAGATTGAGGTCAAGCACTACAGCGACAAGCTGACCGACAGTCACCAGAACTTCTGGAACACGATCCGGAACTGGCTGCATGAGCGGTTTGACCGCAGCAGCTACAAGTCCCTGGTGCTTCTGACTACTCAGGAGTTCGGCGCTCAGAGCCGCCTCAAGGACTGGAACATCCTGACCGCTGTGCAGCGGCTTGAGCGCATGCAGGAGATCGGCAGCGACGGGGCTGGCGCACCGCAGACGCAAATGGAGGAGCCACCCGAGCCGCAGGACGCGGCCGTCCAAACTGCTGAAACTACGGCCCGTAAGCTGTCCAAGGCGCGGGCACTACAGCAGGAGGTGCTAGCGCCCGATAGCCGCGCGGCGCTGATGGAGGTGTTGGAACGCATGGTCATCATCCCGGGCGAAGACGCCCTGCCAGAGCGCATCGACAGCTACAAGACCCGCTACCTCAAAGTCATACGACCGTCGCTGCAGCAACAGTACCTGGATGACTTGCTGGGCTTCATGTTCAGCACCGAACACGTCCTGCAAGGCTGGAAGATCACCAACGAGGCGTTCACCGCCAAGCTGACAGCTCTGCACTCCTCGTACGGGAAGCATTCGGCAGAGTTCCCTTTGAGAGATCTTCGGCCGCTGGAAGAAAAAGTCGATCTCGACGAAATCAGGCCCCTGCTCTTCGCCAGGAAGATCCTCGAGATCGAGGGCGAAAAATATCTCAAGCACGCGGCCCTGCATCGCCTGTTTGCGCAGGACTACATTTCCGGGCTCCTCAAGGATCAGATTCCCATCAAGCCCTCTCTTGACCTTTATCTCCACAACCACCGCAGCAACCATTTTGTGGAGCGAGAAGCGGCCATTCTGGATTGCGACGACCTGCGGGACGACACAGCCCTCAAGAAGGCGTCACTCAGGTTCTACCTGGCACGTCTGAAAGCTCCGACGGAACCTTTTTGCGCCATGGCCAACACCATGCCTGAATTTCGCAATGGCATTTATCACATGCTGGCAGACGAGAATCCTAAAAACAAGAACGAAGAATTTCACTGGAAACTCTGGGAATGATGAATACCGCCGCTGATCATCTCTATACCTTGCATCGCAACGCCTTTACGCTCGCGCCAGTGATCCAGAGCTTCTACCTGAACTGGGAGCCGATAGAAAAAGACATCCTGCTGAGCTATTTAGTTTTGCCCCTGGTGTCCTTTCCCGCGATGCAGGATTATTTGAATACCGCCAATCGAACCAGTTCGATCCGGACCATGACATCCGACTCCTCCCGATTGGTCGGATTGGCACTTCGCATCTCGGAATATAAACCCATCACCAACAAGGCGCTGTTAATACTGCGCTCGGATGAAAGCCTCCAAATCAACGACGACCTGTCGGTTCTTGCAAGTGAAAACCGCCAGTCTGAGAATGCAGATCCCAATATGCTGCGTTATGCACGTCAGCTCGCCATGGTATTCAGGAATGAAAGTGTCGTGACCATTTATAGAATGCTGGGATTGAAATCGCTATGAAATGTTATGTCCGATATATCGGCGTGATCGACCAGGAAAATGAGTCGCACAGTGTGAAATTCAAGCAAGGCTTGAATGTCATTACCGGCAAATCTTCAAAGGGCAAAAGTGCCATTCTCGACATCTTCGATTACTGCATGGGCAGTTCCGAAGACACGATTCCGCAAGGCATCATCACTCAGCGGGCGAAGATATTCTTTACCGTATGGCGTTTTTCCGGGATGGCGGTCGTCGCCGGCCGCAGAGCAGACAACTCCAATCAATGTTTCCTGCGAGAAGTCAGTGGCGAGCAGGCCAGGCATGTGCTGGCCTACGTCAAGGACGTGGACAACTTCTTCACCGCGCAATACCAGCTTAGCCGGATCGAATTCTCCAAGAGCCTGGGGCGCTACTTCGGCATCACCATGGACGACATCGACACCGACCCGTTGCAGAAGCAGCTCATGCGTCAGAAAAGCCCGACGCCTTCCATCCGCAGTTTTGCCTCGTTCATGCTCCAGCATCAAAACTTGGTGGCCAACCGGCATGCGATCTTTTACCGCTTCGACGAAAAGCGAAAACGCGAACAGGCCATCGATCACTTCAAGATCTTCATGGGGATCGTGGGAGAGGACTATTTCGACCTGGCCAAGGAACTCGCCGAAGCAGAAACCGAGCTCAAGCGTGCCCTGGCGGTCATCCCTAAGCAGGAGCAGATCAAATCGGCCGGCATCGGAGAGATAGCGGGCTACCTGCGTGAGTTCCACGCCCTGGCGGGCACACCGCTGACAGAGTTGACCGCCGAAGAAATCTGGATGCGGCCGGCGCAGGCCCTGGAACGTTTGACCGGCATCGCCATCACGGTCGATGGGCAGTCCGATACCTTCGACGCGACCCGCAAGGAACTGCGCACACGCAAGGCCGAGCTCATGGCCGAGATCCAGAAGGCCCTGAACACGCGCTACCTGCTCGACGTCTCGACACAGCAAGTCGAGGGATTCGCCGGTGCCATGGCGGATCTACCCATCCCGAAGGCGACCCATCTGGACCATGCCGTGTGCCCGGTCTGTGCGTCATCCTCGGAAGCCGCCGAAGATGAGGCCAACAGACTCTCAGCAGCCATCCACTGGCTCAACGGTGAGCTGAAGGTCTCGGCCTATGCTCGCGAGGGCTTTGGCCAGGAGCGTCGGGACATCGAAGAGCAACTCAAGAAGGCGCGCCAGGCCTTGCGGCAGGTCGAGAACACACTGCGTCCACTGGACCAGGAGGCCGACCGCCTGCAGCGCTCGAAGTCTGTCGATGCGGCAGCGCAGAAAGCCAAGATCAAGCTGGAGATCGCCATTGAGCGCCGCATCCAGAGTCCGCCCACGGAAACCTCGGAGTTGGTGAAGTTGCTCCAGGACCGGGTGGCGGACCTGAAATCGAAGAAGGCTTTGCTCGACGTCGAGCCCCGGCTGCTGGCCTTGCAACGCGACATCAACCGGCGCCTGGAGATCGTCGGCACACATTTCGACTTCGAGGACTCCTACAAGAATGGATCCCTGAAGTTCGACATCGATTCCTTCGACCTGTGGCATGAGACACCGGGGGTAAACGGCGCGCCTGCGAAGAAAGTCTTCCTGCGGTCGATGGGCAGTGGCGCGAACTGGCTGTATTCGCACCTGACGCTGTTCCTGTCCCTGCACTACCAGTTTGCGGCCTACGCCGACTGCAAGCTGCCACCCGTGCTGTTTCTCGACCAACCGACGCAGGTCTACTTCCCCTCCGCCGATTACGGCAAGGAATTCAATGCAGCCCAATTGCGCGCGAACCAGGGCGACACATCCGCCAACGCGCCCGGCAGCCCGCAGTCCGAAGAGACTGCGGACGAGCCCGTGACACGCGCCGCGAACTCGCCTGTGGACACGCACACACGCATCTCGACGGCCGATGACGACTTGAATACCGTCGCCAAGATGTTCACCGTCCTGGCTAAGTTCTGTGATGACACGGCACAGGAGGTTCGCAACAAGCCGCAAATCATCGTCTGCGACCATGCCGACAGACTGGAGCTCGGCGAGGGCTACGACTTCGAGGACTTCGTCGCCGGCCGCTGGCGTGACCGTGGCTTCATCGCGACGTGACCCTGCAGCAGGCTCAGGCCTCCATCGGCCCGCCCGCATCGCCTGGTTGGGCCTGGCGGGCTTTGTCCTGCTGACTTACTGGGTCAGTTCCAAATGAAAACCAGCACCCAGCCGTAACGGCCCAATCAACTGGCGAGCTTTCATTTCGGCTACGTGAACACTAGGGCTGGTCTGAGCAGGCCACCCATCGAACTCGGGTGTCGGGTTTCGCATTCGATGCAGACGTTGGGGGCACCGAGGGCGACGACGGCAACCGCTGCATTGCCGTCATCGGTTGGAGTGTCGGTAGTAGCCGGTGACGTCGGCAATGGGGGCGGTGGAGGTCGACCACAAGCCCCTTGCGATTCGAATCCCGAAGGCATAGCCTACGGCAATGCCCGAAACGGATAGCCTCTCTCAGGAATACCAACTGCTTTCTTGGCTACCTGACGAGACATTCTTCAGCCTCGTCAGCCGCCATCATCAGCTTTGGGGGCATGCAACGGCTGCGCAAACCTGCCAACTGCTCTTCGGCAGCGCTCGGGCGGGCTCGCACCATGACCTGCCCAACAGCCTCGGTTCTTTCGTTCAACACACGAATACGCTGCTTGGCGACGCCAGTTTCATCGCGAGGGAACGCACGCTGCTGAAGTTCTACAGTGCTTTCGCCTCTCTCTCCGAAACGCAAAACGCAGTCGCCTGCATGTCCGGCCCCAGTGTGGCCCATCTAAAACTGCGCCTGGGGATCCTCACAAGCCGCTTTCGCGCGAACCACCCCCTCAAGGCCTGCTCGCAATGCATGGAGCAGGATCTGTGCGAGACCGGATGGGCCTATTGGCATTTGACCCATCAATTCCCGGGTGTATGGGTATGCACGAAGCACCAGCAACCATTGCTGCAATCCACTGTCAAGGCAAATGGAGTGGAACGTTTTCAATGGCTTCTGCCCAGGTTAAGCCAGATGCTTCCGGCAAGCGCAGTGTCCGATGACGCGGCCTCTCAGGCTGCCCTGCGGGGCCTGGCGGAACTCATTGGACAACTCGTGAAGTCGGGTGCACACCACCCCATCCTTCTCAGAAACCTCCACGAGATTTACCGCCCAAAGCTACTGCAGCGAGGATGGCTCACTTCAGCGGGCAATCTGCGTACAGCCCCAATCGCAACAGATTTCCTTGCCCACTGTCAGTCGTTCAGGCACGTGGCGGAGTTTACGGCGCTGGCCGAAGACGAAACAGATATGGTGACGCAGGTAGGCCGCCTGCTGCGGCCACCGCGTTCAGGCACGCACCCGCTCAGGCACTTGCTGCTCATTCATTGGTTGTTCGGCGACGCGCAGCAATTTGATCTCGCAACGAGGTCCGCAGGTGCCATTCGTCCGTTACCCACACAGAGGGGCGTTCTGACAGAAAGGCTTGTCGATGATCCGCGTGTAGGGCTCCTCCACGACCTCATCAGCAAGGAAGGACATTCGGTGCGCAAGGCAGCGAACTTGGTCGATATTGACCCTCAAACAGCGCTTCTCTGGGCAGCAAGGAGGGAGGTTGGGATATTACGCCGCCCCAAGAAGCTCAAGCCGGATGTGCGTGTCAAAGCGATTCGGGACCTGCGCAAAGGCGCTGACAAAACACATGTGGCATCTCGGGCTGGCGTCTCCGTGGGGACCGTCACTCGACTGTTGCTCAGTGACGCGAAGCTACATGCAAGCTGGACCGCGGCGCGAAGCGCACAGGCGAGAAACCTCTGCCGAACTGCTTGGCTTCGGCTTCTGAAATCCTCCGCAAGTCTGGGCATCAAGTGGATGCGTCAACTGGATCCACGTACCTACACTTGGCTCTATCGCAATGACCGCGCATGGCTGGACGAGCACAAGCCGGGGCAGTTGCCAGCGTCACACGGGCCGCGGTCGTCTGGTGTGGATTGGGATGCCAGAGACCGGCGCTTGAGCGCTTTGGTGCAGGAAGCCGCTCTGCATCTCATGCTAGAGCAGGGTGTAAGACGCATCCACTTCTGGAGGTTATGCCAGCAGATCCCCGATCTCAGGGCGAAACAGGCCTCCCTGCATCGATTGCCCCGCACCCTTCAAGCCGTCCAAGCAGCATTGACCGCGCAGCCCCCATCCAAAGACCTGTTTCGCTGAGGCTATTCCAGTGTTGGGTAAATTTTGTGCTTGAAATGCAAATATGTATTGAGTTATTCTTTATGCATGCTGGAAACAGAAGTCAGAGCGCGTGCCACCAACGCGCGCCGCATCTGCATGGCCCGCGGCATTGCCCAGGCCGATATCGCCGCCCATGTGGGAGCCAGCCAGTCCCAGGTTAGCCGGATCCTCAAAGGGGAGGGCGTCAGAGCGTCTCGGCTGTTTGAGGAGGTTTGCCTGTTTGTGGAGCGTTTCGAGGGCGGCATCAGTGCCGATGCGGTTCGCAGCAATCGCGAACTGATCGAAGCGCTTCAGGCCACATGGGATGGCTCTGCATCTCACGCCAAGGCTTTGGCCGCCGTGATTCGGTCCCTGGCAGTTCTCAAACCCGTTTAATCCACACTGGAGGCCACCCCGATGGACATGCTTGTGCAGCCTGCGCCCCTGCCAGAGGAAATGGATCGTGGCTATCTGGGGCGGATCCTGCGGATCAATCGGTACAGGTCACCAAAAGAAATGGTCGAAGCGATTGCTACGCACTTTGGTGAAGACGGTCGAAGCCGTCGTGAGCTCACGACGCACGAACTTCTCAGTCGCATGGCTGGAATGACTACCGAGCACTTTGCTCAGCGTCATACGACGCTGCCATTGCGCAGGGGGATCACATCGTACTTTCCAGAGCTCGTGCACGGTAGTGCCGGTAGAAGGAGTCTGTTGTGCATCAGCGGCACTTTGCGCAAGTACCCGGCCGCTTTCCTCTGCAAGGAGTGCGTCAGGGCAGACATTGATTTTCATGGGACGAGTTACTGGCGCAGAGACCTCCAGACTCCGGGGCAGATGTGGTGCCCCAAGCACATGACGCCACTGCACTTCGTGTCTTCGGCTGATCCGTTCATCGCATCTCCTGCCATGCTCATGGAAGATGCCCATCAAATGCCCGAGGAGTGGGTGAAGCCTGCCATCGGCAACGCCTACGTGCAGCGCTTTCTGGAGATGGCAGCGGCACTCTATGATCGAACGGCCCCTCTGAGCGTTGCGCTTGTTGCCCCCTTGCTCAGGGATATGGGAAGAGCGCAGGGTTTCAAGGCAAACGCTGGATCAAAGCAAGGCGCGTTGATCAGCGATCGGGTCAGAGAGCTGTTTCCCGAACATTGGCTAAGTGCCGTGTTCCACGAAGTCGTCGCCAAGTCGCATGGCGTGTATCTTCATCAAGTCGATGGAACTCTTTACTTGCGCACGGCGGCATCATCCGTGATCGCGTACCTGCTCGTGTTGTCCGTAATGTTTGAGAGCGCCGACCAAGCCATTAATACAATGGCCAGCGCATGCAGTGGAGCAGTGACACCTGACCCACGTCTTCGATCGGCACGACGTCAAGTGCCCGATGCGGGCGAGCTCATGGAGCGATATGTGCAAGCAAAGGGCGTGCATGCAGACGTCGCGCGACTGCTGGGTCTGGCGACACATACGGTGCGAAAAGCACTTGGCGAAATGGGTCTGCCGAGCCTGCCCGCGTTTGACGCGGCCTCGCAGGTTGGGGTTGTAGCCGCCCTGAGAGCCTACTACCTGGATAGGCGCCCACATTCCACCTGCATGAAAATGTCCGGGATCCCTGAGAACCGGTTTGACGCGCTGGTGCGTCAGTGCGGCCCCAAGCTGGCAACGGCGCTGGACCTCATGAGCCCGAAAACCAAGAGTCGCCCCAAGGCGCGGCAAGCGAAAGGGCTACTGCCTCATCAGCGCCAGGCGACTGCGGCAGCGCCTTCCAAGAGTCAACTGCGCGAAATACTGCTCCAGAACTGAGCCCAGAAGCTGTGGTCCTGCGGAGATAGATCTTCGTACATTGAAAGCCGTCCTGGGTCATTGCTGTGAAGCGCAGCTACGGCTTGAGCCACTGGGGCCAAATAGGTATCTGCAGCCACCTTGAAGTCATAGAGACGAAGATCGTCATCATTGCGCTCGAACGCCACACGGTGCGCGGCAATCCAAAGCGCAATGATCAGACGTTGAACGCCTGCAGTTTTTTCAAGGATCAGATCACCCAATGCTTCATTGATAGCCATTGGGCGAGCTACGTACTGGTAGTGTCCGAGTCTTGGCAGAAAGTGCTGACGGAATGCCGCATCATGATCTCCCCAGAAATGCTTGAAGGCGTGATACCCCGACGTGACGATACGTTCTGTATTGCTCAGGCGCTTGGTCAGCGCGCCGAAGCCGTCCGGCGTTCCTGAGACTAGTAGCGGTATCTGCCATTCGTTCAACGCTGTCAGGATCCACTTGAGAGACTGATCATCAATAATGCGCAGCTCTGGCGGAGGTTCACCCTGTTTTCGTTTGCTTCTGGACTTGAGTGGAGGAAGCTTGAACAGGTTCTGAATCTCATCCAGGTGCAGAAGACCAAGAAAATGGCTGGAAGCAACTTGGCGCCATTCGTCCAGCATTTGTGGTCCGTTGCGCCATTCGCCAGCCAGTGTCTTGTCGAAGCGGGTGCTGCCCGTCGCCTTTTTCCATGCCGTCATCAGCGCCGCTGCGAGATCAGTGGCTTTGCCACCTGCAGGAACATCCAGCGAGAGCCAAACCACTTGCTGCAACCCATTGACCATCCGGAAAAATGAAGTGTGCTGGATAGTTTGAGGGAATGTAGAGAGGCATCTGCGAATCGCTTGTGTCTTGCCAGAGCCTGACACACCGACCACTGCTGCACCGTAGGTTGGTGCCGTCACTGGGGGCCTGTAGCGGGCCTCCTCGCCACTGATCATGCTCCATGTACTTGATGACGAGGGTTGCAGGTGGTGGTAGTTCTGACGGATCATCATGTCCATCGTTTCATACAACTGCAGCTCTTCCACGCTTGGGACGTGGAGATCACGCACACTCATCAGCATGTGTAGGCGGACGTGGCGCGGAATAGTGGCAATGTCTTTGGGAGGACGGGGAGGAAACTCGACCAATGCCTTGAGTGTTTCAGGTCGCGAGCGTATCGGTCCAAGCTGCGCGATGAGCGAATTCCCAGCGTATGGATCGTGTGCGGTGGCGGATTCAGAAGCACGCTTAGTCATGCATGACCTCCGCATCCATGGCTTGGAAAAGATCACCCATCATCGCGTCATAGTTGGTTTTGGACTCAGCTCGTGTCTTCGCAGCACCTCGGACTTCACCTACCATCAGTTGACCGGCGAACTCATTTTCGATTGCACGGGCTTCACGGATTGTCGGAGTGAGTCCGCGGGCGCGTTGACGTGCAGCGCGTGTCTCCTCAATGGCCTGTTTGCGAATGAGTTCCATGCGGTGATAGCCGAGTACCGCAGCTTGCACGCGTTGGTGCTCAACGTCAGCAGCGTTGAGCTTTTGGAACGCAAAGGAGTCAACCACCTCGTCATGGGTCAGCTCCGGAGCCGCCCGAGAATGGTCTGAGATCGTGAGATCAATCAGACCCTCTCCTCGCTCGTACGGAGTCCAGATGCGTGAAACTGAGCCTGGGTAGTACTGAGCAGGGACTTCCCAACTGCCTCGGACTGAACGGGCACGCGTGGTCCATTGCTCGGCTTCTATGATCGGCGCGCTATAGCGATTTGTGCGAAAGACGACACCGTTTCGAGTGACGCGTGCATCGCCAGCTGGGAGCAGCTGTGTGATCAATTCCGCTTGCGACTGCGCGCGCGAGAAGCCAATGCCCATGTCATGCCCCCAACGCCACAGCCCCGCTGGACTAGGAAAAACACCTTGCGCAATCATGTGTGCATCCAGGCGATGGCTTCGGTCCGCCGTAAGGTTGTAGACATAGAAGCACTCGTAAAGAAACTGCATGTACTGGCGGACTGTCATCGTTGCAGCTGCGGGGTTTGAGCGACGCAAGTCGTACTCTTTGCGTCGGGCATCCATCGCACCTGGAATGAAGTGATACTGCACGTTCTTCATGATGCGGTGCATGACCTCAACGACACCCTTCAGATCGGGACGGAATGGCGCGGTGTAACTGAGCGTTGTGAGCAGTTTCATGCCCGTTGCCTTTGCCCGCTTGGACAGGTACTCACCTCGATCGCAGAGCAACCTCGCTGGCAGGGTGGGGGCCGGAAACAGGGACTGGCGCATGTCGTACCCCCACAGATCGCTCATCAAGTTGGACGATGCGACTGTGTTGAAAATGGCGACTTGTGCCGTATCCCAGCTGGGACCTGTGAGGCAGACATAGAAACCCACTACAGCCGTCGAGAAAACGTCCACGATGACATACACGATGGGACGTCCGATGATCCAGTTGGGATCTATTGACGAACGCAAGTACACGTCTCCGATGGTGGAGTCGATGGCGTACATCAGCCCTGGTCCCTCGGCTCCCTCCCAGCTATAGCCCGACAAGCCGCGGAGCGCGCGTTCGAAATGTCCGCTGCTGGTCTTTTCGCGGATGCGCTCGATTTCGTCATATTCCACCGTCAACACCCGCTTGACCTGCTGATAGTTGGGGTATTGGCCTTTCACAAGCGTTGCGGGAACGATGTTGTCGTTCTCGTCAATACGCATTGCAGTGGTGAATTTCCTGGCGATAATGCGCTTGTAACGCTCAGGCATTGGCGGTTTGGGTATGGAAATCTTGCCGTCAGCCGCTCTGATATCGGCTCGCCACAGGTCATTCATCCCCGGTTGGGTTGCCTCTCCCCAGGTCCCGTAGACCAGTTTCGACAGTCTTTGTGCAAACGTTTTTCTGCCTGCCTTTTTCCTGGGGATGCAGTCAGATAAGTCCCGTGGCTTCCCTCGCGCGCCGCATCTATCCCAGCGGATGCGCAGACTGGTTTGCGTGAGGCCGAACGTGCAGAGGATGGACCAAAGTTTGTAGACGTACGACTTGCTGACGCTGTGTTGCAGAGCTGTCTCTCTGACCAACCCTCCCAAGTTGCCGTGTATCAGTATGGATTCTTTGAGTTTTTCGGAATCCAGAAAATTGGCCATCACCCGGCAACGCTTGTCGAATGCACTTTGTGCACTCGGTTGATCAATCGCCGTGTAATAAACCCCCGGAAGTTCAAGGCTGATTGAAATCAGGTCGCGTGACTCATGAAGTTCGGCAAGGTCATTCCGATTGACTGCATACAGACTTCCGACCAGAGCTCTCTGAGGTATTCGCTTTTTGCGTTTCAGTTTCTGATCTTCAATTCGTGGTCGGCCTCCCCGACTTTTTGTTGGGGGAGTGTCTTGCTTCAGCATTACGCAATGGGTGACTTCAGCGGTGGGATCGTCTACTACGATCCGAAAAATCCCTTCTGGTAGTCCCAGCGCTTCGGTGGTCAGCTTGAAAGCTTGGTTGTGCATCAGATGCATGCCGACCTCCGCGCCACAATCGGATTGAGACTCAAGAACGCCTCCCGCGAAATCAAGCTCAGGGGGTGGTGAGGCCTCCAGCCGCGGCGCAAATCCACAGGTAGTAAACCGCGCCAGATCGATTGCCAAAGTGCCCGCTGCGCTTGATGGCGGTGCGTTTCTCCTCCCAAGAGGTCAGCCAGGTGCTGGACGATGTCAGAGAAGGCATGCCAGGGTGCCGAGTGCACCACTCTGCAAGCCAGCTGGATTTCTGAAATCTCTGCTGGCTCACCAAATCCCCACGGTGAACTTCGACGCAGAGTGAGTCCCACACTTTTTTCGTACTGCTCTGGCGTAATGAGTAGCCACTCTACGCCTCGGAGATTCCAATAGGTTTTCTCCAAGCGGAGTAACTCCTTGGCACGTTTAGTTAGGGAGCTGGAAGGTTTGCAAGAAACAGCGAGTAGTTTAAAGGCGCCTCGTTGATTGCGCATAACGAGCAGTAAATCTGTCGTGCTAGTCCAAGCGTGTGTTTCGTCACCATCTTTCAGTACTGGGTGTTTGATACCCAGATCCCCTGCTATCTCCACTGTCCCAGGGAATTGCATCGAGCCATGGCCAATTTGCCACCGCGAGAGATCATGGAATGCGGAGTCTTGGCTGATCGGAAATTGCTCAACAAGATCGACTAAACCTGGAATTAGCCCGGCGAAGTTCAAACCTCCCCATTCTTGGTCCGAGAGAAGCTCGCGCTGTCGATCCATCCAAACGATCAGATGGGAGCGTCCCTTGCTGGATGGATCAGCCCGCGAAACCCTGTGCCACGGGATGTAGTCTGAGTATGTGCCACTCCCCCTACCTTCCCTCTGAAATCGTTCGAGGACCTTTGGCGTAAAGCGCTTTTCGGTTCTCATCGCCTCAACTCCCGTTCGGCGAGGTTGAGACAAAGTTGGAGGCCCGGAGTGCGAGCAGGAGCTTGGCTATGACGTTGTCACGTCCAGTGTGCTGATTTGGTGTGTATCCAGAGGTTCTGCACAGACGTGTCGATGCCTCACGGCGATTGGTGATTTCTTGCATGGTCTGACCTGTTGGTTGTTCGCCTAGTAGGCGCGAACACAAACCACCACCTGGGGTCAGATCGGTTAATCTGGCGTTGCGACTCGCGAAGACTTCGGTCTGAGCACCCTGGGCGGCGGGGCTTCTGAAAAGGGGATCCCGCCGTTTCTTATTTCATGGAGACCTCCAACGTTTGGCGAATCGATCGAACTTGGGCGGGCGAGAGGTCTTGACCCAAGCAAGCGATGTCGCGGAGTAGGTCTGCGACGTGGCGCGGTGTGGCTCGCGCGACTCTCAGCCCCATGCCGCTGCGCTGTTGCGAGGCCAGTTCAGCGAGCCTCTGGGTCTCACTCCGTGACAGCTCCAGCGCTTGAGCCAGCCGGGTCACGGTGGGGCTTGCCGGCGGTGGGCGACGCGCGTTCTCAAATTCACTGATGAGTGACGCAGTCACTCTGGCTCTCTTGCCTAGGGAACGGAGGCTCAATCGTTGTCTACTTCGCAGCAGGAACAAGAGTTCACCGAAACTGCTGGCGAGGTTTTTGAGGTCGAGGTTTTCCTCTTCGTGATCACGAAATTGCATGGAATCACGAAAGCTCAGAGCCATGTCCTTGAGTGATGTGATGGGCAAAAAAGACGAATGTGTTTGAGAGGGTAGACCCCACACGGAAGTCTGTCGATACAAAAGCCAAGGAGATCGGTGCGTGGTTTTTGTGCTGCGAAATGCACGTTCCTACCTGGAAATCATTCAGATATCCACGAACAATCGAGACAACGGATCAACATTCTTATGACTGCAACCAACGCGTCGCTGATGTTCAGGTTGAGGCTCAAATGCGCTGTCAACCACTTCAAGCATCGGATGTTGGGGGCGGCGCATAAGCCTGGAATTTCGCAGGGAAAGTCCGTTCTCATACACATGACTGATGTGCTCTCAAGAGCACCATTCGACCCAAGAACCTGGGACAGTTGGTTTGTTGATGCGCCGCCTCGTGTCCAACGGGCAGCAATAGGAAGGCTTGACCAATTTATTGATGCCCAGGGTGGGAGGTTGAGGGACAGGCGTGGAGAAATCGGGTTTTATGAAGAGCTTGTGTTCGGAGGCTTGGTCGAGCAGGCTTTGTCGTCCGATACGGGCAAGCTTCATCGATCACTTGTTGCGCACCGGATAAGCAATTACAGACCACGAAGTCCCCTACATCTTCATTTTGACGCGTTGGACGTGGCAGAGCTCGAAAATAATCGATTGCACGGGGGCGGATGTCTCTGGGAATCAAAAACGATGTTAGCGAATCGGGTCATGGAGTGTTTGCACGACAGGTGGAACCACCGGTGCGGTACTGTGTATGAAACCCTGTCATCCGACATGAAACTAGCCATGCTTGAGTTGTCCGAAGTCGATCGACGGTCTGCTGATAAGCAGTTCACCTTTGGTCCAATGGCATTCCAGTTTCTCATGGGAAAAGCACCGCAACCGATGTTCGAGGCGCGTTTGAATCAGCTTGATTTTTCTGCAAGCCAAGTTCACAAAACTTTGTTTGGCATTGCAGCAGACACGTCATTTTTGAGAGCGGATCGATTGATAGCTTGGTCTCTTGACTCAGCTACTGCTGCATTGGCGCTGCAGTCAATGAATTGGCGTTTTCAGCAAGACATGCTGGATTCGGGACGTGCTATCGTGATGCCTGAGGTTTGGTATTTAGATGCTATGCAGTCCTTGTTTTTCGGACTAGACGACGAGGAAGCATTGTCTGAGGCTCTGGGGCGTGTAAACGAGTTGGGGCAATTTAATTGGCTGCCAGATACATATCACGCATTGTTGGCGGCTCGCGATCAGTATCACGCCTTGCTTTTTCAAATGGGGCTGGACCATGAGACTCTCTGGAAAATTGCTGAATTTTTTGATCGATCCCAACCGGCGACTATGCGGAAGGCTTGATGGAGTCTTCGGGTGTCCGAACAGTTAGGGGAAAGGCAGTGATATGAAGAAGGTCGCTCGCTAATCACAGCGAGCAATTATCGATCACCAAATATTTCGGATGAAAGTTAGGAAAATGCGTCCCCGTAGGCATGCTTGCGCAGCGGTCTCCCCCTGGGGCTTAATTTGCGCCGCTTTTTGCTTCAAGGAATAGGAGTCGACATGAAAAGGGATTCAAAAAAGATCCACAGTGTGCCGAAAGACTTCCCTGTTACCGCACACCTATCAGCTGTTGCGGGCGCGCAACCCAAGATGGGCCTCATTGAGGAGGATGGAAAGTTCTATGCTCCTGGGACATCGCCCTCTGAGGTGATTGCAGCTTTTGGCATTTGCGACGACCTTGCCTCGCAAATGGTCCCCTACTGCCAGCGAAAACTAGCATTATTTAATGGAGACAAGGAGGCTACTTTAAAGGCCGCATTGAAAGGACTTCTGGCCAAAGGTTGGTGTACAGATGAGCAGTGCTTCTGGATAATGCACAGAGTCGTGGACGAGTTGAAGTGGTCTGTGGATGAGCGCAACTGGCGCTTCTAATGAATCAGGTGGTGCCAATTGATGTGGCTCATGGCTTTCAACGAAAGTATCATACGCTTCAACTTTCTCATGCAACTCATGGTAGATGAGTCAGGCGGCCCACAAGGCTTTGATGCGCGCGCTTGGCTGAACTGCTGGTTGGTGGGCCGCTTTGCGCGCACTCGGTCAAAGGTAGCGCTTGGATGTTCGCCCCTGTGGACTTTGACATGCCAGACCATGCTCTGCCGGCCCAAACCGGCAGTTTCGTAAGCGATGTCATCCTCCCATTTGGCGAACAGGCCATGACACCTGAGCACAAATTCCCCTATGTTCCGGCGTCTAAACCACGCAGCGCCGAGGTGATCCTCTACCTGGATCTCGATGGCGTGGTCCACCATGAGAAAGTCCTCTGGCACCCCGGCAAGGGCATCTACATGAGCCCCTATGAAGCCGCGGGACACACCTTGTTTGAATGGCTTCCCATCCTAGAGCAAGCCCTGGAGCCCTTTCCGGCATTGGCCCTAGTGCTCAGCAGCACCTGGTGCATCCGTCCCGGATACAGTGCTACGCTCAAACGCTTTCCGATAACCTTGCGCTCCCGCTTCATAGGCGGCACGTACCACAGGCGGGTGCATGGCGTGGATCCCTGGAACCAAGCCATGTTTCGTGAGACTCCCCGGGGTGTACAAATCCAGCAGGATGCCCAGCGCAGGAGGCCGCGACATTGGATCGCGCTCGATGACGACCTCGAAGACTGGCCTGCGGCGTATCGGCATCACTTGATCGCCTGCGATGGAACGAGGGGTCTGTCTGACCCCGACGTTCAGCGGGAACTCAAAGAACAGCTGCAGCGCTGCCATACAACCTCGTCCAGTCCTGAGTGATCTCCCTATGAAACTGCTCACTCTCTCCAAACCATCCTGCTGATGGACCATAGATCCATACAGCGTCCCACTTCAACCTTTCGGAACCTGCTGGAACGACCTCTATAGATCGAGACTACCGATTCGCTCTGCCGAGGAAGACGGACTGGAAGGCTGGAACCTGCGTGTACTCCTCTCCCATCAAGAGTGTCAGCGTCCGAGGCAAGCAAAAGGGGATCGCCGTCAGCAAGACGCCGGGGCCAGTGTGGAAGGGGCGGCTCTTCTCTGAGTGTGTCAAGGGCAACGGCTTGCTCCATGGCCAGAGGATAAGAGTATGAACTGGCGTCGATCAGAGGGATCGTTCGTCCACTGAAGAAGAGCAAGTCCTGCTGAAGGCATTGCGTCGAGTTCATGACTTTATGAAAACGACTATTTGTATGAGCAGCGCGCTGAGCCGCATGGATGCTACGCCTCTGTTTACGACTTTATTTGGCCAGAATACCTGCCCTGATCCTTCGTTGCCCCTGTGCGAAATGTCCGTCGGACACCCGGCGGCTGGCCTACCTGCGGTATCGCAACATGGGGCTGCGCACGCTCTGGCCGGTCCTACGGCTGAGCCGCATGACTGGTCCCACACTGGTTACCAGCGCAGTGCATATCTGCGCTGCAGTCGGGCGCTTCGTTTGACGCGCCTCTTTGACCACCATGTGAAGGAGATACCCATGGCTCAGCAAAACGACCAGCAACAGCAGCAGCAAAACAACCCGCAGCAGCAGAACCCGAACCAGCAAAAACCGGGACAGCAGCAGCAGGACAACCCCCAGCACAAGCAACCTGGCCAGAACCAGCCAGGCCAGCAGCAGCCCAATCAGCCCCGCTGACGGGCTGGGCGGCGTTCCGTTTGACGTGAGGATGGAACCATGAAACAGCTTCTTCCCACGAGAGGCCCGCTGCATCCGGTCCATGTTCCCATGCAGATGGGGCAACCCATCACGGACAGGAACTACAGCCAGATGCAGTGCAAGGCGAACGTCCGCCAACAAGGGCAGCCTTTGCGCCAGCCACAGCAACGCTGATTGATCGCAGCCAGCGCTGGTGCAGCGCTCCCTGGAACCGGCCGCCTTCGGGCGGCTTTTCCGTGTCGAGAGCCTGCCCCTGGCCGGGGTCGCCGCAGGGCCACCGGCTCAGGCCGTGGCACCCTTGGAACGGCCACGTTGTCGCCGGCAACTCACGCCGGAGGGCGGCCAACTGGTGCTGAGCCAGCGTTTACACCTGAGGACACCCATCTACCAGTTCCGCCCGACCGGGATGCGCACCTTTGGTGAAAGGCTCGCATGCTTGAAGGAGCCAGCCAGCCTCAGTACTTGAACCTGGCACTCACCATCAGCGTGCGCGGGCTGCCGAAGCTCAGCAGCTGCGCGTTCGGCGTGGTGCCCTGGACGTAGTCCTTGTCCAGCAGGTTCTTGATGGCCAGGCTCAGGCCCCATGACTTCGCTTCATAGCCCAGGTTCAGGTCGAGCAGGGTGTACCTGGCCAGGTTGACGAAGGCCGTGCCGCGCTGTGCCGTGCGGGCACCCTGCATGCGCAGGCCTGCGCCCATGTTCCAGCCCAGGCGGTCGGGGTTGAAGTAGTACTGCGTGAAGACGGAGCCTGCGTTCTTGGGCACATGGTTGATGCGCTTGCCGATTTCGCTGGCCGTCAGGCTTTGGGAGGTCCGGGCCGAGGGGATGTAGCTGTAGGCGGCCGAGACATTCCATTGCCGCGTCAGCGAGGCGACGACTTCCGCTTCGAAGCCCTTGGTGGTCTGCTCGCCGGTCTGGACGGCGTAGCCCAGCGTGGCGTCGTTCTCGGTGACGTTCTTGCGCCGCAGGTCATACACCGCCAGATAGCCTTGCACGCGCCGGTCCAGGGCCTGGAATTTCACGCCCAGTTCGGTCTGCTTGCCCTCTTCGGGATTGAGCAGCGTGCCGTTGATGCCGGCATCCGTCACGGGCATGAAGGAGGTGGAGTAGCTGACGTAGGGGGCCAGGAACTCGCTGGCCTGGTACATCAGCGAGGCACTGCCCGTGAAGGCGGTGTTGCTGTTGCTGAAGGAGCCGCCGGCCAGCCTGTCCTGGATTTCCACGCGCGTCCAGTCATGGCGACCATTCAGGCCGACGATCCATTTCTCATCGATCTTGATGGTGTTGCGCAGGTACAGGCCCACGTACTGGCTGTAGGTCAGGTTGTGGGAGGGCTTGCCCTCCTTGATGGAGGTGACGCCATAGACCGGGTTGTCCGCGTTGAAGGGGTTGATGTTGTCCACGCGCTGGTAGTAGTCGCTGCGCTCTCGCATCATGTCGATGCCGGCGGTCAGCTCGTAGTTCACGCGATCAAACTTGAAGTTGCGCTGCAGGTAGTTGTCCAGGGCGATGTTGACGTCCTGCTTGTCCTGGTAGTTGATCTGGCGCGCCACCAGGGGAAACCTGGCATTGGCCGCCGCAAAGACCGAGTTGCTCAGGCTGCTGCCCTTGGTGAGCGCGAAGTTCTGGCGGAACACCCATTCGTTGTCGAAGTAGTGCGCGTAGTTGGCGCCCAGGCGGTAGGAGTCCACCTCGTAGCTGCGGTCGGGTTCGCCGATGAAGACATTGCGCCCGTATTTTTCGTAGTTCTGCGGAATGCCCTGGTTGCGGATGTAGTTGCGGTGCTGGTAGCTGGCGATGACGGACAGCTCGTTGCTGCCATCCAGGTCGAAGTTGTACGAGCCCGCCAGGTACTGGTTCTTGAAGTAGACGTAGTCCGTGGGATCGTTCTGGTCGGACGCGCGGCCCACGATGCGGAAGGCGCCCTTGCGGCTTGCGTCGGGCGAGTAGTTCAGGTCGAAATTGGCCTCTTTCAATCCATAGCTGCCCACGCTGATGCCGGCGCGCGAGAACGACTCGGCCTGCGGGCGCTTGGTGGTCAGGTTGACCAGGCCGCCCGGCAGGGCCAGGCCGAAGCCCACCGAGGTGGGGCCCTTGACCACTTCGATGGAGCCGATGCCGAAGATGTCCTCGGAGCGCAGCACATTGGTGGAGGTCTGCGCCCGCAGGCCGTCCACATAGGTTTGCGCGCTGGAGATCTGGCCGCGGATGATGAAGTCATCCCAGCCGCGCCGGCCGTACGAGCCGGATGCCACGCCGGCCACGCTCTCCAGCGCCTCGGCCACGGACCTGACCTGTTTTTCCTCGATCTGCCGCTGGGTCACCACGCTGATGGACTGCGCGGTCTCGAACAGCGGCGCATCGGAGCGCAGCACGCCCGTGGTTTTGCGGGCGACGAAGTTGTCTTCGTTGTTCTGCTGCTTCTCGGCCTGGATCTGCACGGTTTCCAGTTGCGTGGACGGTGCGTCGGCGGCCTGGGAGAAGGCCATCACGGGGATGGCAGCCAGGGCAAGGCACAGGCAGGAGCGGGGCATGCCGGCAATGGGGGGGAGGGTGTGGAAGGAGGAAGGCATGCGCAATGGCCAGTCAATAGAAAGAGAAAAACGGCAGGCGGGCGCTCAGCGCACTTGCAGTGCCCAGTCCACGGCGGCATCGAACAGCTTCAGGCCGGCCGGGGAGAGGTTGGGGAAGGTTTCGTTGTCCAGGAAGAACATCACGCGGCGCGCGGGGGCCAGCGATTCGTAGTCCATGGTGGCGCCCTTCTCGTAGCCGAAGATGGCGGCCTTGTCGGGGTGGCCGTGCACGGTGGCGATGGTGGTGGCGCCCAGGCCAGGCTTTCCCCAGCTCATGGTGGCCTGCTTTTCATAGACATCGACCACGCCGGCCGGCAGCCCGGCCGCCATGGGGTGGGGCGCGTTGACCAGCCAGACGTAGCGGTCCTTTTCCACGCTGCCGAAATCGGTGCCCGCGCGCTTGCCGGTCATGGCCAGATCGTCGAGCAGGTCGTTCTCCCAGGTCAGCAGGGGCACGGGCACGTTGCGGTAGGCGCCCAGCAGGTCATGCGAGCGGATGGTGGACGAGAGGATGACCAGGTCCGCGTCCAGCGCGGCCTCCACGGGCGCGTACTGGCTGTGCAGGGTGACGGCGTAGCCGCGCGCGGCCAGGTGCTGCTGGATCTTCTGGTCCACGGGCAGGCTCTTGCCTTCCACGCGCACCACCAGCAGTACCTTCTTGGGGGGATTGGGCGGGGTAGGCGAGTTGGACGGGGCGGCCAGGGCCGGTGCAGGCAGGTTGCCGGCCAGCAGGCCGGCGGCAGCCAGCAGCAGGGCCGAGCGGCGCGAAAAAGCGGGGGAGGGGGCGGTTGCTTGGCGGTGCATGGAAAAGACTTCCGGGAAGTTCATGGAGGTGATGCGTGATGCGCGGCATCGCATGCGGCTGCGGGCCGGGACAGACACAGAAAAAGGAAAGGCCGGGGGCGGGGCTGGCGCCCGCTCAGAACTCGACCGTGGCGCGCAGCAGCACCTGGCGCGCGTCGCCCATCGAGATGAAGTAGGTGTTGGCGCTCGACGGGTAGTAGGTGCGGTCGAACAGGTTCTTCACGTTGAGCTGAAAGCGCGTCCTGTAGCCGTTGATCCGCGTGTCATACGTGGCAAAGGCATGGGCCACGGTGTAGCCCGGCAGCCAGAAGGAGTTGGCCGAGTCGCCGGGCCGCCTGCCCACGTACTGCAGGCCGCCGCCCACGCGCAGCCGGCCCTCGCCCAGCACATCGCCCAGCACCTGGCCAAAGTCGTACACGGCCGACAGCGAGGCCGTCTGCCGCGCCACGTTCCACAGCTGGTTGCCCTGGTAGAGCGGGTCCTGCGTGGTCTTGGCATCCACATAGGCAAAGGCCGCGATGGCGCTCCAGTGGCGGCCCAGTTCGCCGGCCACATCCACCTCCAGCCCGCGCGATCGCGCCGCGCCCGAGGTGCGCCAGTCGGTCAGCTTGGTGGCGTCGTTGAACTGGGACACCAGCACGTTCTTCTTGCGGATGTCGAACAGCGCCAGCGTGCCGGTGAGCTGCCCTGGCAGGTCCAGCTTGGCGCCGGCTTCCCAGGACCGGGCTTCCTCGGGCGCCACGCCCGAGTCGATCACGGTGCCGCTGGCCAGCGGCGCGATGGTGGAGGTGGGCCTGAGCGACTGCGAGTAATTGCCGTAGAGCGACAGGCCGCTGGCCAGTTGGTAGACCAGGCCGGCGCGCGGCAGCCAGGCCGTGCCGTCGGCCTGGGTGTTGGCCTTGAACGGGCGGCCCCGGCCGGCGGTCTGGCGCCAGGTCTGGTAGCGCAGGCCGGTCGTCAGCACCCAGCGGTCGCCCAGGTGGATGGCGTCCTGCAGGAACAGCGACTGGTTGTGCAGCTGGTCCCTCTGGTCGCTGTCGCTGGCCGAGACGGTGGCCGAGGGCTGCTCCAGCCCATAGACGGGATTGGTGTAGCTGAAGGTGGAGGTGACGGCTTGGCGCAGCAGGTCGGAGCGGTAGATCAGCCGGTACTCGGCATCGGCGCCGAACTGCAGGTCATGGCGCAGGCCGGCCAGCTGCACGCTGCCGTCCACATAGGCCGAGCCATAGCTGTCGGTGCTGAGTGCGCCGTGCGTGGCGTCGTTGCTGCGCTGCAGGGTGCCGCGCGCGGTGTTCACGCCGTTCACGCGCAGCTGGTTGGCGTCGTAGATCTCGCGGTTGTAGCTCAGGTTCAGGTGGGCGGCCCAGCCGCTGCCCAGGCGGTGGTCCACGGAGAGCTGGGCCAGGTGGGTCTCGCCCGTCATCTGGTTGAAGGGCTCGTCCAGCCGGCGCGTGGCCGGAAGGTCCAGCGGGCGCCGGGTGACCGGGTCCAGCGCCGTGCCGCGATCGAAGGGCGTCAGGTACTTGCGGTACTCGTACCAGAGCACGGCCTGCGTGTCGTCGCCATACCAGGCCAGCGACGGCGCCACCAGCGTCTCGCGGTGCTGGCCGAAGTTGCGCCAGTAGTCCTCGTCCACATGGTCGACGACCAGGCGGTAGGCCAGACCGTTCTCACCGATGGGGCCGGTGGTGTCCAGCGTGGCGCCCGTGCCGTTGCGCCCGCCCGCGTAGCCCGAACCCTGCAGCGACAGCGCCGTGCGCTGGCGCAGCTGCGGCTTCTTGCTGACCACGTTGATCACGCCGCCCGGGTCCATGAGGCCGTACAGCAGCGAGGACGGGCCCTTGATCACTTCCACGCTCTCGGCGGCGGCGTTCATGCCGCGCCCCTGTACCAGGGGCATGCCGTTGTGCATGACGGAGCCGTCGCGGTTGGTGCCGAAGCCGCGCTTCATGATGGTGTCCTGCGTGCTGGCCAGGGTGTTGCCCTGGGTGACGCCGCTGACGTTGGCCAGCGCCTCGTCCAGATTGCGCGGGCGCTGGTCGCGGATCACCTGGGCCGGCACCACGTTGACCACCTGCGGGATCTCCAGCACGGGCGCCGTGGTGCGCAGGCTGGAGGCATCGGGCGTGGGCTGGTAGCGCTCGCCGGCATCGACCGGGGCAGGGGCCGCCCGGGCCACGACGCGCACGGCGGGCAGCTCGGTGGCATCGGCCGCTGCAGCGCCTGCCGTGGCGGGCATGGCCGCCTTGCGCACGATGAATTCACCCGCGCCGCCTTCCACCGCCTCCAGCCCGGAGCCCGCCAGGATGGCCGCAAAGCCCGCGCCCACGGTATAGCTGCCGCGCAGGCCGCCCGACTGCCGCTGGCGCGTGCTGGCCGGGTCATAGGACAGGGCCACGCCTGCGGCCGCCGCAAACTGCCCCAGCACCGAGGCCAGCGGGCCGGCCCCGATCTCATAGGCCCTGGCGGCCTGGCGGGTCTGCGCCAGGGGCTCGGCCGCATGGCCGGGGGCCGCACATGCCACCGCCGCAGCCAGCAGGCAGGTCAGCGCCGCGCGGGCGGGTGTCGGTGTGAAGGGCGTTTGCATTCGGGTTTCCTGGCCATGAACAGCGGTGAGACAAGGGCTTTCATGAAGGGAGCCGAACGAGATCGCAAAAGATGAAAATGGGCCGCGAAGTTTTTTGCGCGGCATGGGGAAATGGCTGGCCCTAGACGGGCACCAGGGTCAGCCAGTAGCGCGACAGGCCGGCCGCGCGCACCGGGAAGGCGCGGGTGATGACGGCCAGCGCCTTGTCCGTGTCGGCCAGGGGAAACACGCCGGACACGCGCAGGCCGGCCACGGCCGGGTCGCAGGCCAGGCGGCCGGGCCGGTAGCGCGCGAGTTCGCGCACCACGTCGTCCAGCCGCCAGCCGTCCACGATGAGGCTGCCGCCCAGCCAGCTGACCAGGGCCGGGTCGGCGGCCTGGGCGGGCAGCATGCCGTCGCGGCTGAAGCTGGCCTGCTGGCCGGCCTGCAGCCGCAGGCTGCGGCTGGGGTCCTTCAGGGGCTGGATTTCCACGGCGTCCTGCAGCACGCTCACCACGGTGTCACCGCCCTCGCCACCCTCGCTGCGCACGGTGAAGCGCGTGCCCAGCGCCAGGATGCGGCCCTGCGGCGTGTGCACCATGAACGGGCGGCCATCCTTGGCGCCCGCGCCGGGCCCGGCAAGGGAATGGGCGGTCTGCACCAGGATCTCGCCCTCGCGCAGCACCAGCAGCCGGCGCGTGGGGTCCATGGACACATCCACCGAGGTCCGGGTGTTCAGCGTCAGCTCGGACCCGTCGGCCAGCGTGACGGTGCGGCGCTCGCCCGTGCCGGTGCGGTAGTCGGCCAGCCAGGAGCGCACGCCGCCCTGCCCGCCGGCCAGCTGCCATGACAGGCCCGCCACGGCCCCGCTGCCCACCAGTGCGCCGATGCCGCGCAGCACCCGGCGGCGGCTGCGCCGGCTGGCCTGCAGCGTGGAGGCGGCCAGGTGGCCCGGCACGCGCTGCAGCATGGACTGCAGGGCGTCGAAATGCCGCCATGCGCGCTGGTGCTCGGGGTGGGCCTCATGCCAGTGCTGCCAGGCGGCACGGTCGGCGTCGGTGGCATCGCCGGAGCACAGGCGCGCGTACCAGGCAATCGCTTCCTGGCGGATGCGGGCCTGTGCCTGGGCTGGGGTGGTGGTGTGGGTGGGCGAATGTGCAGCCGCGTCCAGGGCGCTGTCGCTGTTCGAGGGCAAGGCCGTCATGCGCCGTCTGCCACGATGAGGTAGCAGTGCTCCAGCGCCTTGAGCATGTAGTTGTTGACGGTGCGCACGGTCACCTGCAGCCGGGCGGCGATCTGCGCATAGGTCAGGCCTTCGAGCTGGGAGAGGATGAAGGCCTGGCGCACGGCGGGCTTCATGCCGTCGAGCATGGCGTCGATGGCCACCAGGGCCTCCAGCACGATGGCCCGCGCCTCGGGCGAGGGCGCCTGCGGCTCGGGCAGGGCGGCCAGCGATTCCAGATAGGCCCGCTCCAGCGCCCGGCGCCGGTGAAAGTCCACCACCAGGCCGTGGGCGATGGTGGTCAGGTAGGCGCGGGGGTCCACCGGGTCCGCCCGCTCCTTGCGGCCGAGCAGGCGCACGAAGGTGTCGTGGGCCAGGTCGGCGGCATGGTGGGAACAGCCCAGTTTTCCGCGCAGCCAATCGCGCAGCCATCGGTGATGGTCACGATAGAGCGACTGGACCTCGTTGTGCAGCGCGAATTCGCCGGATGACATGCTGACCCCCACCATCGCAAGGAGGATCCCCTTGGCATCAATGACTCAATGCGATTGGTTCTCATTCTATCCGCTGGCGTGCGCACTGCCGGGGCGCCGGGGGCTATCCCCTTTTGCGATGTCGAAGGCCGCCTGCCACCAGGCCTGCAATGGCCAGGGACAGCAGCGCCAGTGAACCAGGTCCGGTGGCCGGCACGGTGGCCGGCGTGGCGGAGGCCGCGGGCACGGCAATCATGATCGGATCGTCGATGCTGCCGGGCGCGGGATCGTTGTCCCCGGTGACACGTGCGGTGGAGGTGCCATCGTTGTCGGTGACCGCAAACCCGATGTTCGCGCCGTTCACGCTCGCATCCCATGGCAGCCATTGCCCGTCTACCAGCTTGTAGAGCACGGCGCCCGGGGGCACTTGCCTGGGCAGCGTGAGCGCCACGCGGAGTGTTCCGCCGTTCGTGCAGCCGGTGGCCTTGAAGGCGATCTGGCCATACGGAAAGCCGAAGCCCGAGGGGGCGCCGCTGGACGGCGCTGCCGCATTCGTCGGCATGCCATCGAAGCCGCAGTCCGCGCCGGACAGGTGCATCGCCACGGTCCCTGCGGCAAGCTGCAATGAGGCCGAGTCCGCCTGGTAGCTGAACTGTGCCGTCGCGCTTGCGGGGCTGGTGCCCTCGGGGGTCGTTACCGAAACCGCTACGGTGCCCGGGGAAGCCGTGGGGGCGGTAGCCGTGATCCGGGTGGCGCTGTCCACCGTGAAGCCCGTGGCTTGGACCGCGCCAAACCGGACCGCGGTCGCTCCCGTGAAGTCGCTGCCGGACAGGATCACCGAGCTGCCTCCCGAGGCTGGGCCGCGTTGCGTGGACAGGCCTGTGATGGCGGGAGCGCCCGCATAGCTGAACCGGGCCGAGCCCGTGACCGCAGAAGTGCCGCCGGGACTGGTCACCGTCAGATCGACGGTCCCGCTGCCGGGGGGTGAAATCGCGGTGAGCTGCGTATCGCTGAGCACCGAAACGCCGCTGGCGTATTGATGGCCGAATTTCACCGTGCTAGCGGCGCTCAGGTGGGTTCCGGTGAGGGTGACCTGTGTGCCTCCCGCGCTCGGGCCCGTCGCCGGGGCCAGCGAGGCGACGGTCGGTGCCTCGGCATAGGTGAAACGGTCTCCGGCGCTGGCGGCGGAGGTGCCGCCGATGGTGGCCACGGTGACATCGACGGTGCCGGCGGCGCCCGCAGGCGCCATG